>ERZ791829.88-NODE-88-length-106045-cov-23.604472_pt1 | contig 106045 bp, 96 predicted proteins | sample MGYA00510296_ERZ791829 | MGnify/ENA primary metagenome ERZ791829 (study PRJEB30046, sample SAMN00791973) | human gut metagenome | study: EMG produced TPA metagenomics assembly of the A metagenome-wide association study of gut microbiota in type 2...
ATTGAATTTCAATTATTTCAAAGAACTTCTATGATTTTTTAGTGGACACTAATGATTATCACAATGAAATTCTTAAAAATTTCATTGTTTATTACAGCCAGGATGTACAAAGTACAGGGAGTAATACTTCTGATTTTGTACAAATAATGGCAAATTATGGTGTTGCTGTTTTGAAAACATATAAAAATGATCCGCCAAGTAGTAATATTGACAAATGGATAGAAGGTGTTCTAAATAAATCTTTAGACTCAACTCAGCTAAAAATTATTGAGATTTTAGGCACAGGGAGATCAATGTCAGAAGCTATTGAAATAGTTTTTGGTGCAGACAAAATCTCATCTATTGTGAAATCATATCTAATTGAGCTCAATAGAACTATAGATCAATATAAGGGAACTCCATCATTTCAAGATAAAGTAAATATTATACGTGCAAGATATTACGGTTCTGCTTCGCAAGATGATAGAACAATTATAACGTGGACATCAATTTTAGCAAAAGGGTCTCATGAATATTGGAATCAGGAATGTAATAACTGGAATCCTTCATTAAAAGGTAGATTTTGGGATTTTGGAAAACGAGTCCTTGTTGCTGACGCAATAGGAGGGTTGGAGTATATTCTTGCAACAAAGATAGGGCTAATCGCAGGTCCAATATCTTGGAAGATTGGTGCAGCATATGCCGCTTTAAATAGTGTTCTAGCTGGTGTAGAAGACATTTTATTAAATACCCAAAGTCGCAGTTCTATTACGGAAGAAACTATTAAAAATATATCTAAAGAAGAAATATATAAAGCATATTTAAAACGAAAAGCCGAATTAGGTATTAATTAAGCTATGAAAAATAAAATAATTATATCAATAATAAAAATAGTTGTATTATTTTGTATATCTTTTACTTTGGTATTTATCTTTGATTTACTTTTCCACATAAGTAGAGATACTAAAGAACTTTTCATCAGAGTAATGATTACAGCGATACCTTTTGCCGTTACTATTTTATATTCTGATTATAAGAATATTTGGAAGAAAAATAGTAATTAAGGAGAGCCTATTTCTATGAGCTTAAATTACTTAAGGGGTATCGCCAACGTTTACTACAAATGTAACTGTTTAACATAAGCCAACATTTGTATTGAAAACTTTATATTTTAGATAATTTCCAAAAATAACCGTTTTTCAGACTATAAAACTGAAGTATTGCTTAAACTTAAAAGAATTACTATGAAGAAAATGTTATTTAATATTGTATTTATTTTTGTTTGTTTCTTCTGTCTTAGTTTATCTTCTTGTTATAATGGCAATATTGTAACAGAAGAACAAGGAAAACCAATCGTTATAGAACATAATATGATTATGACTCCCCAAGAGATGGGACAATTTCATAATGATGTTTTAAATTGTATGATTGAAAAATCAGAGGCTAATCAGATTTCAGATTTTAATGGCTTTATGAAGCAAATTATGGATGTATCTCAGTTTGAAATGGCAAAAAGAGAGTTCTTTTATGATTATACATCTCAAGATTCTTTATTTGTTAATACTGCATTCAGGGTATTTAGAGATTTAGTTAGAGAGGATCAACAACAAGCTTTGGATTTCCTTGTTTTGATATCAGATTATCCTGATGACGTAAAATTAGAATTAATGGAACTTACAAGAGAATCTCCAGATGTAGACTATTTTGTAAATAGACTAAATGAAATTGTTAATGGACAAGAGTCTACAAGATGTATTGAGGATAATATAAAACAATCTTTTGATATAATATCTTCTATATCAATTAGTTCTAATAATTATTGGTCCAAAAAATTAAATTCAAGAAGTTCTTTTGGCACTTATTTAGCTGATGGTCTGGGAGGAGCGGCAGCCACTATTTCAGGAATTGGGGTGATTTTGTCAGCAGTGGCTTCTGCTGCCGCTTCATATTTATGGGAAAAAGCTATAGAACCTTGTTACACCGAGCAAGAGAATATTGATATAGTTGTGAAACCTGATGGAGTATTTCAAATACATAAAGGGGATAGGTTAGAACTCGTTCCTATACAAGTTTCTGAAGAATTTGTTGATAGTCTAAAATCTACTTTGACTATTCATTAATAATTTATGTTTTATACATTTATGTGGTCTATAGTTTTACTTCTTTTGCTGTTGGTGGATGTAGTTTATGTGACTTCTTTCATTGGCGACTACTATCCTGAATTTGAATTCTTTTATTGGGTTGTCGAACTGGTATTGCTGATACATCTTATTTTTCTCATAAAGAGAAAGACGTACACATGGGAGAAACTGTTTTTCATCGATTCTATTGAACGTTATTTTCCGGCGTTGTGTGGTATGAATCGCGGTTTAAGACAGATTCTTCGATTTTGTATGGTAGTGTATTGGATATTATTGCCGCTTGTTCCGACTTTGGCTGTAGCGCTGTCAATGCAACTTGGGTATAGTTTAGGGTGGATGTCTGCTGTTTTGTGTGTGCAGTGCGTATTGACTTTGCTGCTGTTTGTTGTATTCCAGATAAAGAAATGGAAATTGCAGGGAGAAAGAAACAGGCAATGAGCCGGGTTTACTTTTTAAGTTCAGGTGTGACAAATAAGCATTCCCTGTGTTGCCGGAGTATTGTTTTCCGGCAGCACAGGGAATCATAATATGCAGGTAGAGGGTATTATTTCCCCCTTACTATCTTCTTTATATCGTTCAGCTTGTTCAGCGCCTCCAGCGGAGTCAGGTTGTTTACGTCCAGATTCAGTATTTCGTCACGTATCTGGCACAGTACAGGGTCGTCGAGCTGGAAGAAACTCAGCTGTACTCCGTCCTGATGAACTGTTTTAGGTTCTACCTTATGATGCGATGACATGCCTTCCTGTCGGTTTTCTTTTTCCAGCTGGTGCAGAATCTCGTCGGCACGTTTCACGATGGTCTTGGGCATACCTGCCATCTTTGCTACGTGAATACCGAACGAGTGTTCGCTTCCTCCCCGCTCCAGCTTGCGCAGGAAGATGACCTTGTTGTCTACTTCCTTCACCGAAACGTTGTAATTCTTGATACGCGGGAAGCTCTCTTCCATATCGTTCAGCTCGTGATAATGTGTGGCAAAGAGCGTACGGGCACGGGCGCGCTTGTGCTCGTGTATATGTTCTACGATAGCCCAGGCGATGGAAATACCGTCGTAAGTAGATGTACCGCGTCCCAGCTCGTCGAACAATACCAGACTGCGTGGCGAAAGGTTGTTCAGGATATCTGCCGCCTCGTTCATTTCTACCATGAAGGTTGATTCGCCCACCGAGATATTGTCGCTGGCTCCCACACGGGTAAAAATCTTATCCACCAGTCCGATATGCGCACTTTCGGCAGGAACAAAGCAACCTATCTGCGCCATGAGGGTGATAAGTGCCGTCTGTCGGAGCAAGGCAGACTTACCTGCCATGTTCGGTCCGGTGATGATAATGATCTGCTGCGTTTCCGTATCGAGATACACATCGTTGGCAATGTATTTCTCTCCTGCCGGAAGCTGTTTCTCGATGACCGGGTGACGTCCTTGCTTGATGTCGAGGATATCGTCGTCGGCTACCACCGGACGGATATATTTGTTGGCCCGGGCTGCATTGGCAAACGACAGCAGGCAGTCCAGACGGGCTATTTGCGTGGCATTGATCTGGATGGCGGGGATGAAATCGGCAAGCTCTGCCACCAGTTCGTTGTACAGACGGGTTTCCAGAATCAGAATCTTATCTTCCGCTCCCAGAATCTTCTCTTCGTACTCCTTCAGTTCCTGCGTGATGTATCGTTCTGCATTGACCAGTGTCTGCTTGCGTATCCAGTCGGCCGGAACCTTGTCTTTATGTGTATTTCTTACCTCGATGTAATAGCCGAACACGTTGTTGTAGGCTATTTTCAGGCTGGGGATGCCTGTCAGTTCGCTTTCGCGCTGTTGTACTTGCAGCAGGTAATCCTTGCCCGAGTAAGCAATGTGGCGCAGTTCGTCCAGCTCCTGATTGACTCCGTCGGCAATCACTCCTCCCTTGTTGACCAGCAACGGAGGATCATTGTTTATTTCCTTGGCAATCTTGTCGCGGATGGAAGCGCAGAGGTTCAACTGTTCTCCTATTTTTCGCAGGCTTTCGTTGTCGGCATTCAGACAGGCATTCTTGATCGGCTCTATCGCCTGTAAGGCTACTTTCAACTGAACGACTTCACGCGGAGAGATACGTCCTACGGCAGCTTTCGAAACAATACGTTCCAAATCGCCTATCAGATGTAATTTCTCTTCGATAAAATCCTTGAAATCCGGTTCGCGGAAGAAATATTCCACTACATCCAGTCGCTCGTTGATGGGCTTCACGTCTTTCAGCGGGAAGACAATCCACCGCTTCAGCAGGCGGGCTCCCATCGGACTGATGGTATGGTCGATGACGTCGAGCAGGCTGGTTCCGCCTTCATTCATACTGCCTATCAGCTCCAGGCTACGTACCGTAAACTTGTCGAGGCGTACATACTTATCTTCTTCGATGCGCGCCAGTGAAGTGATGTGCCCGATCTGGTAATGCTGCGTCATATCCAGATATTGCAGAATGGCTCCGGAAGCAATGATACCATTCTTCAGATGTTCCACTCCGAAACCTTTCAGGTTCTTGGTTTCGAAATGTTTCAGCAGCTTTTCGCGGGCAGACGCTTCGGTAAATACCCAGTCGTCCAGCTCGAAGGTAAAGAACTTACTGCCGAAGTTACCTTCGAACATCGGTTTCTTTCCCCGTTCGAACAAGACTTCTTTCGGGGCAAAATTATTCAGTAACTTGTCGATATAGTCGAAAGGCCCTTCAGCGGTAAGAAACTCTCCCGTCGAAATATCCAGGAAAGCGACGCCGCAAGCTGTCTTGCCGAAGTGTACGGCAGCCAGGAAGTTGTTTTCCTTATACGATAACACATTATCGCTGATGGCAACACCCGGAGTGACCAGTTCGGTGATACCTCTTTTTACCAGCTTTTTTGTTGTTTTCGGATCTTCCAGCTGGTCGCAGATAGCTACACGTCGACCGGCGCGAATCAGCTTCGGCAGGTATGTATCGAGCGCATGGTGCGGAAATCCTGCCATCTCCACCGTCTTACCCTGTCCGTTGGCACGTTTGGTCAGCGTGATTCCCAGGATTTCGGAAGCTGTTACGGCATCTTCCGAATACGTTTCATAAAAGTCGCCACATCTGAACAGCATAACTGCATCGGGATGTTTTGCCTTTAAGTCGAAATATTGTTTCATCATGGGGGTTAATACCACGTCATTGTCCTTAGCCACGGTTAATCCTTTCTTCTTAGTTATTGTTTATAATCACGTTGTAAAATCGGTGCAAAGATACGTAAATATTTTTAAGGGAGGTATATAAAAGAAAATCCCCGAAAGAATAATCTTCCGGGGACTCCTCGTGGCTGTTTTCCGTTGGACTACCAGGATTCGAACCTGGACAAACAGAACCAAAACCTGTTGTGCTACCATTACACCATAGTCCAAACTTTCTTTGTTTTCTCTCGAAAACGCTGCAAAGATAAGTGATTTATCTAATATATTCCAAATTATTTTTCACTTTTTTTTCTCTTCATGCTTTAATCCTTATCTTTGCGAAAACCATAAAATATATGTTCATGAAAAAACTGTTAGTAACTTTAGCTTTGGGAGCTAGCTCTTTTTCAGCATTTGCAATCACTCCGCTTTGGCTGCGTGATGTAAATATTTCTCCCGATGGTAAAGAAATTGTCTTTTGTTATAAGGGGGATATTTATAAAGTAAAAGCCGCCGGAGGGGAAGCTGTGCGCCTTACTTCTCAAGATTCGTATGAGTCGAACCCTGTGTGGTCACCCGATGGCAAGCAGATTGCTTTTGCCAGCGACCGCTTCGGGAATTTTGATCTGTTCATAATGCCTGCCGACGGAGGCACAGCCAAGCAACTGACTATGAATTCAGCTTCTGAAATACCGTCGACTTTTACTCCTGACGGAAAATACGTTGTGTTCTCGGCTTCTATTCAGGACCCGGCTTCGAGTGCGCTTTTCCCGAAATCGGGAATGACTGAGCTTTATAAAGTACCGGTAGCGGGCGGACGTACGCAACAGATGCTTGGTACACCGGCTGAAATGGTTTGCTATGCTCCGTCGGGCGATTTCTTCTTGTATCAGGATCAGAAAGGAGTAGAAAGTGAATGGCGTAAGCATCATACATCGTCCATTACTCGCGATGTATGGATGTACGATACAAAGACCGGCAAGCATACTAACCTGACTGAAGTAGCTGGTGAGGACCGTAATCCGGTATTGAGTCCTGACGGCAAACAGGTTTATTTCTTGAGTGAACGTAATGGCGGATCGTTTAATGTCTATCGTTTCCCGTTGGATAATCCGAAAGAAATACAGCCTGTCACCTCGTTTAAGACTAATCCGGTGAGATTCCTCTCGATGGGAAATGACGGAACGCTTTGTTATACATACGATGGGGAAATCTATACACAGCCGGTGGATGGAAAACCGAAAAAGGTAGCTGTTTCGCTGGTTCGTGATGAGGAGGAATTGCCTGTTTCTTATAGTTTCACTCGTGGAGCTTCGGAAGCGGTTGTTTCTCCCGATGGCAAGCAAGTAGCGTTTATTGTACGTGGAGAGGTATTTGTGACTTCTGTTGAATATGGAACTACCAAACAGGTTACTCATACTCCGGAAGCAGAGCGTGGACTTTCTTTCGGAGCAGACAACCGTTCGTTGGTATATTCCAGCGAAAGAAACGGTAAGCGTGATTTGTATATTGCCAAAATCAGCCGTAAGGAAGATCTGAACTTCCCTAATGCTACTCTCATAGAGGAAGAGCCACTGATACATGATAAGAAGCTGGAACGTGATTATCCGCAGTTCTCTCCCGATGGTAAGGAAGTTGCCTTTATAGAGGACCGTAATCGCTTGATGGTCGTTAACTTGGATACGAAGAAGATTCGTCAGGTAACGGATGGTTCTACCTGGTATACCCGTTCCGGAGGATTTGATTATTCTTGGTCGCCCGACGGCAAATGGTTTACACTTGAGTTTATCGGAAACAAGCACGATCCGTATTCGGATATAGGTTTGGTCAGTGCCGACGGAAAGGGACAGATCATTAACCTGACAAACAGCGGCTATACAAGTGGTTCTCCACGCTGGGTGATGGGTGGAAATGCCATCTTGTTCATTACCGAGCGTTACGGTATGCGTAATCATGCTTCATGGGGTTCGCTGAACGATGTGATGATTGCTTTCCTCAATCAGGATGCATACGATAAGTTCCGCCTGAGCAAGGAGGATTACGAATTGCAGAAGGAACTGGAAAAGGAGCAGGAAAAAGCTGCCCAAAAGGATGATAAGGCTTCTAAGAAAGACAAAAAATCGGACGATAAGGATGCCAAGGACGAAAAGAAGGTGAAGGATATTGTGGTAGAAACGGAAGGTATCGAAGACCGTATCATCCGTCTGACTCCGAATTCTTCTGACTTAGCTTCGGCCATTATCTCGAAAGACGGGGAGAAATTGTATTACCTGTCAGCATTCGAAGACGGGTTTGATATGTGGAAGATGGATCTTCGCAAGCGTGAAACCAAGTTGCTGCATAAGATGAATGCCAGCTGGGCTGACATGGAAATGGATAAGGAAGGTAAGAATATCTTTATCCTGGGCGGAGGTACTATGCAGAAAATGGATGCTTCATCCGAAGGACTGAAGCCGGTTACATTCAATGCCCGCATGAAAATGTTGCCTTCTGCCGAACGCGAATATATGTTCGACAATGTATACCGTGAGGAAAAGGCACGTTTCTATAACGTAAATATGCATGGAGTAGACTGGGATGCCATGACTGCTACTTACCGTAAGTTCCTGCCACATATCAACAATAACTATGACTATGCTGAAATGCTGAGTGAACTGCTGGGCGAACTGAATGTTTCTCATACGGGAGGACGATATTATCCGGATATGAAAACGGAAGCAACTGCCGAACTGGGACTGTTGTACGACTGGGATTATACCGGTGATGGTCTTCGCATTGCTGAAGTGATAGAAAAAGGACCGTTTGACCGTAAAACGACTCGTGCGAAAGTTGGAACCATCATCGAGAAGATTGACGGTGAATCCATTCAGGCAGATCAGGACTATACATCGTTGCTGAATGATAAGGTCGGAAAGAAAATTTTGGTTTCATTGTACGATCCACAGACCAAAGAACACTGGGATGAAGTTGTACGTCCTGTAAGCAAGGGAGTGCTCAGTGATTTATTGTATCAGCGTTGGGTAAAACAGCGTGCAGCCGATGTAGAAAAGTGGTCAAACGGTCGTTTGGGCTATGTGCATATCGAATCGATGGACGATGGAAGTTTCCGTACGGTTTATTCCGATATCTTGGGCAAGTACAATAATTGTGAAGGTATCGTCATCGATACACGCTTTAACGGAGGCGGACGTCTGCACGAAGATATCGAGATATTATTCAGCGGAAAGAAATACTTTACTCAGGTAGTCCGTGGACGCGAAGCCTGCGATATGCCGAGCCGCCGCTGGAACAAGCCTTCTATTATGGTGCAGTGTGAGGCAAACTACTCGAATGCACATGGTACTCCGTGGGTATATAAGCATCGCGGTTTAGGTAAGCTGGTCGGAGCACCTGTTCCGGGAACAATGACTAGTGTCAACTGGGTGAGAATGCAAGATCCGACACTGGTGTTCGGTATTCCTGTAGTAGGTTACCGTTTGCCGGATGGAAGCTACCTGGAGAATGCAGAACTCGATCCTGATATCTACGTGCTGAATGCCCCTGAAACAATTGTCAAGGGAGAAGATACACAGCTGAAAGCTGCGGTAGACGAATTGCTGAAGGAAATAGATAAGAAATGATATCAGACTATGGTCAATAAAAAAATGCGGTGGATTACACCGCATTTTTTTATGTCTGTCTGCTTCAGGCAGGTTGATTGTTTTTGTTTTGCAAGTAAAGTTCGTCGATGATTCCGTCCGACAAGCCGATAACCGGAACATGGATATAAGAGGCTCCGATAATATTGGCGATGGTCAGGAAAATTTCACCAGCCGGAATGATTACATCCGCGCGGTCGGGTTTCATGCCGAACTGTTCCATACGTTCTTCCAGAGAAAGCGCTTTCAGGCGTGTGTGCAACTCCTGTAAGACGGAAACCTGCATGGTCATTTTCTTCTTGTTCTTCTTGTCGGCAAGACGGTATAGCTTATTGATGTTACCTCCCGAACCGATGATATTGGTCTGCGGGTACGACTTAGCCAGTTCGGCCAGATCATTTTTCAGACGTTCCCATTCACTGTCCTTCACGGCATTGTTCAGCATACGTACCGTACCGATGTTGTACGACCGGCTGCAAACCAGCTGGCCTTCCGACAGCAGGTTGATTTCCGTACTTCCTCCTCCTACGTCCACATACATGTAGTTGCCCTTCTGGTCTTCCATGTGCTCCACATGATTGTTGTATATAATCTTAGCCTCTTCCTGTCCGTCGATAATATCGATATGCACACCAGTCTTTTTTTCTATCTGTTTGATGATATCCATACCGTTCTTGGCATCACGCATAGCCGAGGTAGCACATGCACGGCAGTGCTTTACATCGTAAATCTTCATCAGATGGCGGAAAGCCTTCATCAGCCGGATCATATTTTTCTCCTTTTTTTCTGAGATTTTTCCGATATCGAATACGTCAAATCCCAGACGGAGTGGAACACGCAACATCAGTACTTTAGAGAAATGAGCCTTGCCTTGCTCTTCCTTTATTTCCTTAATCAGCAACCGTACTGCATTCGAACCTATATCGATGGCAGCATAGTTTGTTTTTCGAGTTTCGTTTTCATTCATATTTATATGTTTTCATTTAGGTAGTGATTGTATAATGCTTCCTGTGAACGGAAAGGAGTTTCTTCCTCCCTGAACAGATTCTTTCCGCTTCCATCTACAATACGTCCCTGCATGGTATCTTTAAATCCATCCTCTACGATGTGTTTCATTTCTTTCTTTATTACCGGATCGTATACAGGTGTAATGACTTCTATGCGGTTGTTCAGGTTGCGTGGCATCCAGTCTGCCGAACCGATGAAGACTTTCTCTTCTCCCCCCGATGCAAATACAAATATACGGGAATGTTCCAGATAGCGGTCGATGATACCGTTTATCCGGATATTTTCACTTACTCCCTCTATGCCTGTTATCAGTGAGCAGTTGCCTCGTACTACCAGCTGGATATCGACTCCTGCCTGAGAAGCTTCATACAGCTTGTTTACCATAAAGGGATCGGTAATATGGTTTATTTTTATTTTGATATAGGCATCCTTTCCTGCCTTCTTGTTTTTAATTTCGTTGTTGATCAGGGCAATGAACTTGTTTCTCATTTCGTTTGGCGAAACAAGCAGTTCCTTGAACTTGACCGGACTGTAAGGACGTTCGATGAAATCGAAAACAGAATGTACATCCTTCACGATACGTGGAGCAGCCGTCATCAGCATACAGTCGGTGTACATGCGAGCATTACCCTCATGGAAGTTTCCGGTACTGATACATGCTATATCCGGTCCTTTTTTCATCTTGATATGCGTAATCTTTGAATGCACTTTCAAGCCTTCAACACCAAATATTACATTGACTCCCGCATCCTGCATCTTCTTAGACCAGTTGATGTTCGAGGCCTCATCAAATCGTGCCAGCAGTTCGATGACTACCGTTACTTTTTTTCCGTTGCGTGCGGCAGCCATCAGTGCCTTTACCACTTTCGATTCTTTGGCAAGACGGTATAATGTGATTTTAATGCTTTGCACATGTTTGTTCACAGCAGCTTCCTGAAGTACCCTGATAAACGAGTCGAAGCTGTGGAAAGGAACATGAATGAAACGGTCTTTCTTCTGTATCTTGGTCAGGATACTGTCGTTTCCATCCAGTTCTTTTTTCAGGATAGGAGGCCATTGAGGATATTTCAGATTACTTCTTCCACAATCGGGAAACTTCATAAAATCCTTGTGATTCTGGTAACGTCCGCTAGCTATCACCGTATCCAGCTTGTCCAGATCCATTTTCTTCAAGACACGTCTGAGCATATCTTTAGGCATGCACGCATCGTAGATGACACGCAGAGGTTCTCCACGACGACGGCTTTTTACTCCTTTCGAAATCTTTTGCAGCGTACCGGTACGCAGGTCGTTGTCTATTTCCATTTCCGCATCACGCGTAAACTTGAAGGCATAAGCCTGAAAATCCGTATACTCCAGTCCCTCGAAAACCAAAGGCAGGCAGCAACGGATTACATCATCCAGATAGATCAGATAACTTTTCTCTTCATGATCCGGCAGACGGATGAATCGTCCGCAAATGTTTACCGGAAGTTCAAGAAAGGCATAGTCGGAAATCTGTTTTGTACCCTGCTGACGGCTGACTTTCACTGCCAGATAAATATTCTCGTCATTTTCAAAGTCGAAGTATCTGATAGCAGAAAACCAGATGGGGATAATCGAACCGCTCAGCTTTTCCTTGTAATATGAGCGTATGAACTCCAGTTGTTCACTGGAAACTTCGGTATCCGAAATCAAGTATATATTTTCTTTTTTAAGATCTTCGGTAGTCTGTCGGATTGTTTCTTCGAAAATCTTGGTATATTCCGTATTTTGTTTGCTGATTTGCTTGATCAACTTTTTGGCATGTTCACTTTCCCGTGAAGTCGATTTATCCGTACATTCGGCAATACGGTTCTGAGTTGCCATTCGCACCCTGAAAAATTCATCCAGGTTGTTCGAATAAATTCCCAAAAATGCCATACGTTCCAGCAAAGGCACATGAGGACGTGCCGCTTCTTGTAAAATGCGGCGGTTGAAGTACATCCAGCTGATATCTCTTTCCAGATAAGGAAGTTCTTTTTTCTTCTGCGTCATAGGAAAATATATTTTTTTGTAAAGAAAATACATTCTTGTTACAAGTGTATGACAAAAGAAGAGATTTTTTACATTTTAGACAAATTCTTCCACCATGTACATATGTTCCTCAAAGTGAGTAGGAGCAAGACTCTCCAGTTCGTTTAAAATAATGCTTTCGGCAGACTGTACCCAGTAAGTGAATTTGAAGTTCGGCTGATACTCCTTGCTGAAGTCAAGCAGGCGTTTTAAATTGAATGTTTCGTCCACGATTCCTGCCCCGTTCTGCATCGCATCGTATGCATTGCATTCTTGTTCTATATGTGCCGGAACCATCAGGATAGGTTTCCTGAAATACATTGCCTCGCATATCGATTCAAATCCTGCCGTGCTGGCATATGCCTTGCATCCTGCCATTTGCCGGAGAAAGACCGTATCATCCAGCTGATAGAACGACAAGGTATCATCTATTCTCTTTACAGGCTCTTCTTCCCATCTGTCCCAGAAGAACCGGAGAGGTATGTCCGGATATTCTTTGTGCCACTGGTATACATCCTCGGCAAATCCGGAATTAACCATATAGCCATGGATATAATTATGCTGCGAGACTTCCTGATAGAATACATCCTGTCTTAGCAGAGGCGGTACGACATAAATATTTTGCTTCTTGTCCGGGTTCATCGAGTGGAAAGATAAGGCAAGGCGCCGGGATGCTCCCAGTGACGTAAGCCGGCTGAATAAATTCAGAAAGAACAGCTCTGTCTTGTTGATTGTGGGCAAGTGGAAATCTTTGTGCAGGAACAGATACTGGTGTCCGATACAGACTAGTGGTGCGGCAGGGCGATATAAGAAATAAGTAAATCCGGTCAGCAGTTCGTAGAAGTTGATTACGATATCCGCTTCACTTTTCTTGATACGCTGGTGTATGAAGCGCATGCTTTCAATATATTCGGGCAGCTTGAGCAGATTTCGTATCAGGCTGTATGGAATATTGGCCCGTGTATTAGCCCGTGTAGGCAGGAAGTTAGGACTTGAAAACTGTTTGATCGGAGCCTGAATGCTACGTGTGAAAAATCCCGGGAGCCGTTTCGACAAGCTTTTTCCCACCAGTACTTCGGTCACATGATATCCGTTGTTTGTCAGAAGCCTTTCCATGGCAATAGCCTGCGTAAGATGACCTCTTCCCTCTCCCTGAACAATAAATATTACTTTCATGATGCAGCAGGTATAAGTGTAAGAACCATATTCTCGTTGTTTGTATTTTCTTTATCCATGTCAGTGGAATAATACAGAATATCCCAGTTGCCCTCTTCATCCTCAGTGAGCGCCGACATCGTTTCAACCCAGTCGCCGGAGTTCAGATAATGCACATTGTCTATCATTTTATTCTCCGGATGATGAATATGTCCGCAGATAACCCCTTCGCACTGACGGTTACGGGCAAATTCAGCCAATACCTTTTCGAAGTCCGATATATACGAAACAGCCGATTTCACCTTCTGCTTTATCTCCTGCGACAATGAATAGTAAGGTTTTCCCTGTTTGATTCGCCAGCGGTTATACTGGCTGTTCAGCCAGAGCAGCAGTGTATAGCCGATATCCCCCAGTTTGGCAAGCCATTTCATCTGTGTAGTTACCTTATCGAATACATCCCCGTGAGTGATGAAGTAATGTCTTCCATTACTTTTCAGCATATATTCTTTTACAATACTCAGGTTGGCGAATTTCAGCGGAGCCAGGCTGTCGATAAAATCATCATGATTCCCTCTTATATAGATTACTTCTGTTCCGTAATTTTCCATCATCTTCATGATTATTTTGAAGAACCTTGTATGTTGAGGTTTCCACTTTCCGGCACCGAATTTTTGCAGGCTCCATCCGTCTATGATGTCACCGTTCAGAATCAGCCGTTCACAGTTAGCCTGACTGAGGAAATTACATACCTGTTCTACTTTCGAGTGAGACGTTCCTAGATGAATATCAGAAAGAACAATCGTACGATAATTGCGTCGTGATTCCATGCTAAACTTATTTAATGTCCGTATTGATAAAGATTATATCCTAGATAAAACAGATACAATGAAGAGATGCAGACCATAATCAGGCAAACAGCATACGCTTTCAGCCGGTCGTTCGATAATAGATTTTTCATAGTCGTAATTTTATGCCCAAGCTTCTTGATACAGTTCATTTATTTCTTCCAGAAACTCCGACTCCATTGTTTCCAGATTTTCCAGGGCTTCTTCTTCGCTTTCCCCGTAAGCGCAACACTGTTCGTGCATGAGTGAATAAGCGTAATAACTCCCTTCCGGTGTACACGAAACTGCGTATTTTCCTGAGATAATATTCATAGTAGACTTCTTTTAAAAAACTACCTAAAAGTACTGGTATGCTGTTACGTAGAGATGTATAAGAAGTTACTTTTCTATTAAGAACGGAAACAAAAAAATCCCTCACCCGTAAGGGCAAGGGATTCAGAATATACATATAAGGTTATAAGCCTTTATTATTTCGCTATCAGCAAATAATAGTTCTTCTTACCACGCTGAACCAGCAAGTATTTTTCATCAAGCAGGTCAGCTGTTGTAATTTCTTGGTCGAATGCAGTCAGTTTCTCCTTATTAAGTGAAACACCACCACCCTGAACCAGCTTACGCATTTCACCTTTCGATGCGAATACAGCCGCTTTTTCAGTAAACAAGTCTACAGCCTTGATACCCGCTTCGATATCCGTCTTCGATACCTCAAACTGCGGTACACCTTCGAATACAGACAACAGCGTATCTTCGTCCAGCTTCTTCAGAGCTTCCGAAGTAGCGTTACCGAACAAAATACCCGATGCTTCTACAGCAGCTTCGTAGTCAGCTTCAGAGTGAACCATGATAGTAACTTCTTTTGCCAGACGTTTCTGCAATACACGCAAGTGAGGAGCCGGTTCGTGTTCAGCGATCAGTGCGTCTATTTCTTCCTTAGGCAGTGAAGTAAATATCTTGATATAGCGTTTTGCATCTTCATCACTCACATTCAGCCAGAACTGATAGAACTTATAAGGCGAAGTATATCGAGGATCGAGCCATATATTTCCTGATTCTGTTTTTCCAAACTTACCTCCGTCAGCCTTTGTAATCAGCGGACAAGTCAGGGCAAACACCTCTCCTCCGTTTGTACGGCGGATCAGTTCAGCTCCGGTTGTAATGTTACCCCATTGGTCGGAACCACCCAGCTGAAGCTTGCAGTTTTTGGTTTCATACAGATGCAGGAAGTCGTACCCTTGTAACAGCTGATAAGTAAATTCAGTGAATGAAAGACCGTCGCGAGCTTCTCCGTTCAGACGTTTCTGAACAGAATCCTTTGCCATCATATAGTTTACGGTGATATGCTTTCCTACCGTACGGGCAAAGTCAAGGAAAGAGAAGTCTTTCATCCAGTCGTAGTTGTTTACCAGTTCTGCACGGTTCGGGGCATCCGACTCAAAGTCGAGGAACTTGCCCAACTGCTTTTTGATACATTCCTGATTATGGCGCAATGTTTCTTCGTCCAGCAGGTTACGTTCTTGTGACTTACCCGACGGGTCGCCGATCATACCTGTTGCACCTCCTACCAGGGCAAGCGGTTTGTGTCCGCAGCGCTGGAAATGTCTCAACATCATCACACCACACAAGTGTCCGATATGCAATGAATCAGCTGTCGGGTCAATACCCAGGTAAGCTGTAACCATTTCCTTTTCCAGCAATTCTTCTGTGCCCGGCATCATGGTGTGCACCATTCCGCGCCATCTTAATTCTTCTACAAAATTCATCGAATGAAATTCTTAGTTTAACATAATAATTTGATTGATAGGCAAAAGTACGACTCTTTCTCTGAATAACCAATTTTATTGGTTAAAAAAGAGAAGGCCGGTTGTTTCTTGTATCTCCGATACGAGCTGTTCCACCCCGATATTCCGCTGGCAGGCAGCCCGCCGGTACAATTCCTCTATCGGGCAGATACTCTCGTCCGTTTCCAGCAGCAACCTGTCGGCTGGCACGGCCTGCAAAGCCTCAGCCTGATATTTTTCGCCGAACGACAGATAAAAACCCTGCCGGACAAGACTTTCAGCCAGTTCCTTTTTCCCCCGGAAGCCATGAATGATCCAGGCATTTTCAGGCTTTATCCTTTTTTTCAGTGCGATAAGCTCTTCACTACTTTTTACAGCATGTATCAGTAACGGAAGCCGGTGCCGGCTTGCCAGCAAAGCAATAGCCTGAAATGCCTCCACCTGCAGATCGAACGGCGTATCACACCGCTTGTCCAGTCCGGCTTCACCCAGTGCGATTACCCGCCGGTCGTTCAGCATAGACACCACCCATTCCAGCTGACGGGGATAATCCTCACGCGTAAGATACCAGGGATGAATACCCGCCGAGATAAATCTCACCCCTTCAGGCAAAGGCACATCACGCATGCAACAGCTCAACAGGGCGGCCGAAGCATCAGCGGGCAAACGATGAGTATGAATATCTAGTAACATTCAGTAAAAGACAGTAAGCTCAGGGAACAGGGTCATATCCCGATCCACCCCACGGATGACAACGCAACAATCGCCGTATCGTGAGATACAGCCCCTTAAAAGGTCCGTGCTTTTTCAGAGCCTCTACAGCATATTGCGAACACGTCGGAGTAAAACGGCATGAAGGAGGAGTAAAGGGAGAGATACAGTTCCGGTAAAAATAAATAGGAAGCAACAGCAAGTATGTCAGCAACTTTCTCATAGCATACGCTCCGCAGTAATCTGAAGTAATTTCTTGACCTTCTCTTCTATTTCGTCAGAAGCATGCAGTTCATTGTCCAGCCAGATAAAAGCAATGGCAGCTTTTTTCCCGGCAGCCTTCAGCGGATCGATAAGCAGATACTTGTGTTTACGGTACGCTTCACGTATCTGGCGCTTTACACGGTTTCTCTTTACCGCACGTTTAAAACGCTTCTTGGGTACACTTATCAGTACAGAAACAGCCGGAAGCTCCTCACCTTCTACCGGCATGTATACGATGCGCAGAGGAAAAGCCGGAAGCGACTTGCTCCCGCCTGCAAACAGCTTTTCTATCAGGATAACACTGCTCAGACGTTCTGTTTTCGGAAAGGTATGCTTTTCTTGTTCTGCCATAATAAAATAATTTAGGCACGGATTACTGTTTCATACGTGAAATCCGTATATTTCTGTAGTCCGTGCCCGAATCTAAAATTGTTTTTATGCGTTATGCTTACGGATAAACATATCCAGTGCAGCTGTCATCGACGGAGCTGCTGCCGTAGGAGCTTCCAGATCCAGGCGAAGTCCTGCATCCTTTACAGCCTGAGCTGTAGTAGGTCCGAAGCTTCCGATGGCAATATCTTTCTGTTCGAAATCGGGGAAGTTCTTCATCAGCGACTGTATACCTGCCGGGCTGAAGAAAATCAGCATGTCGTAATCGAACTTTTCTTCCGGAGTGAAATCATTACTTACAGTACGATACATGATTGCTTCAGTGTGCTGTATCTTATTCTTGTCGAGCAAGTTCTTCACTTCGTCGTTATGTACGTCCGACATCGGAATAAAATACTTCTCCGTGTTATGTTTGACTATCAGCGGAAGCAGATCAGCAAACTTACCTGTTGCGCCGAAGAATACCTTACGTTTACGGTATTGAACATATTTCTGGATATACAGAGCGATTGTTTCCGACGTACAGAAATACTTCATGGTTTCCGGTATCGTGATTCGCATCTCAGAACAAAGACTAAAGAAGTGGTCAATTGCATGGCGCGAAGTAAACACAACGGCGGTATGATCCAATATAGAAACTTTCTGTTGTCTAAATTCCTTTGCCGACAAACTCTCAACTTTTATAAACGGGCGAAAATCTATTTTCACACCGTACTTCTCAGCAATATCGAAATAGGGCGACTTCTCTGATGTGGGTTTAGGCTGAGAAACTAAAACTTTTTTAATCTTCAATGTCTTAAATTTTTAAAACCAAAATATTGTTTATATAGGTGATCCCTTTCCAAAACAGTATTAAGGGAATGATTTCGAGTGCACAAAAGTACAGAATAAAATGCAGAAAACCATAAACATGTTTAAAAAAGTTCCTGATAGACTTATAAAATAACAATATTTTAGCAAAAAGCAGGAGAAAAACGATTAAAACTTTACTTGTCTGGATACCCAAATTGAAATAAATAATAAGCAACATGACCGGAAAAAGTAAAAAACTAATTCCACTTACCAGGTCAAAATAGGTCTGAATCCAGTAATTATTTCTTTCTTTGTCAAAAAAAATCCAATTGACAAACTGATAAGCCGCCCACTTGAAGCTGATGTAAAATAAGGACATTCCGATATAGATTCCCAGCATCAGTCCGTTCGAAACCGAGCGTATCAGCATGAAATCCGTTTCGGATATGTACTCATAAATATATAGTCCGGACAATGCACAACTGATAATTGTCAGCGTAAACACATACCGGTTGTTCGAGGTAGTAGTATCGTCGAACAGGCTGAACCGCTCTTTATACTGAAAGAGCGCCTTTATCCGTTGCAGCACATATTTCTTTCCGTTTTTCAGCGAATAAGAAAACAGGACGAAACAAATCAGGATAATACCGGTAACGAAAGCATCCGAGCGCAACTGGTAAGGCAACGGCTGTCCCTGCATACCGGCTTTCGGATTTGCCTGTACGCTTGCTGTCAGAGCCTGGTCGAGTCTTTGCTGCTGCTCGTCCATCTTCTCGGCAATATATTTTACACCTATACGGCAGACGGTACTCATATAGCCGCAAATTTACGAATTTCTTTGCTCCACACAGGTGTATTATACAATAAATTTACAGCTTCTTCGGATGTCTCCGCCACATGCCAGATAGCCCCATGCTCACGGCGCATGAAATTCTGTTCGATAGCCTGGTTCAGCATCTCCAGCAGCGGATCATAAAAATGGTTGATATTTAAAATAACGACAGGCTTCAGATACAGCCCCAGCTGCTTCCAGGTAATGATTTCCAGCAACTCCTCCAGCGTTCCGCATCCTCCGGGCAGTGCAATCACCCCGTCGGACATATCCGCCATGATCTGCTTGCGTTCGTGCATGGTTTCCGTTTCAATCAGTTGCGTAAGCCCCTTGTGATGCCAGCCCTGTTCCACCATAAAATGCGGAATCACCCCGGTAACCGTTCCGCCCGCCTGTAGCGTAGCATCACTGATGGCACACATCAGCCCCAGACATCCCGCACCGTTTATCAGATTAATCTTCCGTTCAGCAAGTATTTTCCCCAGCTTTTCGGCAGCATCGAAATAAGACTGGTCAATTTTAGTGCTCGAAGCACTATACACACATACATTTTTAATATCGTTCATCAGTCAGCGTTGAAGTATATCAAGACAAAAAATGAGGAATACTCCCTTCGGAATATCCCTCATTCTCTTTATTCATTTACATAACAGTCAGTTATTTAATTCCGAAAGCAGCTTTCACCTTGTCTACATAGTCCAGCTTTTCCCATGTGAAGAGTTCTACCTCTACATCCTTGTTGCCTTCGTATGCCGATTCAAAATGCTTGGTAATCACCTTCGGTTCACGTCCCATGTGTCCGTAAGCAGCAGTTTCACTGTAAATCGGGTTACGCAGTTTCAGACGTTCTTCGATGGCACGCGGACGCATATCAAAGATTTCATCCACCTTCTTGGCAATTTCACCATCGCTCATAGCCACCTTGCTGCGTCCATACGTATTCACGTAAATATTAATCGGACGCGCTACACCGATTGCATACGAAACCTGAACCAGAATTTCGTCGGCAACACCCGCAGCTACCAGATTCTTGGCGATATGACGTGCTGCATAAGCCGCACTACGGTCTACCTTACTAGGATCCTTTCCAGAGAATGCACCACCACCATGAGCACCAGCACCACCGTAAGTATCCACGATAATCTTACGTCCGGTCAGTCCTGTATCCCCGTGCGGACCACCGATAACAAACTTACCGGTCGGGTTCACATGATACTTAATCTGGTCGTTGAACAACTTCAGCACTTCCGGATTATGAATTTCAGAAATAACACGCGGCATCAAGATTTCGATGACATCCTGACGTATCTTTGCCAGCATCTCTTCATCCGCCTTCAGCTGAGACTCCTTCGAGTCGTCAGCAGGCTGGATAAACTCATCATGCTGTGTAGAAACCACAATGGTATCGATACGAACCGGACGGCGGTCGTCATCATATTCTATAGTCACCTGGCTCTTAGAGTCCGGACGCAAGTAAGTCATCACCTTACCTTCACGGCGGATTTCAGCCAGCACCATCAGCAGCTTATGTGCCAGGTCGAGCGACAGCGGCATATAGTTTTCAGTTTCATTGGTAGCGTAGCCGAACATCATACCCTGGTCGCCGGCACCCTGATTCATCGGGTCCTCACGTTCCACTCCACGGTTAATGTCAGGGCTCTGTTCGTGAATAGCCGAGAATACGCCACACGAGTTACCTTCGAACATATACTCACTCTTTGTATAACCAATTTTGTTGATTACCTCACGAGCTACACGCTGAAGATCGATATACGCTTTGGTTTTCACTTCTCCTGCCAGTACCACCTGTCCGGTAGTCACCAACGTTTCGCAAGCTACTTTTGAACTGGGGTCATAAGCCAACAGTTTGTCAAGCACAGCGTCGGAAATCTGATCCGCCACTTTATCGGGGTGTCCTTCCGACACCGATTCGGATGTGAATAAATATCCCATGTCTTTAAAATTAAAAAAGGATTAATTAAAAGTTTATCCGTGTACGGACAAGAGTAGATAGTTGTATCAGGGAAGAGTGTTATACTATGTGTTTTAGCATTTTTTTCCGTGGTTGCAAGCTACTCAAATCTTTCCACTTTTATTTTCGGCTGCAAAAATACAGATATAAATTGGAATAATTACAAAGTTATCCCTCTTTTAACATAGCTTTATATAAATTGGGCAAGCCTTTTTCTCATTTCCTCCATCGTCAGTCCCGAAACAGGGTGTACCACCTCACCGGCAATTTCCGCCAGCGGGTCCATGACGAAACTCCGTTCCCCCATCAGCGGATGTGGCAGTGTCAGTTCCGGAGTCTGCATCACCGTATCATCGTACATCAGCAAGTCGATGTCTATCGGCCGGTCACTATACACCCCTTCCACCGACTTGGCCGTTCTGCCCATTTCCTTCTCGATAGCCTGCGTCAGATGCAGTACCTCCAGCGGATCGAGCAGCGTTTCCGAGCATGCCGCCGCATTCAGAAAATCATTATCCGACACAAAGCCCCAGGGAGCAGTCCGATAAAAAGAAGATAGGGAAGTCACCTTCCCTATCCTGTCATTTATCAATCGGACGGCAGTACGTAAGTTTGCTTCTTTATCGCCCATGTTTGTACCCAGACCCAAGTAAACTTTTGCCATGGTATCCGTTTATTTATCCAGTATCAGCATTGCATCCCCGTAAGTACCGAAGCGGTAATCCTCTTTCAGCGCAATGTTATAAGCATCCATCACCAGCTCATATCCGCCATAAGAGCAAACCAGCATCAGCATTGTAGACAGCGGCATATGGAAGTTGCTGACCATCGCATTAGCCAGTGAGAAATCGTACGGAGGGAAAATAAACTTGTTTGTCCAACCCTCGAATTCCTTCAGGTGTCCGTCGGTACCCACAGCTGTTTCTATGGCACGCATAACGTCAGTACCTACCGCACACACCTTATTGCCACGATCCTTTGCCTCGTTTACGATGCGGCAAGCCTCAGCCTCCACAAACATCTGTTCCGAGTCCATCTTATGCTTGGTAAGATCCTCCACGTCGATATCACGGAAACCACCCAGTCCGCAGTGCATGGTAATGAAAGAGAAATCGATACCCTTTATTTCCATACGCTTCATCAGCTCACGGCTGAAGTGCAATCCCGCAGCTGGTACCGTTACAGCCCCTTCATTCTTCGCGAAGATTGTCTGGAAGCGTTCCTCATCCTCCGGTTCAGCCGGACGGTGGATAAACGGTGGCAATGGCGGTTCACCAAGCGCATAAAGCGCCTTCTTGAACTCATCGTGCGGTCCGTCGTACAGGAAACGGAGTGTACGTCCGCGTGAAGTCGTATTATCGATTACTTCCGCCACCATCGAGTCATCATCTCCGAAATAAAGCTTGTTTCCGATACGTATCTTACGAGCCGGGTCCACCAGCACATCCCACAGGCGCAGTTCCTCATTCAGCTCACGCAACAAGAACACCTCGATACGTGCTCCGGTCTTTTCTTTATTACCATATAAACGTGCAGGAAATACCTTTGTATCATTAAAGATAAATACGTCCTTGTCATCAAAATAATTCAAGATATCCTTGAATACCACATGTTCAATCTCTCCGGTAGCCTTATGAACCACCATCAGTCGCGACTCATCTCTGTACTTCGCCGGATGCAGTGCGATCTTATCTTCCGGCAACTTAAATTTGAATTGTGACAGTTTCATCTTATTATCCTTTCCTTAATCGTTTGTAATTTCTATATCCTGTTGGTCGAGCCATGCCTCAAAGTCATCCACCTGCATGCAGTCCTCCAGTCTGACATCCCCTACCCGTGTCCGTATCAGTCCGGTAAGGTGCGCTCCGCTGTTCAGCGCTTCACCGATATCGCGTGCCAGCGCCCGGATATACGTACCCTTGCTACATACCACACGAATCTTGATTTCCGGCAGGTTACATTCCAGCAACTCAATTTCATCAATCACCAGCGTCTTCGGTTTCAGCTCCACCTCATCCCCCTTGCGGGCAAGGTCGTATGCACGTTTGCCGTCCACCTTACAAGCCGAAAAAGCCGGCGGAATCTGCTCTATCGTTCCCACGAAATTCTTCAGCGTATCCTCCACCAGCTGGCGTGTGATATGCTCCGTCGGATACGTAGCATCAATCTCCTTTTCCAGGTCGTACGAGGGAGTTGTAGCCCCCAGTTGCAGCGTAGCGATATACTCCTTGGTGTGATACTGGAACTCCTCGATACGCTTGGTAGCCTTTCCGGTACAGATAATCATGACTCCCGTAGCCAGCGGATCAAGCGTTCCGGCGTGTCCTACCTTTATTTTCTTCACTCCCAGCTTGCGGCTGATATGATACCTCACTTTATTCACAAGCGCGAACGATGTCCATCGCAGCGGCTTGTCAAAATATAACACTTCTCCTTCTTTAAAGTTCATCCGTTTGTGTTTATGACAGCAAGCTTGTAACAATCGTGATGATACCCACGATGGCACAATACACGCCAAACCAGATCAGCTTGCCCTTCTTTACAATATTAATCATCCACTTACATGCGATACATCCCGAAACGAAAGCAGCCAGGAAGCCTACCACCAGCGATGCCGTACTGATGCCCGCACCTACCGCAGAAGCATCCTTTATGATCTTCATTCCATCCAGCAAAGCCTCGCCCAGAATCGGCGGTATCACCATCAGGAAAGAAAACTGAGCCAGCGTTTCCTTCTTGTTACCCAGTATCAGACCGGTAGCGATCGTACTTCCCGAGCGCGACAGTCCCGGCATTACCGCACAAGCCTGCGCCAGTCCGATAATAAACGCATCCCTCATGCTGATACGTTCCTTCTGTCTCGGTTTCGCATAATAAGAGAAAGTCAGCAGTACAGCCGTCAGTAGGAGCATACATCCCACAATCAGCAGTCCCGAGTCGAAAATCCCCTCCACATAATCCTTAAAGAACACCCCCACAATGCCGATCGGAATCATCGACACCACGATGTTCAATATATATTTCGTTTCCTCGTTCAGCTGCCATTTAAACAGCCCGCGGAATATCCAGTCTATTTCCTTCCACAAGATAACCAGCGTACTCAGCACCGTTGCCACATGCACCACGATGGTAAACGTCAGATTTTCCTCCCCTTCTATGCCGAACAGTGCCGATCCGATAGCCAGATGTCCGCTGCTGCTCACAGGCAGATATTCCGTCAATCCCTGCAGAATACCCAAGATCAATGCTTCTATCCAGCTCATTCCGTCAGATTATTATCGTTATCTTGAATACTTTTCGGTTTGCGCAGTATACCGTAAATCATGAAAATAAATCCCAGGAAGCAAACCAGCGGTGCTACCTTGATACGACGTACACTGAAAATATCAGGCTCGAAAGTTGTTTCCGTAGAGCCCGGTCCCGTCATCAGCAGGAAACCGATGATAATCACCACCATACCCGCAGCCAGCAGGATGAAGTTCGTTTTATCAAAGGCAAAGTTCTTTTTGTCCATATTGAAAAGAAAAATTGATTGGTTAGTTTCACCTATTATATATAATACAATTCACTCACTTTCATGCGGAGATACTTGTTGATGGAAATAAGTGCGCAGAGCGAAGTAATCAGCACCCCGAAAACAAAAACCGCTCCCATCACCACAACCATCACTCCCGGTGTAACCACCGCCAGCAAGTCCGGTTCATAATGCACCAGCATATACGCCAGTCCTATCAGTACCGCGTCCGCCATCGTAGCAGCCAGTATCCCTATCCACATGTTGCGCAGCAAAAACGGCCGTCGGATAAACGACCAGCTGGCCCCCACCAGCTTCATGGTATGAATAAGAAAACGTTTCGAATATACCGCCAGCCGGATGGTATTATTGATAAGCGCAAACGAAATCAGCGTAAGCAGCGCCGCCAGTCCGAGTAATACAATACTGATCTTCCGGATATTACTGTTTACCGCATCCAGCAGATCCTGCGGGTAATTGATCTCTATCACCTGCTTGTTCTTCGACTGAATCTCATCCTTTATCCACGCAACGCTGTCAGAATTTGCGTAATCCGCATTCAGCTTCACCTCGATGGAAGCCGTAAACGGATTATGCCCCAGAAACTCCGCCGGATCTGTTCCCATCGCCTCCGTCTGCTCCTTCAGCGCCTGCGCCTTCGATATATACGTCGTCTGCTTTACGTATACCTCCTTGTTCAGCTGTTTCTGAAAGCGGAGAATATCCGTTTCCTTCATATCGTCACTGATCAGAATCGAGAAAGCGATATTCTCGCGGACATATACAGAAAGATTGTTGGCAGCCATTACGAAAAAAACGACTATCCCCAACAACAGCAGGACAAGCATCGTGCTGATGCTCGACGTCACGAACTGCATATCAAAGAAAGATCCCGGTTTTCTGCTCATACCCTTACTTTTTTCTGAATACGTAAATCATGGAACTGCTCTGTTCCTTTTTCACCAGCGAAGCAAACCACGCCTCCGTTCCCTTAATCATCCCTTTCAGGAAAGGCATACGGCTTCCCCGGTACTTTTCCGAAAGCATGGAAACATAATACGCGTCAAACGGCATCGGATGCCGTTCGGTCAGGATAAAATCATACTTCGCCCCGAACTGCTGCATGACAGAAGGCGTAAAATGCCACAGATGCCGCGGTACATCATACGCTGCCCACATTTCCCTGTAATGCTGTGCATCGAACGAAACCGGATTAGGTACAGCTACCACCAGCACACCACGCTCCTTCAGCATGTCGGCAAGCCGCTTCCAGGTACCGTTTATATCCTGCAAATGCTCCATGACATGCCACAGCGTAATCACATCGAAGCTCCCTTTGCCGTAAGCCGCCAGCGCTTCCGGAGCCTCCACCATCAGCTCGAAATGCTCCTTGGCAAACGCCCGTGCCTGCGGACTCTTCTCGATGGCAGAAACCTTCCATCCCCGTTTCTGCATGAAATGGCTGAAATACCCCGTACCCGTACCGATATCCAGCAAGCTTCCGTTTCGGGTACCGCAGATCCGCTCTATCAGCGAAGCCTTGCGTCCCAGCATAAAACCGCGTACATAGTGATACAGACGGTTGGCAAGTCCCTTGCGCGTATCCGTGTGCGAGATATAATCCGGCGATTCATAATACCTGCCTATCTCACTTTCGTCGGGCACATGCTGCGTAAACAAAAAACCACACGCCTTACAGCGGTAAATCGTAAATTTTTCACCGGTGGCATAATGGTCCGTACAAGTCATGACTTCCTCAAAATGCGTTATCCCGCAGAGAGGACATGTATCTATATTGAGTATATTCACTTTATTCCCTAATTTGCTGCAAAATAACAAATAAATCGGGTATGGAGGGTGTTTTGTTAAGGTTCTTTAAGAGTATAAGAATTTATAGACTATATACCCTACCCATTCGTGCAGCAGTTCCGGCCATTGGGCCAGCGTACCTACAGAAGGCATGAAGTTTACACTTTGTCCTTTTACATCTACCCATGTGTCTGTAATATAGCAGTCCGGATAAATACCTTCTGCCTGAAAAGCACTGACCGAACGCTTCATGTGTACGGCAGAAGTAATAATCACTATAGAAGCGGTATCCATCTCTTTACCTAACAATTTTTTTGTAAATATCACATTCTCTCTGGTATTGTTGGCAAAGGTTTCCATGATGATATCCTCTTGGGGAATACCCAGTTCGTTCAGGTATTTCATCATCCCCTGCGGATTGCCCTGTAAGCCTTTTTTGTCCTTACTTTGGATAATAGATCCATCCGAGGCCAGTACCAGTTTTTCAATTCTTCCACACTTATACAGCCGGATTCCCTCCGTCAACCGGTCCGCTATTCCGCTGAACTCCGGACGGTTCCGTTTCCAGTCCCAGAAACTGTACCCGCCTAGCACGATGCCATACTTGTAAGTTTTGCCCTCCGGCAGTGGACGGTCGTATTCCTTATACCATTGTTCTTCCGCTTTCTTCAGCAGCGGTGTATTCGTAAAAAGCAGTGCCAGCAAAATAGCTGTAGCATATAGCCCCCTCTTCCATTTCCTGTTTTTGGTTATCAGCCCGATAAGTAACGGAAGCAAGATAAATGTAACCGGAGTAGTTACTAAAAACGCTAAGAACGAGAACATAAGCCATATATTTTAATGATGAACGGACGTACAGGAACCAATCGAATCCATACCTTAGCAAAGAACCACCACCAGAAGTCTCCTGGCTGTATCAACTTTCCTTTCCGTCTGACCTTTGTAACACGGGCAAAAATCTGTTTTTCATCGAGAGGGCCCTCAATTTCAGTCTGTGCATCCCCTACCATGTAAAATTCCTTCCCTTTTATTTTATAAATACGGTGCATCACGTATTGTCCGTCAGTACGCTGATAAAACACCATATCCCCCTTTTTCAGCGGACTGTTGGGCTTACTAAAATAAATTGTGTCCCGATGATGTACCAGAAAAGGAGCCATGCTGCTTCCCGCTATTATCAGGCTGACCTCTTTTCCTGCTTCCGTCAGCTCCCGTAACATTCCTACATACGTACGTGTATCTACAAATTTCATGGCAAACCGTTGATTATTGAGAATGAATGCTTATGCCGGAAGGCTGTTCAGGTAATGTTTAAGTGTAAGTACAGCATCATGTTCCATGTTACACTTTAAATGCACCATAGGCACGTTTTTAGCAATAGCTTCTATTAATCCAATGCTTTTCATTACAGCTTCTTTATTCCATTTATTGATACTCGTTTCTCCAAAGAGCTTACTTACGGCTTTTATGCCCGGCATTTTTTCTATGATATTCTGAGGAGCCTGTTCTATAAATACGATAGCTTTAAGCGGCATTATTTTGTTCCGGTGAATATTGGAGGAACCGCAAAATGGCAATCCGGCAATATAATATTTCTGTGTCGTGATATCCTGTACGATGATGGAGCGATCTCCATTGATTATTTCGCATCCTTCATATCTTTGCCAGAGAGCTGCTTGTGTCGATTTTCCGGTTCCACTAGGAGCTGTAAAGGCTATTCCTTTTCCTTCCCATTCAATGAAAGAGGAATGAAGAACTAATGCATTCTGTTTCAGTAAAAAACGTTCCAATGCAAAAGCCTCCAGTAAAGAGGTATTTATAATAATTGCTTCGGTATCTTCCTGACAAATTTCGATTATCACCTTATTTTCATCAATTTCCCTATAGTAAGCATTAATAGCCCCCATAAGAATACGCCTTTCTAAGTTTTCGTTTCGCAGTACGATACACTGTGGCATTTGGCATATTATCTCCCCATCTATTTTACTGGAAACTTTTACAATATTCAGTTGTACCTGAATCAGTTGAGTCTGTTCCGGAGAAAAAGGGCTGGGTTTCTCTTGCGAACAGAATTCAGCACAATCTGCATCAATGTGCAAGGTGGCTTCTGAAGTTATTTCAAATATTACGGTAGCAATCGACAGGTAAATTTTCGACTTCATTTATTTTTCAAGTGTTTCTACATTATCCTTCAATTCGGGAATCTCCAACACCATATTTCGTTTGTAAAGTTCTGTTAGAAAACCATAGACATCTCTTTTTGCGATTTCTTCTGTTACTTCATACTTTTCCATTAATTTTTGTATGATTTCTTCCAGGCTGTTAGAATTGTCTACTTCTTTCCAGATAAAAGCAGCCGTTGGAGTTAAATGGATCATTCCATTCAGATGCTCTGACGCCTCTCCTATTGGAATAAGTATGCTTTCTTCATCAATTTCACGCAATACATAGTTTTCGTTGGTTCTCATTTGTTTATTTTCTCTTGTTCAAGTTTCTTTAATTCTTTTTTCAGAAGCTCCTCGTAAGCTTCATTCAATTCACAATGATATGTTGCAGGTAAAGAGAAATCGTGGTTCTCAGCAAACGAAGCGGCCCCACATGCCTTACAAATTTTACGGAATCTGCAATTAAAACATTTTTTTGAAGTGAGGATTTGTTTGGTTTCTGTTTTTATAGCCTCCCATGCCTCTTTGAATGCATATTCTTTTAGGCTTCTAGTTGACTTTTGGAGCATTCCGCAGGGTGATATTTCTCCTTTCCAATTTACCCAAAAGCTACTAACACCGGCTGCGCAAAGTAAGCCTCCAGGGGGTAAAACCTCTTCTTCTTCTGTTTCTTTAATATCATCTAATGTTTCCTTTATATAGTTGATATAATCGGATAAATGAGGATGCCCCATTCGTATGACTTTTAATTGCTCTTTGGCTGCCTGCTGGGGAGAAAGTCTATTGATATTATCGGTTGATATCTTTCCAGGTTTCCTTTCTGGAGGAAACATATAAGTAGGAGTAGAAATCGGAATATTTAAACTTTCTGTTATCTCAATTACTTTCTCCAAATCATGGCAATTTTGCGGAGTTGGAGTAAAGTTTATTTTCACTTGCACTCCAGCATCCAGTAGTAAATGAATGCCATTCATCACTTGGGTAAACCCTTTCGGATTGCCGCATAATTCTTTGTAAGTATTATCCTATGCTCCGTAAAGAGATATATTTACCCGTCGTGGTTGATTATGCTTGAATGTTTCTGCTATCTGTTTGTCTATTAATGTCCCGTTCGTATTTAGTGTGATAATGATACCCAAATACCGTAATCCTTCATAGAGTTTCAGAAAGTTAGGATATAATAGAGGTTCTCCTCCCGTAAGTAATAAAAACATACATCCACTGTTTGCAGCTTCTTTTCCGATACGTAACCAATCGTTTACAGACAGTAGTGTACCTTGTCGATGCATTTCGTTTGGGGACATACGAATATAACACATCTTACAATCCATATTACAGATTGGTAGAAGTTCGAATGTCCCACAGATAGGAGTTCCTGAATTGAAAGCCTTATTGCATAGGAATTTTTCAAACGAATTGATGGGCTGGAGGGTAAACATATTTTTAGCTCAATACTTTATCTATATATGTACCATCGAAACGATAAGAACCATAACAGTCTCCCCCTTCACTTGTAGCTACACTAGCTGGTACATAATATCTTCCAACACCCCTGACGTTTACTCTCCTTGTAGCATTCTCTTGGTGTCCGTCTTTGAATAAGCATGGATCACCGTATGGTACAGTCATACCTCCGTCGCTACTACTTTTAAGAGTACTCTTAGTTATATAAGTATCACATACCACACTTCCAGGAGCATCAATCCACACATAAGCAAAATATCCACTATCATAGTGATTATGATAAGGGTTTATACAGCGCATACCATTTTTTCCTGTTACTTGTGTTCCACAGTTTGAGCAATAACTATTTGCTACAAATGCCTCTTCGATAGCTTGAGGCATGACATACTTTTCTTTTTCCATATATTCTTATTTTTGTTTGCTTATTTATACATCTCTTATAGAGATGTAATTGATTACAAATGTACTATTTTTGTGTCATTAAAATATAAATAGAATAAAAAATATAGTTAAGAAGATAAGTTTTTAATACAAATTTCATGAAGTTTGGATATTTATAAACAAAATATTATTTTAATATTGAACTAAATTTGTTTTGCTACTAGTTTTGTTTTATTATTATCTTCTAGAGTAAATTCTTGTTTTTTTAGATAAATTCCTATCTTTGTAAAAAGTTGTTTCTTTTTACCTGTATTTTATTATATTCTTTGCTCAAAGTCAATTGTTTATGAAGCTTAGTATAATAGTTCCTATGTATAATTCAGAAAAATACATACGGACATGTTTAGATTCTTTAGTGAAGCAGGATTTATGTATTGACGATTATGAAATTATTATAATCAATGACGGATCTTCTGATAATAGTGAGGAAATTGTTAAAGAATATATGAAGCAATATCCTCAGATATCACTGTATTCACAAGAAAATGGAGGACAGTCTAAAGCAAGGAACAAAGGAATTTCACTGGCTCGTGGGCAATATGTTTGTTTCGTTGATTCAGATGATTTTATACTTGAAAAATCATTAGGGAGAGTTGTAGAAGAAGCATTAAAATTGAATCTAGAAATTCTGACTTATAATTTTTATAGTGGAGATGTTGAAACAATTAAACAAACAGCATATCATTCAACATATCAAATAGAAAAAATACAAACAGGAATTCAATTTATTGAACAGCATAATTATTTTAATTATGCTTGGAATTATTTATTACTGCGTTCTTTTTTATTAGATAATAATTTGAAATTTGTTGAGGGTAAGTTTTGTGAAGATGGTATGTTTACTATGCAATCTTTTCTTTGTGCTCAAAAAGTCGCAGCTTTAGATGCATACGTTTATTGTTATGTGATTCGTCCTAATAGTACAATGACACGGACAGACTTATCTCATCAGCTAAAGATGATAGAAGATTATCAGTATGTTATTTTCTTTTTGACAGATTTGATTACCGTGTATCAGTCAAAGATGACACTTGGATGTTATAATCGATGCATCAGTCGTAGGAATAGTTATATATTTTTTCTTTTAATACGGCTTTTGAAAGCCAAACTGAAAGGAGATAAGATAACTTCTGTTCTTAATCGGTTACAAAGGAAAGGTGTGTATCCCTATAAGTTTGTATTAGATACTGAATATGGTGATTGGCGGTATACGTTGATTCACCGTATAATTAATAACAAATATTTATATAAAACAACATGTTTCTTATATAGGATTTTAAATTGATATTTAATGGATAAGAATATATTAATAACTTCCGTTGGAAAGAGGGTTTCCTTAGTTCGTATTTTTCAGGAAGCTTTAAGAAAGCTATCCTTACAAGCAAAAGTTTATACTACAGATATGAAGCCAGAGATGGCTCCTGCTGGTTTTGTTTCGGATGGATGTTTTAAAGTACCTCGAGTAACAGATGATAATTATATAAATAGATTAATCGATATTTGTTATACTAATAATATAGGCTTAATTATTCCTACTATAGATACAGAACTTGCATTGTTGGCCGAAAATAAATCTTTATTGCGTGAAAAAGGTGTTGAGGTCATTGTTTCGAGTACTGATTTTGTGTGTGCATGCCGTGACAAAAGGAAGACTTCAGCATTATTTCAGCAACTTGATATTTGTATACCGGAAATACGTGATAAGTATCATCCAAAGTTTCCCTTGTTTGCAAAACCTTATGACGGATCATTAAGCAAAGACATCTACGTAATTCGGAATAGCGAAGAGTTGACCCCGGAAATAATGCAACATCCTAAGCTTATTTTTATGGAGTATATTGATAAGACACAATATAAAGAATTTACAGTAGATATGTATTATGGCAAAGATAATAAGGTAAAAGCTATTATACCCAGGGAACGCGTTGAAATCAGAGCTGGAGAAATAAATAAAGGATATACCCGTAAAAATTATTTGGTTCCGTTTTTAAAGGAACGTATGAATTATATACCGGGAGTTGTAGGTTGTATCTGCCTGCAATTATTTTATAATGAGATGACGCATAAAGTTTTTGGTATTGAAATTAATCCGCGCTTTGGAGGAGGATACCCATTATCTTATTATGCGGGAGCAAACTTTGCTGAGTATCTTTTACGAGAATATTTTCTAAATGAATCACTATCCTATACAGATAGTTGGAAAGATAATACATTAATGCTTCGGTATGACTCAGAGGTAATTATTTATGAAGAAGAAGGTGTTCGTTTTTGATCTGGATGATACCTTGTATAAGGAAATCGATTTCTTGAAGTCTGCCTATCGGGAGATAGCAGACTGGCTTAGTGCATCTTTTCATGTACCAGATGCCTATGATTATATGCTTTCTTGTTATCAACGAGGAGAAAATGCTTTCTTAAATACAAATGAGAAATACAATTTGCAAATAGAATTATCAGAATATCTAACACGATATAGGGAACATGTTCCTCATATCTCTCTATCGGAGGAAGTACGACAGGTTTTATATCAACTTAAGATAAAAAATGATGTTTTGGGAATTATTACCGATGGCGGAGAAATTACTCAGTCAAATAAAATAGCAGCATTGGGATTAGGAGAATACATACAGCGAGAAAATTGCATTATATCAGAAAGTTTCGGTTATTCGAAGCCTGCTTTAGAAGCTTATTTATTTTTCCAGAATAAATATCCGGATTGCATCTATTATTATATAGGTGATAATATGGAGAAAGATTTTATTGCTCCTAATAAATTAGGATGGACTACCGTTTGTCTGTTGGATAATGGGATGAATATTCATAAACAGAAGGCTGTGAACATTTATCAATCGCCTTTGTATGTCATTTCATCATTAGAAGAATTGTTGAAAATATAAGTTCAGAATTATGGAGATAATTATTTTCAGGATTGTTCAATTATCAAATGTTTAAGTTTAGGAGTTGTTCGTTTGAGACTGGATTTTAAAATGACTTCTTAAATTGCTTAAGGTCATAAAAAAACGGTATATTATAGGGGAGTAAATGAATAAAATAAGCCCAAGTTTCTTTAAAAGAGAAATGTTTTTATTCTTGATAAATTCTTTAATTGTTTGCTGCTTTAATTCCTGAGATTGCCTTATAGCATAATTATGCCATGGTGTTTTGTATGAAAGGTATCGTACGTTTATAATTGTTTTATATAATCTTTCCAGACAGAATGATCTGTATAGTGTATTTTCTAATGGAATCTTATGTAAATTGATTGAGTATGAATATGCACGATCAATGAAATAAGCGTTAACGGGTTGATGAGTTATAGAAGAGGTTCTTTGTACCCAATAATATAGAGACTGTTTGACGATAATTGCTTTTTGGCATGTCAAGTAGATTGAGTTGTTGAAGATTGTATCTTCAGATGTTGTATTAATAAATCTATTGGATTTTATAATACTTTTTTTATATAATTTATTCCATACAACATGAAAGTTAGCCGCAGGATAGTTATTTCTTCGATTAGAAACATTGTATAAACTACGCATTAATTGACATTGATCTAATTCTTGAAAGTTATAATAGAGATTTGAATTAGGAATGAACTGAGGAACTTTTTCTTTTGTATAAATTTCTTTATATAATGCCATTGCAAAATCGTAACTTCCTTTTTGTAATGCTTCGTAAAGGGTTTCTAACATTTTTGGATGAATATAGTCATCTCCATCAATAAATGAGATATACTCCCCGGTTGCATGGTCTAAACCGATATTCCTGGCTTCAGAAAGTCCTTTATTTGCTTGGTGAATCACTATACACCTATTATCTTGTTTTGCGTATTCATCACATATTTTTCCTGAATTATCTGTAGATCCATCATCTATTAAAAGTATTTCAAGATCTTTATATGTTTGATTAAGAATACTTTCAATGGATGCGGGTAGATATTCTTCTACGTTGTATATGGGGACTATAACACTAATCATCTTTATTATAATTTGTTTTGATAAATAGCTAAATAGCTGCTAGTTGTTTTTTCAATATCAAATTCTTCTGCTCTTTTTTGACATTTCTGGGCAATATTTGTGTATAAAGTTTTATCTGACATTAATTTAAGAATTATTTCACTTAAAACTTTATCATTACCTTCAGGAAAAAGTATTCCATACCCATTTACAACCTCATGCAATCCATCTACATCACTGGCTATAAAAGGTTTGCCTGAGCTCATTCCTTCTAAGCTTGATAAGGAAAGTCCTTCCCAATGAGAAGACATTATTACTAAGTTTGATGTTTTAAGTATTGCAGGAATGTCAGAACGAATCCCTAAAAAAATGACACGGTCTTTGATATTTTCGGATATAGCTAAATCTTCCAATATTTTTCTACGTTCTCCATCACCTACTAAAAGTAATTTACATGTTGAAGGAAGATATTTAAGTGAGCGAATGATTGTATCTTGATCTTTTGCTGTTCTGAACCCTGCAACCATTGTTATTAAAAAGTCAGATTCAGATAATGAGATGTCTTTTCTATTAAGTGCGTTTGCTTGTGCGTATGATTTTACTGAAATACCATTAGGGATAATATGAATAGTAGGCAGATTTCCAATACTTTTTTTTAGATTGTCACAAGCTTGTTGAGATATTGGAATGATAGCATCATATTGATGATAAATTAGTTTATCTATAAATCTAAAAAATGGAATAGATCGTCGTCTGTTATTTGAGCTATGTTCTGTAGTTACTAGCTTTGTTTTTGCATGAGAAATTAATTTAGCTAAAGCTGTAAAATATTGGCAAGCCGTATTATGGGTATGTACAATGTCATACTGTTTGATAATAGGAATAAGTTTAAATATAAGTAGTGGATTATAAACAAATGTATTTACTCCTAGAGATATGATTTTGATATTTTGGTTTAGTAATTGTTGTTTGAAAGATGTTTCTATACCATCGAATAACAATACATCAACGGTATGACCTTTTTCAATAAACAAAGGAACCATGTCTGTAATCAGTTTCTCTGCTCCACCGATTCTTAATGAAGTAATTATTTGTAAAATTTTCATTTTAATGAATAGACTATATATTTATCAGTTGGAGATTGATCTCTTGAAATTATTTTTCCGGGATTTCCTATGACTATAGAATTATCAGGAACATCAAAATTGACAAATGCCCCAGGAGCAATTAAGACATTATTCCCTATTTTAACTCCTCCAATTATTATAGCATTAGCATTGACGCAGACATTATCCCCTATTATCGGTACTCCTTTATTTTTCCCTGATGAATTTCCGATAAGTGCTCCTTGTGAAATATTGAAGTTTTTGCCAATAATGGCTTGAGGGTTAACGACAATGCTGCCAAAATGTACTATTCTGAATCCGGGACCGATTTTTGTTGTGTATGGTATTTGTATTCCTGTTTTAAACATACAAAAACGTAAACCAATCAGCCAGAATAGCCGGGTTAATTTTGATGCGGCAGCGGCTTTACGAAAAAAATAGATATATTGAAACCCTGGGGTGAACAGGAAATATCGTAATTGACAGATGATTTTGTTACAATCTTCCCCAATATATCTATATAAATCTTTTTTTATTTCTTTGTTCATATTTTGAAGAGTTTATTTTTAGCCACTTGTCTTTTTATGTATTTATATAGACAAAATCCGAATGGTATTGCACAAAAAGTTAAGAACTTACATGGAGATTCTTTTATAAATGTATGATTTTTTGCTATAAATGAACTAGATACATAATGAATACATACTTTAAATCTCCTTATAAAACTCTGAGCTGTAACCATTTCTGTTTTCCGGTAGAAAGCAAATCCTTTAGGGTTATTCCAGTATTGTCGGTACATATTCATGCTAGACCCATCTTGCTGGTATTCTACAACGACAAGCGGTTTGTTCAAAGTGAGCAGAGAGTACTCTTGGTCTATTAACATATATTTGTAAGCCAGACCAACATACTTCTCTCCTTCAAATATCGGATATTCCGGATATTGCTTAATAACCTCAGTTCTGTACACCAGTTTTTTATCGCCTTTTCCACCTTTGGCATAAAAACCGCTTAATGTGGTTTCTTTCATCTCTTTCGGGAAAGAAGTACCGATAATGTTTCCGTTTTCTGTGCAATCCAATCCGATAATACCTGCGTATTTATCCGAACCGTTGGCTTTCCAAAAGTTGACAATGGTTTCCACGGCATCGTCTGGCATATAGTCGTCAGAGTCAATACAGGTATTCAGTTCGGTATCGATATTCCGGTACGCGGTGTTGTGGGCACCATGCATTCCCTGGTTTTGCTGATAGATGTACCGGATGCTTATTTTACCCTCCTGCATCCATCCTTCTACAAGTGCTTTGGTAGAGTCTTTGGAACCGTCATCCACTATCAGCCATTCAAAATCATCACAAGTCTGACGGAGCAGGCTTTCGTACGTTCTGCCTAAAGTGTGAGCCCGGTTGTATGCAGGGGTAAATATGGTAAGTGTCTTCATTTATTTATTCTGTTTTATTTCATTTTTGTTCCTATCAACCGATGGAATAGTTGTGATAATTTAGTGCGCCATTTGGCATTGCCTATCCACGACTGGCTGAACCAGTGTATGGTGTAAGTCTGTGGCGTTCGGGTGATTTTTCCGTTCAGGTAATCGTAAGGGGTAAAATACTCCGAAGGATATATCGTGAAATCGCAGATTTGCTGCTTCTCTCCATTCAGGATAAGTCCGTATGAACGGGTAAGCATGCGGGTCCATTCTTCCACATTCGTTGTTTGGTCCAGACTTCCGTCTGCTTTGATGAACTCCCTCTGCTGGTATGAATTCAGGAATTTCCCGATCAGTTCATTTTTTGGTTCTGCTCCCATGATGTTGGTAGCTATCCATTGTGTGCCTTCAAATCCCAAAAAAGCCTTGTGCTCCAATAAATCATCCAACGGGCGTAGTACTTCCACATCCGTATCCATGTAGATACCTCCTTCGTGATAAAGTGCCCATAATCTTGCAACATCACTTACAAACGCCCATTTCTTATGTTGATAGGCATCCCGGCAATACGCACATTGGTTGATGTCGAAATTGCTTTCATTCCATTCTTTGATGACATATCCTTTGCAGTATTTCTTCCATGTATCGATCAGGCGTTTCACTTCTTCCGGTTTTTCTTTTCCTCCAAACCAGCAATAATGTATTATTTTAGGTATCATATTATAGAATATTTTCACACATTCCCGTAGAAGCCTTTTGCGGGCTTGTATATCGGATTGTGCCGTGTGTTGACATTAACCAGTCTGCCTTCGTCCATTAGTCTTTGTAAATGCCGTTGGGCTGTTGTTTTTGTAAAGCCACAGAGTTTTTCAAACTTAATTCTTGTAAGAAAATCGTTTTTATGAAAGTAGTCTTCCAGCAAGGCATCTATTTCGTAGCTATCCAGTCTGGAGGAGTGCACTTTTATGTCGCTCCTTTCAAACCTAGCATGGCTCTCCAGGCTGTTCTTCAGAATGCTGTCTGCCCTGAATTCTACAGCTTTTATTCCGATACTCTGTGAACGGGTAGTCTTGGGATCTGCCTCCTTGGGAGTTGAGAGCGAAAGGTAGAAATAACCGATCCCTGGCAGGTAAACACGGTTTCCTTCACATAAGTTATATACTAATTCATCTCCCAGTTCGTCTAGTACGGCCCGAATATCCCCTTTTGAGAGCGTACAACGTTTGCTGATGTTGTTTACTATATCATCTATTTGTACGGTATGGCTTCTTACCACCCGTGCATGGTATTTTTCTTTTTCTCCTTTTCCCGAATCGGATGGGGAAACATAAAAATCAAATAGAATTGGCATGTTTCATATAGTTTTATAGGTATCTTTTCACCCTTGTGAAACTTTCGCCTGACTGATATGAAATGTTCGTTTCACCTAAGTGGGGCGATATATTCACCTTTGTGAGGCGATTGTAACGTAGGCATATTTCCTTTTATCTCTAGTTTATCGTGAGGTTTTACTCGACGGCTATGTAGACTGTTGGAGATATGTAATGCGTTATATCTACCAAAGATATAAATTAAAAACTAGATGAAGCCATGTATAAAAATATTTTCAGCACTTTAATAAAGTTAAGCTCTCCTCGATGAGGCTATCAAATGCTTCATCCTGATGAAAGTAAAGGATAACTATTTCATTGATATTAGCTCTAAATCGGACTTATGTTTAACTAGGGTACCTGTTGGAATGTTACCTGAAACAATGCAGCCGGCACCAATTACACAGTTGTCGCCTATGTGAGTACCTTTTAATATAATTGCATCTGATGCAATCCAACATCTGTTTCCTATATGGATATCATCACATTTTAATTGACTTGATACTCCTTTCTCTTTTGAGAATTTATGATTGTTATCGAATATTTTCACTCCGGGACCAAACATACAATGAGCACCAATCGTGACCGAACGTTGTGCACTAATCATACAGTATCTGTTGAAGTACGTTCCGGTTCCTATTGAGATAACTCCATCGCCATGAGCTTCGAAGTCACATCCCTTACTTATTTCTGTATTATACCCAATGTTAAATTTCCCTTTTCCGGATGTAATCAATGAAGCCGATGGGCTGATGCGTTGTATCAGATGTACATTAAACCGATTAGGATGAATCAGTTTAAGGACGAATATACGCATTATATTATAAATCAGTAGGCTAATTAATTTTATCATTCATTCAAGAGTTTATCAATTTTCTTTGTCTCAAACTCATTTCCATAGTGATGAGCTTTTAGATAAGCTATAATACGGTTTTGCTTGTCTTTATCTTTAAGAAAAGCCTCAATTCCATCAGTTGCTCCCTCGATTGAATCGGGTACAATTACACCATCTATTCCGTCGTTTAATTGGCTTTTTGCTGTAGGGTAATTGGTTATAACGACAGGTTTCTCCAAAATCTGTGCTTCTCTTACAGTAACAGCTTTACCTTCGTATCGGGAGGGTTGAATATAGAAATCAGTTGCTTTTATGTATGGATATGGATTTTCTTTTTTGCCAATCAAGACAAACCGTTTTTCCATTTGAGTCTCCTTGATTTTTTCTCTGATCATTGTTTCGTCACTACCATAACCGATAATATACCAATAAATGTTCAATCCTTTATCAATCAGTTCTTTGCAGATATATACAGCTCTGTCAATAGCTTTGGGGTATGAAAAACGAGCTACGGTACAGAATTTTATGCTATCAGAGGGAAGAAAAGATAAATCAACTTTTTCCTCAGCCTGTTCCTTGACAAAGTTTTCCGACAAGATATTTTCGATGATTGTAATCTTTGGAGCAAGTGCCGGAAACTTACTTAGAAACCCTTTGGTTACATCTTCAGATATTGAGATGATTTTATTGTAAGCACTCCATACCGGAAGTTCATAATTCACATCAATATCTACATACGAATAATCCGTATGGATCCATGCCCAATATTGTTTGGCAAGAACCTTTTCTCTGACAATGTTATGTGGTATCAAAAAACTGATAGCCAGATCATATTCACCTCGTTTATAAAATGAAGGCATAAATGGAGTCGTATACGACGCTACATATTGATAAATCGCTATACTATCTTTCGTCTGATGTCTCTTATTAAAAATTTTATTCTTCAGGTGAGCTAAAACTCTCCCTATAGCAATATCAATATACCCTTCTTTTACTAACTCTTTTATAGGTCTTGATAGCGTTGTATATTTTTTTATTTCCGGCAATAAATTTACTTCATCTGGAATGAATTTCATAAATTCCCCTGAGTGCCGGTAAACAAAAAGGTCTACCTCATATTTTGTATAGTCCAAAGAGCTTAACAAACCTATTAAAGCACGTTCGGCTCCTCCGATTTCCAAATATTGTATGGCTATGAAAATGCGTTTTTTCATAACAATTAATGTTTTTCGTAAAGATAGTAGAGTGGGTGAGAGTTTATATATTATAGTATACAGGTTTTAATTATTAACCTACATAAAAAGTTAATAATTAAAACCTGTATACTATTTCATTTTACAATACCTGATTTTAGTATATCTTGCATAAGAATAGCTCCTACAACTAAGTTGTTTTCATCAATAACAGGCATACCAGTTATGTGTTTGTCATTCATAAATTGTAAGGCATGAACGGCCATTTCGTGGTAGTTAATATACTTTGGTGATGTTGTCATTACACTATCTATATTTACAGAATATACATCAACTCCTCTTTCAAGCATGCGACGTAAATCCCCATCAGTTAAGATACCACAAAGTGTGTAGTCATCATTTACAATAGTAACCATGCTCAACCCCTTAGAGCTCATTTCTACAATGGCATTTTTAAGTGAACATCCTTTCTTTACAATTGCATTATTTTTGCCTTGGTGCATTAAATCAGATACTTTGATAAGTAACTGTTTGCCTAAAGCACCTCCAGGATGGTGCAAGCCAAAATCTTCACGTGTATAATTTCGTATTTGTGATAGAACAACTGCCATTGCATCCCCTAATGCAAGAAGTGCTGTGGTACTTGAAGTCGGAGCTAAATGTAGATAGCATGCTTCTTCAAAAGGTGGAAATACGAATTTATAATCACATTGACGTCCAAGAGTGGATTCCGCTTTACCTGTAATAGCGATACTAATACAGCCAATTTCTTTAATTACAGGAAGAAGTGCTGTAACTTCATTGCTTTCACCACTATAGCTTAGTAATAGTATAAGATCTTCTTTTTCTAGCATTCCTAAATCTCCGTGCAATGCTTCACTAGGATGAAGGTAGAATGAAGGAGTTCCGAGGCTTGCGAATGATGCTGCCATTTTACGAGCTATATGTCCTGGTTTACCAATGCCGGTGATGACCAATTTGCCCTTACAATGTAAGATTAATTCTATAATATGGGAGAAATTTGTATCTAAGGAGTTTTTTGTCTTATTGAGAGCTACTATTTCGGTTTCTATAACTGATTGTGCTGCCTTTATTACATCAAAATTCATAGTTTTTGAATTATGTTATTTAATTCCATGTTCAATCATAAATTGTTCTACAGCTACACGATCTTTTGGAGTGTCTACTGACAATGTTTTGCAATGTGCATTGATGTAGTAACAGTCTTTACGATTCTCAATGAAACGGAATGAGTCGTTCTCTTCGATTTTCTCTATAGGACCACGAGGAGTATTATGGTAATATTCAAGTGCTTTAGGAGTGAATGCACCTACACCTACAAATTTGTGGAATACATAATTCATATCACCTTTGGGAAATGGAATTGGAGCACGTGATATAAATAAACAAATTCCATCTTTGTTGGTTACGATTTTTAAATTAGTAGGATCACAAACCTCAACTGGGTTTGAGAAATCTGTCATTAGATTCGATACATAAAAACCATCAGCTGGGATTTCAGTAGGAATGCATTTAACAATATCTTCCGCCATAATAAGTGGTTCATCGCCATTAATCATCACATAGATATCAGCTGGAATTTGTTGTGAAAATTCCCAAAGACGTTCTGTTGCTGTTTCACAGTTTGGTGATGTCATGATGACTTTTGCACCGAATCCTTCGGCTACATTCTTGATTTCTTCTGTATCAGTGGCAATATATACTTCATCAAAACATTCTACTTCTTTACTGTGTTTCCAAACCCAGTAACACATTGGTTTTCCACAAATTTTAGCTAAAGCTTTACCTCCAAATCGTGTTGAACCGCCACGAGAAGGAATCATACCTACGATTTTTTTCATGATTGCAATTTTTTATTTGATCTAAAAGATCAATTTATTGTTATATAGAGTTATATAAATTATAATACTTTTGCTTACTATTTTGTATCATAACAGTCATCTATCATTTTAAAATGACCATTCTGATGAGTAAAAGAATTTTTAGTAAGATTGTAGCTATTGGAGCTTAAATCTTTATCCAAAGGTAATATTTCCTTATTTGTAATACCTGCTAATCCACAAACAAGATTAAATAATAATTCATTACTCCAATAGCAGTTAATATGTTTTTTTAATATCTCATAAGATTCTATATTGCGAAGATTGGAAGAAAAATATATCATAAATGGGACACGTACCATTGAAAAGTCGAAATAATCATTCATACGCGTTACGCCTGGTTTTTCTCCATGATCTGATGTATATAGACATATTAGGTTTTGGTAAGGACTTAGAATACTTATGAGTTCTTTCATAAACATATCGTGATATCGTAAAGAATTCTCATAATGTTCTAGAGTTGTAGAAGCTTTGACTAAATCACATTCTACATCTTTGGGATAAGCTAAATCATATGGATAATGTGAACCTTTCAAGTGTATAACTATTAATTTTTTCTGATTCTTTTCGTTTAATAGCTTTTTGACATGAGGAAGAAGTTGCATATCTTCACCTTTAATATCTTCACTGAATACTCTGTAATTAGCGCAGGAGGATAAAATAGCCACAGGGTTATCATTAAATCCTGAGCCAGCTTGATTACCAACCCATGCTGTAAAATACCCTTTGCTTTGAAGAAGGTTAAATAAAATATAATCTATAGATTCGCAAAATTGACTTTTTGAGGTCAATGCTTTTGGGATACAATCTACAGTTTTGATATCAGGTGAATAAGAGTTATTAAATCGTAGTAAATCTCCTGTTGATACTAATTCTTTTAAATTAGGTGTGGTTGTATTATAATATCCGTAGGCTGACATATAATCACGAGAAACTGACTCTCCTATAACGATTACAAATGTCAATGAGTCTTGTTTAAGTTGGGAGAAAATTGAATAATCAGCATTTATATTTCGTTTAAGATATTCAATCTTTCGGTAATAGTTATCTGCATATATTTGTGCAAAATGTATTCCATTGCTCAAATATGCAGAGAATATAAAACTACATATACATAATATCCCTGATGCAATCAATATCGAACGTTTTAAAATAAGTATGTTGTTACGTAAACTTGCAATGATAATTGTAATAAAGAATAGAATAAATCCCAATATAGATAAAGTAGAACTTTTTTCATAAAAGAAAGATAAAATTTCTTGAATATTAGATTGTAATAATACAATAAAGCATTCCTCATTGAAATATCTAAGCCCCATAGAGATGCGAATAACTTGGGGTGTTATAGCTAAAAGTAATAAGATTGCATCAAGTATTGGAGGAACAATCTTTAACCATGACTTTTTAAATATTGGATATGATGTAAATATATATATAGGCAGAGCTACAGATAATCCTAATGAGGTTGAAACAGCAAATTCAAAAATACTGTATCCTTGATTGCAAAATAAAATATCTGAGGATAAAGCTATTGCAAAAATTAAATATAACCACCATCTGCTACAAAAGAGAGTTTGCTTACCAATATAAAACATACATCCTCCTAAAATGATAGCTATTAGAATGTTGAAGATTGTTAGCATTTTGTATTATTCTTTTTTAAAATAAAGATTCAAAATTGACTCTTGGGTATACTTCAAGTTTACCGCCACGTGTCGCATTGAAAATTTTGATTCCATGTGCATCACCATATTGTTTGGCAGCAATAAATGTATATGTACTTTCGTCTATATTAGGAATATATAGGTCTTTTTTATCTATATTGTAGGCATCACAGAAATAATCTTTAGCAGTAGGATCTACTATAATTTCTCCTTTTGTATTTATACTGGTATGGAAGTGATGGTCTGTGCCAATTAAATAAATTTCTTTAATTCCCATATAAACAGCTAGTTGCATTGCTGTAAATGCAACCGTTTTTGAATTCCCTATAAATTGAGAAATATTCTCGCTGAAAATAGGTTTTAATATATCTTTAGGGTTTTGTTGATGAAAAAAAAGTGCATTATGAAGAGGTATATTGTAATACCATTTCATTTCTATAGGGAAAAAGCGTTCTTTTGCAGGAACTGTACACATCTTCTCCCAAGTATTGCGCAGCATCTTTTCATCTTGTGATATATAATACGTTGGTCTCCATGAAGTCTGTTCAAATATATTATATATGCGATTAAAAGCAAATGTTATTTCATTATGTTTAGCTAATACATTTAAGTCGGTCGCTTGTAAGCTAGGGCCATTGCCAATAATAAAACATCGGCGGCCGACATGTATATTCTTTAGTGAAGCTAATTCACGGCCATATGCTGATTTTGCGTAATGAGCAATTTGGTAATTACGCCATCTACATATAATTGATTTTATAATATTCATTTTTTCATCTAATTTTGGCATATTCTTTTTAAGGAAAGCTTTTTTAATAGTTTCCTTATTAAATATTTCTAATAATTGAATGTAATTTTTGTTTCCACTAAGTTCAATTGTCATTGGCAATAGGTTTTCAAAATCACTAATATTACTTTTTTGAATTACGGTAATAAAAGTCATTGTTTTTATTTTTGAACAATACGTCATCTGGGTATACTCATGTTAAATAGCTCTATAATTTTATTGAATATGACTTTTACGTTTATTATTATTTTGTACCATAAAGAACGTTCAAACATAATACGTTCTTTGGTTTCTTTATTAAGCCATGATGCATCAAAGTAGTGGATAGCATATGTGTTTTTTGAAAATTTTTTATTGTGATAAAAGTCTAATGGACAAAAGTATGTTTGTGGATATATATGTACTTTATATTCGGTCGTATTATTTTTATATATAATCAGATCTTGCTCAGAATCATTACAAATTAATCCATATCTTTTACATATATCTGTCATCATACGTACATTAGCTTCATTGCTATTGATTATTTCTTGCGAGAAATGCTTACCATCATAGTATGTTTTGAAAGATGCGATTAAAGGGTGTTTGGCTGGCATAGCAATGACAGCTGAGGTTAAAACGATGTTATTCTCGAATCCCATGAATGCATTATGTTTATAACATAGTGGTTCAAGACTCTTTTCCAATTTGACATCTGTATCTAAATAAACTCCTCCAAACTCATATAATGCTAAAAGACGTACATAATCTGAAACGAAAGCATATTTTCTTGCTGCATAAGCTTCCGCTGTCCATGGGGTACTATTGATGTCAAATGAGTTTTCATCCCAACGTTTCCACTCCCAGTCAGGCATCATCACTTTCCAGGATTCCATGCATTTTTTGAGGTTTGCTGGTATCGGATGATTTCCGAACCAACAATAATGTATTATTTTAGGAATCATAAATTACTTATTTTTTTATAAACCGATAGAGATATGGAAAATACCGTAGTACTAATGCTAAGATTTTGACATTTCTAAGCAAATGCCTATTCCTGAAAATTTCTATAGAATGAATCTTCATGAATTTATTGATCAGAGTGTAGTTCCTTTTGTATTTTTTATGTTGTACACCATCTCCCATCAATAGTAATTTTACACAGGTTTCAATAGCATTCTTTAATGCCAATTGGACATATTGAGGATTTTGACTCCTGATAATTTTGTATACAGCTATTGTGTTTTCAAATTCCTCAAAAGCCTTTGCTGATAACTTCGTATTTGACAAAGAGTCTTCGTGTTTTTCGTAAATATATAAGGGATTATCTACATATGCCATTTTACAATTATGTAGAAAAATTTGGCATTTGATGTAGTAGTCTTCACTGATAGTAGCCTTGGGAAAATTAATATTGTTGAATGTTGATTTGGTATATAATCCTCCCCATAAAGCCCAAAACTCATAATTGAAGAATCGAGTCATTAGTTCATTGCCCTTAAGTAATGTCATTGTAGGTTGGTTCTTAATGCTGATTTTATTACCAGGTTTTATACATTGTGCTCCACAGCCTGCTATTGTGGTATCATACTTTTGTAGTGCTTCAAACATTGCACTTACATAATTATGTGCTACATAGTCGTCTGCATCAATAAAAGTCAGATATTTACCTTTTGCCAACTCTAAACCTGCTTTTCGAGCTAATGAAGCACCTCTATTGGGAGCGTGTTGTACAATGATATTACAGTTTTGTTCAGCATATTCATCGCATATTGTAGGGGATGTATCATTACTTCCATCATCAATTAATATGATTTCAATAGTAGGATAATCTTGAGCTAATATTGAATTAATACAACGATGTAAGTATTTCTCTGCATTAAAAACGGGTATGATGCAAGATATTAAAGGTTGTTCTTCAATCATCGAATGGCAAATATGATTGTTATACAAGTCAAATTATATATGGGCGTGAACTATTTATGAAATAGATTTTTTATGATATCTTTTTCATAATTATTCATGGTTAAAAGCCAAGTTAGGAAGATATAAGCAAATGTGAAAATTAGAATACCACAAATAAGATTAACGATGTTATAAAAATCAATAAATTTATACGAAATTAAGAAAATACTACATAGAAGTATTACTGGTGGTAGTATTTTTATAATTGATATCCAAAAACGTCCTATTTGTAATTTTACACGATATTTATAGAACCAGTTCATAGCTATACCTGTTCCTAGAAAACTGGCTATTGATGTAGCAATAGCAGCGCCTATCACTCCAAATAATTTTAATGCATACCAGGTAGCTATAACATTTAAAATAGCAATACATAGATATGTTAATGCCCGGAACTTATTTTCATTTCGTGCAATTACGATATTCAGACAAAAGCTTTGTACCAAGGGAATAGCATTTGGTATCATACATAAAATGGCAATCCAGTAGGCATCTGCATAATTATTGCCAGCGTAAAAATAGATAAAGGGACGGCCGAATGCTATGAAGCCAAAGATAAACAAAGAGAGAATTATCGTTTGAATACGGCCAATACGGATGGCCGTGTCAGTAAGTATTATCGGTGATGCTTCAGAAAAAACCATCTTATTTGCCTTTGGTAGTAAAAGAGAAGATAGACCTGCATTAATGGAGGATATCATGCCATTAAATACCATACCTATATTGTAAACAGCTACGCCAATAGTAGATAAAGTTGGTACAGCGCCTATTAGTGCTATGTCGGTAGCTTCGTATAATTGCCCAACGATGTTAGAAATAAAAATCCAAAGTGAGAATCCTAAAATATCTTTTATGTATGACTTTGGCATTGATTGGAATATAGGTCTTATATGCATTGTATTTTGTACATATATGACGAATAAAATACGTAAAACTATAGTGGCAAGTATAGAAGACACAGCTAAACCTAAAGATGCGTAACCTAAGAACAAAGCTATAAGATTTAAAATAGGACCGAGGCATGTACCTAAAATTGCGGTTGATTGTAGAAAAAGAAAACGTTCATGAGCATTTACGATGGAGATATATGGAGATGCTAGGAAGTTGATAGCTGTATTGATAGCAAGTAAAGCTATGAGAATCTGCATCTTAATTAAATTATTAGAAGAAAGCGATGCAGAATAGAATAGTGGTGTTAAGAAAGTAACTCCTATACCTGCTAGTATTGTTAGTAGTGCAATGACTCTAAATATCTGAATAAATAAGCCAAGAACTTTACGCTCTTCTTCTTCTCCTGTTTCTATTCGAGCTTTTATCAGATAGCGTGTTATGGCAGCTCCCAGTCCAAATGCTATTAAAGACAGATAACTAGTTATACTACCAGATAGCTTATATAAACCGTATTCATCCTGTCCCAATATGCGAAGCATTACTGGGGTATAAAAGAGAGGAATTAAACAGCTCAACAGTAGATTGATATAATTTAACAATAAACCAATTTTTAGTTGGGATTTTTGTTCATTCATAAAACTAGATGATTGATTCTAATATTTAACTCATGAAAAACATGATGAAAGGATTTTGCTGTTGCTGATTGTATTATATTAATTTCTGAGTTATTATTTATGTTTGCTATTATAATAAATTTATCCTTTAACAATGTTAAAATAAAAGGTTAACATATAAAATACTAATAATGCTATACCTAATATTTTTTCATGGCTCTGCCAGAAACGTTGTTTCATAAAAGGATATATTAGTATAATAGGCATAATAAACCATGAAATTTGGGCAAAGCGGTTGCTGTATATGGCACGGATAACCAATACCCAGAATGCATTGCTGATAAGAAATATGTTGTATAGCCAATGATAATATTCGTCACGGAAGTTACGGCGGAAAATAAAGTAATAGCCTATAAATACCCCCATGGCACTATAGATGAGAAAGTCCCATCGGAAAGCCATACTCATTTGTACTGCTTCTCCAATTTGTCCACTACCAGTCAGATAGCCGGATAAACGATCGTCTTCACCTAAAATGCCTGCTGCAGCAATATAATTCTGTATGCGCATACCGGCCGCATACGATATTCCTACACATCCTATCCACGCTAATAAATATATATAGCTGTTTTTGATAAACCAGGCAATGAGGGCTGCACCAACTAGAAGTAAGCATGATTGATGAGTTCCAACAGCCAAGATGCTGAGTATAATGGCTATGGGAAGTCGGTTGATGTAAGTGACTGCCAGAATGAACAGAGAAGCTCCCATGCCGTTTCGGACTCCATTTACTCCATAAGCCCAAAAGGTAAACATGCTAAATGCGACTAATAATGGAATATAATAATAGGATTTGAAGATACGCTGCATAGCAAGCCATAAACAACCTACATAAACAAAAGCACACAATAGGAAGAACATGTGGATGTCACTATACTTAGCAAACCAGTTCATCAGGTTATAAAATAGCCAGTCTTTGTCCCACGTCCAAATAAAGGGATCAGAAGAACTCTGTATTTCATAAAAACTTTTGGCGTAGTTTACCGTATCTCCAAAAACAGCAGATACAGGACGAAGTCCCATATAAAATATTAATAAGAGGGTGAAAAGTACTCCCCACATTGCATTCATGCTAACAATGTTCTTGTGTAATACAATTCCTGTGTTACACTGCCAGAAAGCAATCAGTACCAGTATGAGAATGCTGTAATCGAAAAAGGGCGCATAATCTACTAAAGGGATAAAATCTATCATAACGGGTTTACAATTGAATATTGGATTCGGTGATCGCTCCAGCAATTGCTATATAAGCGGTAAGCTAATGTTTTCAGTTCTGGGGCGCAGAGTATATAATCGATGCGGAACAGGTTACGGGCTGGCTGATATGTTCCTCCCCAGCCGTTTCCTGCTTCAAGAAAGCAGTCGTCCAGTTGGGTAGTCAGTTTCCGGTAGGCATACGATATGGGTGTATCGTTCAGGTCACCACATAGGATAACGGGATACGGGCTGGAAGCAATTGCCTCTGCTAACAACTGTGCCTGACGGTTACGTTCCCTGGCATTGAGCTGGTAGGTATGCAGGAGATTGTTTCCCTGAAACGCCGGTGTCATGCCGGTCGTCTGCAAGTGCATGTTGAACAAGCGGATGGTTCTTCCTTCATATTGCAGATCTATTTGCAACACTTTGTTATAACTGTCGGGAAAGTAATATTCTTTCATGTTCGATAAGGGGAAACGGCTGTATACAGCCAGATTCAGCACTTCGTCTTCCCGGCTGTTGAATACCTGATAGGGATATCCGAAAGCTGCCGAAATACTGTCGCGATTTAAAAGAATATCGTGCGGACGTTCCTGCACGCAGATGACATCGGGATGAAGGTTTCGGATGAAAGCACTACTTGCCTGTAAAGTGTCTTTATTCAACTGAAAACCCTCTGCATTCCAACTGATGAGGTGTAATGAATGGGAAGGCGATTCATCTGTCTCAAAAGATACAGCCCAGGATTTTCCGCAAAGAAACAGAGTGATCAGGCAAGCTGTACCAAATAACAGGCTGATGGCTTTGCTTCGGCAGAGAACTGCGATGATTGTTGTCAATGTGCTGAATATAGCCAGCGGTATAACCAGCAGCCCTAATGGAGCAAGGTAACCGGCAACTAGCGGAGAGCACCAGGGTATGGCAGCGGTTATCAAAGCTAGAAAGACTGTAAAACCGGCCAGAATGTAACTAAATCGCTTCATTATTTGCTATCAGTATGCTGAGGGCATCCAGCTGCTCGCTGGTGAGTTTCATACTTTCCAACATGGGAGCATATCGTTCCAGGTGGTGTAAATCGCTTCCTACATAGCTGTACATGCCTTCCGCGAGGATAGCTTCTGACGCATGGCGTGCACCGGGACCGTAATAGCCAGATAAGGACATCAGGTTCAGCTGTAAGCGATAACCGTCTGTACTATATAGTCGGCGGTAATCGTCCATATCCATGTAAGTATAGCGCTCCGGATGGGCAATAACGGGGAAATAGCCGTTTTGCTTGACACTGGCAAGTATCTCTTTCATGCCGACAGGTGGAAGCATGTAGGAGGTTTCTACAAGCAGATGATTCTTACCTAGCGGAAGTACCTCAGCAGGCAGCTTCGCGGTGAACTGTGCATCCATCATGTATTCACCTGCCTGATGCAACCGGATGGGACCTTTGTAATAATTCCGGAAGGCTTCGAAACGTTCGGTCAGGTACGCTGTAGTATTGCGTTGCATATCGGACATAACGTGGGGAGTCAACCATACGGAAGTAATTCCCAGATCTTCCAGAAACTGAAGCAGATCCAGGGAGGTTGCTCTGTCGGGAGAACCGTCATCCACTCCCGGAAGAATGTGGGAGTGGATGTCGGTCATGCCTTTCAGAATACCCGACTTAACCAGGTTGTGTTTTTTCTTAAAGCTGAAAAACATATGCTTTCGTTGGTTTACGGGTTATTTTTTCCAAAACTGATACCATTTGTGTGATTTGTTCTCGTAGCCATAACCGTAGCCATAACCATAACCATATCCGTAGCCGTTATTGTTGACATGAGCGCCATTCAGGATAATGGACATATTCTTAAGCTGGCCGGTGCGGTAGATTTTTTCCAGATCGGGCAGCATACGGCGGTCGAAGCGGTCAGCACGGATGACGAAGATGGTCAGGTCGGCAATACGGTTGGTGATAGCCGCATCGGCGATGATGCCTACCGGTACGTTGTCGACAATGATATAGTCGTACTGCTTGCGCAACGTTTCGATCATGGTTTCCAGGCGTTCGCTGAGCAACAGTTCTGCAGGATTAGGGGCTGCGGGTCCTGCCGGAATGATATCCAGATTGTCTACCAGCTCATCGTGCTTGATGATTTCCGACAAGTCTGCACTGCCGGACAGGTAAGAAGTCATACCTTTGTCGTGGTGATGGATGTGAGAACTGAGGGTACCCTTACGGATATCGAGGTCGATCAGAATCACTTTTTTCTCCGTCTGTGCCATACTTGCCGCGAGGTTGCTGCACACAAAGGTCTTACCGGCTCCAGGTCCGAAAGAGCTGAAAGTTACTACTTGTAAGTCTTTGCTCTTGACACGCATGAACTCCATGTTGGTTCGCACGATACGGAAGGCCTCGGAAGCGATGTCACGTCCCTGACTGCGGACAATAATGCCTTTTTTGCCCTTTGCACTGGGCTCTTTGGGGCTTTTTGATAAAGGTATTTCTCCCAGGAAGGGTACGCTAAGGTTGTCTTCAATGTCCTTGCGGGTGTGTACCTTGGTATCGAAGAACATAAAGGCAAGCAGGATGACAGCCGGTAAAGCGATTCCTTTCATGACTCCTCCCATGATGATGTTTCTACCATTGGGAGTATAAGGCATGTCACTACCTCCTGCGGGGTCGAGTACACGGACATCGGTTTCGGTGGTTGCCTGACTGAGCGCATTCTCCTCGCGTTTATTAAGCAGGTAGAGGTACAGCTCTTCCTTGATACGCTGCTGGCGTTCGATAGACAGCATCTGGCGCTGTTGGGTCGGAATGCTGGCGATACGGCGCTGTGCTTCGGAGGTACGGTTTCGGGCTTCCTTCAGCTTGGCATTGATGCTGACAATCAGGTTATCAATATCGCGGATAATGTTCTGACGGATGGCAAGCAGGGTATTGTTCAGTTCCTGGACTACCGGGTTCTTGTTGCTGCTGTTCTTGATAAGCTTGTCACGTTTCAGCTTGTTGGCGTTGTATTGTACAATCTGTGCCTCGATATTGGCATCGGCAATTCCGGTGTTTGACGGAATCAAACCGGTGATTTTAGACGGATCTACAAGGAACTGTTTGATATAGTTTGCCATTTCAATCTGAAGTTCCATTTCGGTAGCTTGTGTGCCATATTGTTGCTTGTCGGAAACAGACATACTAGCCGAAGAGGATACGTCAATCATTTCGTGCTGGCGTTTATAAGTTTCAATTTCCGATTCTACTCCACCCAGTTCCTTTTCAATAATAATCAGACGTTCGTTGATGAACTGGGAAGTATTGATGGCTATCTGGTTCTTATCTTTGATAGTTTCTTCGTTATAGACCGTAATAAGCATATTCAGTACATCTTCGGCACGCACGGTAGAATAGTCGTTGATGCTAAGATACAGGATGGAAGCATCATTTTCTGCCTGACTGATGCTTAGGTTAGAACCGAACAGGCTTGCCATATTATCGATGCTGTTCTTCTTGACACTGACGGTAGTACCGAACCATTTGTTGCTGTAATATAATGTTGGGCTGACTACCAGTTTACCAATAGGAGTAGGAATGGTATCATTGAGTTTGGCTGTCAGTGTCTTTCCTGCATCCGGTACCATATCACCTCCAAAGGCAGTCAGTCGGACCTCATGTTCGTTGACCGGAGTCGCATCTACTGATAAGGTCTGGTAATCTTCCGATTCGACGAACGAAATTCGTATGGGAGCTTGTGTATACAGTTCCTTTTCACGGAGCCCATCCGAAATTGTATAACTGATGTTGGCATTCAGGCGGCTGACTACCTCCCGCATCAGGTTGTGTGACTGGAACTGAAGAATTTCGTTGGAAACGTTAGTCGTTGAGAAAGTCTGAAAACGTTCCAATCCATTGTAACTGCGCTGGTTAGCATTTTTAATCATGACCGTTGCCGAACGGGAATATTTGAACGGAGTCTTGGCATACTGATACCAGGCATATCCTCCGAATAAAGCTACCGAGAGGACAAACCAGTACCAGCGGTTGACCAGGTACATCACCATGTCCATCGGGTTGATATTGAAACCACTTCCACTGATGTTCTTATCGGGGGAAAGGTCTTTCTGTTCACTCATTTGTATCATATCTATCTAGCAGGAAATTGTGATTATTTTACGGCCAATACGACCAGTGAAGTGATGGTTGTAACAAAAGATAAAATCATACTGAATGTATTGAAAGTACGCTGTGCATTGTCGCGTGTCTTAGCTGCTGAGGGCTCTACATATACAATATCATTCTGTTGTAGATAATAACAGGGAGAATTGAACACGTCCTTCGAACGGAGGTCGTGAAACAAGATTCTACGTTTGTTTCCGTATTCGCGGATAACAGCCACACGGTCTACACGCCCTTCATCGGTAATATCACCTGCTTTGGCAATGGCTTCGAGCAGAGTAATACGGTCGCCGGTGATATCGTAGGTGTTGGGACTTCCTACTTCGCCCAATACGGTAATTTTGAAATTCAGGAAGTTCACCATGACGATGGGGTCTTTTATCAAGTCTTCGTCAATCAGGCGCTGTTTGATCATTTCGGTGACCTGTCCACGGGTACGTCCTTCTACTTTCAGCTTACCTAGAACGGGGAAGTCTATCTCACCGTTGACATCAACCAGATATCCTTTGTTGGCATTATCAGCTGCATTTCCTGTAGGTACGGTTGTAGAGATGTTTCCGTCGGGACCGATACTGTAGTTACTGCTACCAGGAATGTTAAACGGCAGAGTGAGTTCCGGGTTCTTGCAGCTTACGGTAATGCTGAGGCGGTCGTCTCGGTGAATGACTGCTTCGTATTTCTGGAACACCGGATATTCTTTAAGTTCTTCCATGTCGCGGAGATAAACCAGGTCTTTTCTTGCAGCGCATGACGAGAAAAGCAATACTGTAAGTAATAAGAAGAATAAAAGAGTTGATTTGTTCATAAATGCTTTTTACTGTTTATTAGGGTTCTACTGTTTGTTGTTCTTTTTCGTTCAGCCGGATGACTGAATCACACCGTTCCATCACTCGTGGATCGTGGGTGACAAGGATAATGGTTTTTTCTTTTCCTTCCGCTAAAATGTTGTTTATTAACTTTGTAGTGGTGTCGCAATCGAGGGCGGAAGAGGTCTCATCGAACAGCCAGATATTGCCCGGACGGAGCAGGGCTCGGGCGATGGAGATACGTTGTGCCTGTCCTTCGGACAAGCCGTAGCCGTGTTCGCCGACACGGGTATGAATTCCTTCGGGCAGGTCGAAGACAAAGTCAGCACATGCCGTGCGTAATACCTGTTCCACGTCTGCGTCGCTGCAATCGGGAGCTCCCAGAAGTACATTCTCACGGACGGTTCCGCTAAGCAGAGTATTTCCCTGGGGTACGTACATGAAATTTACCCGGGTAGCAGAAGTGTCCGGATAAACTGAACCGTCTGCTGCTACCAGATTTACTTGTCCCTGGTCGGGACGGATGAGTGCCAGCATCAGACGGATGATTGTAGTTTTTCCCGTACCGGTAGGACCTGCAACAGCTGTAGAGGTACCGGGACGGAATACGGCAGAAAAATTATGCAGGACAGGTTGTCCCGGTTCATAGCCGAAAGTAACCTGGTTGAATTCCAACGTAAGCGGGCTGTCTACATATACCGGTGTTTCGTCCGGTTCTACGTCTTCGAAGAGTTCCATCAGTCGCTCGACGGACGCCCAGCCACGTACCAATGCAGGAGGAATACCGATCAGTCCGAGGAAAGGTCCCTGTACCTGTCCGACCAGTTGCAGGAATGCTGTCATGGTACCGAAGGTAATTTCCTGATGTTCTAGCCGGTAGATACCCCAGAGGAAGGCACACAGGTAACCGCCTCCGAATACAAAGCCCATCACTCCCTGCGAAAAGGTGGAGAACTTGATCTGTTCCATACCGAGGTTGAACAGTTTTTCCTGCGATTCATGCAGTTTCTGTTTGCGATAGTCGGTTGCTCCCAGCGAACGTACCAGTACGCGCTGTGACAAGTTTTCCTGCATGACCGAACCCATTTCGCTGCTCATGGCCTTTTGTGCCTTGCTCAACTCACGCACCTTGCGGAAATAGATTTTCGATAACAGTACCAGCGGGGTCGCTCCCAGAATGAACCAGGCAAGCCGGGGCTCCAGTGCCCACAGGAAGATAAAGGAACCAATCAGCTGAAGACTGGTGATGAGCAAGTTGGGAAGGATGCCCATACCCATGCTGAGTACTTCGGAAGCATCGCTGTTGATACGGGTAAGCAGGTCACCGGTATGCCATTTCTGTCCGCTTTTCCAGGAGCACATCATCAGGGCGTCCGACAACGAGTTCTGCATGCGGATGCCGATACGCATGTTGATTTTCCCGAAAATCCAGGGAGAAATCAGCTTGACTGCCATGCCGAAGAAAAAGAAAAAGACAACGATACCGGCTGCCATCCAGACATTTCCTTCACGAGCGCCGGTTACAATGTCGATAATCCATTTGGAAAGCCAGACATTGAACAGTGACATTCCTACGCCGAAGATTCCCGAAAAAATGGAGAACGTAATCAGCCAGTGGTATCCTTGCGTCACCTGAAGTACCCAGCGCATGGCTTTGCGCCCGATGGCGTATTGCTGCGAGAGATTCTCTTTGGTAAGTTTACTTAATATTTTTTTCAGTATGGTTTTCATGTTTGATAACGAGTTCTTTGATGCGTCTGGCCGTAAGCAAAGTGGGCCACCAGAAGGTTTCTGCCGACGCATACGTGAAAAACAGTTGTGCCTTGCGTGTAATCTGGCGACTTGTGTACAGCTTGTTTTTCCATTTTCCCTCCGGGCGTTCCCCTTTCCGTTCGTCGTAAAAACCGAAATTACCACTTTCCCATATTTCAGTCATCAGGGTTTCGGTATTGTAATGTTTACGGAAAGGTACGTAAGTTTCATCCAGTCCCAAGTGCTCTTTTAGGAAGGTATAAAGCAGGCAGGACCATTTCCAGATGCCAAAGCGGCGACACAGGCGTTCCAGTTCCTGCTTGTCCGTTTCCTGTGCCAGCCCTTTCAACAAGATGGCAGCGTCGCATAACTGGCGCAAGCCGATGCCTTCGTTGAGCAGGTGCTTCAGGATATGTGTGGAAACCAGCAGGTGGTGTGCTTCCGGAGTAGGAATACTAATTAGAGTATCCTGATAGACCGGCTTGATTGCGGGAGCAACCGTACAGAATACGTTTTTTTCCCATTCACGCAGTGATTTGCGAATGAACGGACTGTGCAGTTCAATTAGCTCCGGATGCAGTTCGATTACGACCTGACCGATGAGGCAGGAAGCATCGTCGTTGGTTCCATACTTGACATATACGCCAGATTCTTCCAGTTTTTTGGCAGCCTGTTTTACAGCCTCTGGACTTCCGAAATACAAATCGATATCCCCACATACACGATGAAGCGGATTGGGGTAATAACAGCTCAGGGCAAGTCCCTTGATAACTTCGAAAGAGACAGCCGGCTCAGCGGTAAAGAAACGGTTCAGCGCACAAAGTACCTGAATGTGTTGCCGGTTGATACGTTCCCACTGGTCGACATCTACTGTCCATCGCAGAATGAGTGCGTGAGGAGGACGCAAAGGCTTGGGCAGAAGTAACATGCCATCGTAGACGATGCCCTGTACTGCCTGCCGGCGGCTGTGGATATAAATCGACTGCCATTCCTCGGGGGAAAGCGGGAAATACTTCTCCGCATCCTCCTTGATTCCCCAAAGTCCCTGACGAATCAGGAAGAACAAAGCATCCTTTATGCGAGTGATACTGTTCATGCCAGCAGACCGTTTTTCTGCCATTGTGCACATATTTCGTGAACATCGGCCGCAGCCGTTTCACGGTCGACATCGTATTCTTCACACAGGCAGTCTACCAGATAGGCTTCGTCGAACTCTTTACCTTCAGCCTGCTGCCACAACCATGCGGCCGTTTCGTTCAGGGTAAGAATCTGAGTCATGTCCATGGTTTCACTGAAAGGATTTACTATCATGTATTCTCCCGCCACTTCGCGGAGGATAAGATTTTCGTTGAGTTTCATAATCAGTTGTTGGTTGTTATTGATTTTTTTATTCTAAAGCAGCCCGACAGGACTCATCAGCTGGCTTTCGGGCGAGAAACTGTGTTTACCACGGTAGTAACGGGTAACTACAGCAATGATCCGCGAACGGTCTGTTTCAGTTACCAGTTCAGTCCGGACGGCTGAATCATGCCGTGTTGTAACAATTGCATAACGAAGCCAGAGGCATCTGCCGCAGCTGTTTCACGGTCGATCTCGTATTCGTCAAGAATCATGTCGACCAGTTGGTTGAAATCGGCTGCTTCTTCGATGTGTTCCCAGATAAAAGCAGCTGTATCGGTAAGGCTGATCATGCCGTTGAAATCGTGTGCGGTTTCTTCAGAAGGAACCAGTACGGTTTCGCCGGCAATGGTGCGTGTTATAAAGGATTTAATTTTTTTCATTAACGAGAGTCTTTAAAGTTTGCAGTTCGCTTTTGGTAAGACGACATAAGTAATTTACTGTGCCGTAATGTTGCTTTTCCAGTGCTGCTGATGCATAGCATACTTGGCAGATTTCACGCAATGTACATCCTCGACAATCTTCGTGTTGAGGTAACAGACAACTCATTCTTCTAATTTCTGCCCAAGCTTCGCAAACTGAAAGATGTTCGAGATGAACGGCTGGATATTCCATCATCACACATGGAGTCATGATGCCCTGCCAGGTAATCCATACTGAGCTTCTTCCAGCCCGGCAGGAAAGCCCTACAGGATTATTGCAAGGTTCTGCCTGTTCCAGTTGGTGTAATGAGGCAGGTATTGTATCATAAAAGCTTTCTCCTTTTTTATGTCTTAGAGAAAGTGCTTCAATTCGTCCACCATCTTCTGCATTAAGCCGGGAATTCAGTGCACCAATATGGTTTCTGACTGAGCGTGAACAAGGGAACATATAGCTATTCACTTCTGATGGAATACCGAAACTATCTCCGATAGCCAATATCTTTTCAAAATCGTTTAAGTTCTCTTTTACAATGCTTACGTTTAACTTTGTATCGATACCGTTTTTTTTCAAAAGAGCGAGACCATGCATACATTGGTCAAACCCTTCTGCATGGTGGCATAACTTTTCATACGTTTCCCGACTTGCTCCGTAAAGCGTAACGTTAACACGTCGGGGAAGACTTTCTCGGAAAAGCTGTATCATCTTCTCATCAATGCATGTAGCGTTTGTATTGATGGTCAGGATGAATCCCATTTTCTTTAGTTCCTGATATAATTCTTTAAAATACGGATATAGTAATGGTTCACCTCCTGTAAGGAGAATGAAAAGCGTTCCCATATCCTTTAATTCCTTTGCAAGCCGAAGCCAAAAGTCTATGCTTCTTAATCCACCAGCAACTTTTACTTCATCCATCTTCATACGGATAAAGCACATATCACACTGTAAGTTGCAGCAAGGAGTCAATTCGAACGATGCTGTAATGGGTATATGTGCCGCTGTGGCTTTGGCTACCAGCCGTTTTTCAACCTTGGTTGCATCGTCTAAGAAATCCATTTCCGTTCTTTTAATTCATTATATAATGTTACAACCGATTCACTGCTAATGTTACAAGCATATGTGCCACATCCTACTCGCCGTAATAGTGATTCGATGAAATCCATTGCTTGTTTTGTATAATTGTTATTCCAATAATTGATGGTAGTTTGTGCCAATATCTGTTTGAAGCTGCATATTGTTTTTTCTTCTACAAACTGGTTTACTATGGCTTGTTGTAACAGAATGATACATGCTATTTTACGTTTTTCGTTATGACAGATGCCACTTGAACCACATACCGGCCATCCATTGGCATACATTATGCCATTTTCAACAGTTAACAAGCATTTATCACCGTTCAGTACATGAGCTTTATCTGGATATTCACGACACCACAATCCAGAATGTGTAGACTTACCTATACCACTTGGTCCACTGAACAGAATAGCATGACTTTCGAAATCCATATATGCGCAGTGCAGGATGAATGCTCCTTTCTGAGCTTCGTGCCGTTCCAATGCCAGTAAAGATATGAATATGGTGTCTATCCGTAAATGCTCACGGTAAGCTTCGTTGACATATACAGTTATTTCTTTTTCGTTGATTTCCTCATAATAACCATAGCAATTATGTGTGTCTGGCATATACAATATTCGAGCTTCCCGACCTTCTGGCTTACCAAATACCAGGATATCCTTTGTCTGATAGATTACTGGATAATGAATGGAAGGAGGATTTTCTCCGATACGAAAAGTATATTTTAAGTCTGCTTCTTCAAACTCTGTACGGAAGAGCAATGTGTTTTCCGGTAATTCTCCAGCATCTATTCCCTCTAATTGAATGTTTAATTTGCCGATTGTCAATTTGATCATTGAATATAAAGATTAGGTTGGTTATTATGAGAATAACTTGATTGGTTATTTAATCTATAGATATATAAGTTCTACTTGCTGGATAGTTTATTCTTTATGAAGCTTTTGACAGTTGGAGATTGTTTTTAACTTATTTGTTTAATAATATAAGAGCCTGTTTAAATTTTACTCGCTTATTTGTATATAGAAAAATTCTACTAAACAAAAAATAAGTCTTCCGAGTGGAGTCGGAGAACTGATCTATATTGTACATTACAGTAGTTTTTTCTATATCAATGGGAAAATTTAAACAGGCCTTAAAGTTGTTTACAAAATAATTTAAAATTGATATTAATTAAATTGAAACGTTATAATGCTTGTTTGTATCAATATGTTGGGTAACGTGGACATCCATATAGTTAAATACTTTAGTTACTTTAGTAACTTTGTAATATCCATCTACCCAATGACCATACCAGCCTCCTTCCCAATGACCTGGAATCCATTCTCTTTCTACAACAAAAGCATTAAAGTGAGGTTCAATTTGGGATTCATACATTTTATTACATGCACTATTGGTGTATTTATATGTATCTATACCTTCATCATATACCCCATTCCCATTGTTATCCAAATATACTCTTCCACTAATATCGCAATACCCTACGTATGAAGAAGGGTTTTCACATGCTGCAACAAATTGATTGGGCACAAACTCTTCATTTTCCATTGTAGGTTTTATATATGCTTTTTTCATATTCTTTATCTCCATTTTGTTGAGTCTAATTTCTAAGGTTAATCTTAATAGCGTTTTATTCTATTAAGAGCTTCCTCTGAATTTAGAACGATTAAACATTCCTTTGGTGGTTTCTAGAATTAAAAACTAACTTTGTTCTTCTTTGTACTTAATCGACTGTGGATATGAATTTAGGAAGCATTGGGCTTACTTGAAGAGATGGCAACTTGTGATGTAATTTCAGCCCAGCCTTTATGATTATATTTACCAGTGTGGTTGACAATATCATCACTTGACCAGCTTATACCATATAATTTATCACCTTTTTGGGCTTGACTGATGTCATTTCTTCCATAATTAACATTGTATATCCATACATTTGCCTTTTCTGAACCAGCTTCATGACCTGTAGCGTTTCCATCCAGTATTTTGACCTCAACTTCTGAACAAGGATAACCATGGTTGTTTTGGTTATGCTCACCATAGTAGCAATGAAATATACCTTCATAATTGTAGCAGTTGGCTATATACTCATTGGGTATAAAAGTTTCACATTCCATTACAGGACTTATATATGCTTTTTTCATATTTCTGTCTCCATCAGTTTTATCTAGCTCTGTAATACTTAAAAAAAACAATCAGGCAATAATTTGATTTATTTTACAAGCAAAATAATTAACAGTACTAGTTCGATTAAAAGATTTCTTGTCAGTTTTTTATGACTTTTACGATTCTATCTACATCCTCATCGGTTACCATCGGTCCTGAGGGCAGGCAGAGTCCCTGAGCAAAGAGTGCTTCGGACACTCCATTTACATAGGCAGGTGCCTTGGCAAATACGGGTTGCAGGTGCATCGGCTTCCATAACGGACGGCTTTCGATGTCGGCTGCCGTTAGACGTGCAGATAACTCCTGATAAGTGAATCCTGCTTCCTGCGGGTTGATCAGAATGGTACTTAACCAATAGTTGGGATGTAAATCGACATTAGACCGTGGTTGCATCACCGTAATGCCCGGTGTGTTTTTTAACTTTTCCACGTAAAGCGCGTGTATCGCACGGCGGCGGGCGATATGCTCATTGAGCACGTACATCTGGCCACGGCCGATTCCGGCAGAGATGTTGCTCAACCGATAATTGTAGCCAATCTGCTCATGCTGGTAATAGGGGAAGTTCTCGCGTGCCTGAGTGGCATAGAACTTGACACGGCGGGCACTTTCTTCGTCGGGGCAGATCAAGGCTCCTCCACCGCTGGTGGTGATCATCTTGTTGCCGTTGAACGAGAGGGCTCCATAAGTTCCGAATGTTCCGCAGTACCTGCCGTTGTATTCCGAACCCAATGCCTCGGCTGCATCTTCTACTACCGGAATGCCGTATGCGGAAGCAACGCTGTTTATTTCGTCCATACGGGCGGGAGTGCCGTACAGGTGTACGGGAATGATTGCCTTAGGCAGTTTGCCGGTCGCACGCAGGCGGTCGTCGATAGCCTGGCGGAGCAGTTCGGGATCCATGTTCCATGTGCCGGGTTCGCTGTCGACAAACACCGGAGTGGCTCCCTGATATACGATGGGATTGGCTGAGGCGGCGAAGGTAAAGCTCTGGCAGATGACTTCGTCGCCGGGACCTACACCCAGCATCACCAGCGCCAGATGAATGGCTGCTGTCCCGGAGCTGAGAGCTACGACATGAAGAGGAGAGGCCGATTTTTCCCTCAGCCATGCGGCGAGGTCGTTTTCGAACCCGTCGACATTGGGACCCAAAGGTACTACCCAGTTGGTAAGGAATGCCTCGTGGATGAACTCTTCTTCCTTGCCGCTCATATGGGCCAGTGAAAGATGGATGTGCTTCATGATTATTTGTTGTTGTTTTCCTCTGTTACAAATATTACAACACGGTTCCACTCGTTCTTGAGATCATAAGGCTGAACGGTATCACCCTTGTAGTCGATGCGCAGGCGTGAAGGATCGACTCCGAAATCGTTGACAAGCATGTCGCGTACGGCGTTAGCACGGCGTTCTGACAGTTTCAGGTTGTATGCCGGATTACCAGTCTTAACATCGGCGTAACCGGTGATGATCAGGTTGATGTTCGGGTTGTTCAACAGGTATTCGGCTACCTTCTGTACGTTGTTTTTCTGAACGTCAGTAATGTTGTACTTGTCGATGATGAAGGAAACGGTCATATCGAGTACACGGTTAGTTTCTACCTTCTTTTCTACGCGTACAATCGGTTCCGGTTTGTTGGCAAGTTCGGCACGAGCGGCATTGATCTGTGCGTTGAGGCGGTCGATCTGTGCCTGGTCGGTCATCGTAACATACTTGAAGCGACGATCGCCGTAATGGTCTTTGAAATGATAAGTAGCACCTGCTACAACGTAGATGTACCCGTCGTACTTTCTATCGAAACGGGTTCCGTTGTATCCGTCGTCAGTAGCGTTATAAGTAGCTTCGAGGTTGATATCGACTGCATCGCTTACCTTATAGCCTAACTGAAGACCGGCATGGATAGCCAGGTAGGTTCCGCCTGAACGGTCTACTTCATACTGTCCTCCTTTAGAAGGTGCCCAGTTCTTGATCTTATCATCGAAACCGAAAGTAGAGTTCAGACCGATACCAAGTACACCAACTACGTTGAAGCGATTGTTTTCGTTATACGGCTTGAAGATGTTGTTGAAGTTGAACAAACCGTCGACGAACGTAGAAACCATGCTGAACTTATAAACGCCATCTCCGTAAATTTCAGGAAATCCATCTACCAGTTCAGTATTTGCCATACTGTGCTGGTTCAGGTATGACACGCGTACACGGGCACCTACTGCCGGGCTGAAGTATTTACCGGCAGAAATACCCACACTGGGACCGAAACGTTTCGGGAAAGAGGCGAATCGGATGTTCTCACTTAAAGAGAAGTTGGTTCCGGCAAATACTCCGAAGAACCAGTTGTCGCCTGCTTTATAGTGCTTTAATGTTCTGACTGTATCGGCTTTTACCGAAAGATCTTTTGAAGGGGTTTCTTCACTTGCATATAAATTGGCTGCCATGACTGCTGCAAGGCCTGCAATAACTATTTTTTTCATGTTGAATGTCCTGTTTATTATTTAACAATATAGATAATTACACAGTTCTTTGCAGGGTCTAATGAGCGTACCAGCTCGTTGTTTTCTTCGATAAAGATGTGTCCTGCAGGAACCTGATATTCATTCACAAGCATGTCGCGAATAGCATTGGCACGGCCATTGAACAAATCGCTGCTCATTTCGTTGTTCTTGATAGGAGTGATATACAGGTCGCCGTCCTGGATCTTCTTCAGACCTTCGGCTGCTGTATAGATATTTACTTCCTGAAGTTTGTTTACTTCTGTAGAGTTCGGATCGAATGATACAAGAGTTGAAACGCGTTCGCTTTCTACAACTTCACGCTTAACTTCTACGGCAGGAGCTGCTTTCATTTCGGCTACTTCCTTGCGCAAGCGGTTTACTTCTGCATTCAGGGCATCGTATTTGTCCTGGTTACGGCGAGTGAAAGTGAACTGGTGTGTTCCGTCGTGGTTCTTGAAACGGTAAACCAGACCAACCAACAGGTTGACGTGTCCGTCCCACTTGTCGTCTGAAGTTACACCGTCGTATGAGTCGTCCAGACAGTTGACAGATGCTTCTACGTTAAGTGCCAGTGCTCTGTGCAGTCTGAATGATGCCAGCAAACCTGTACGGAATCCCAGCAGGTTGTTCTTTTCTGTGTTGACATTGTAGTTCTTGTACCAGCTTTCATCGCTGAAGCCGAACATGTGTTCTACACCGATACCGGCGATAGCCATTACCTGGAAGAAGCGGTTTTCTTTGTAACCTCCGAACAGGTTATGCAAATTGAACATCGCGTCGATGTAACCGTTTACTACGTTCCAGTTGTATGTACGGTCGAGAACGGGTTTGTAAGTCTGACCGAATCCACGTCCCCACATTCCCATGACACGGAAACCACCCCAAGGTGATAACCATTTACCTACTGACAAACCAGCTGCCGGCTGGAACTGTTTGCCTTTTGCGTCACTGGTATTGTCGCACCAGTTAAGGAAGGTACCTGCATTGACTGTGATAAACCAGTTGTCGCGGAACTTGTTTGGATTGAGAACCCTTTCGTTGTTTGTCTCAGGGCTTACCCAATACGTGGTGTTCTCTTCTTCACTGGTTTCTGAAGGCACTGTAGAATTAACCTCCTGTGCGAATCCTTTGATGAAAAGGAAGGGCATCATTAATGCTAGAAAAACTCTCTGTTTCATATAAAATAAATATTACTAGTTAGTCTCTTTTCTTAATTAATACGTTCTTTATTGTTTATTCTCTTTGTCGAGCGCTTCGTATCTGGAATGCTGACTGATGAATTCGGGTGTTATTTTTTTCATGTATTTTACGGTTTCCAGCTTATCATCGGTTCTGGCTATGGCAATCAGTTCTTCGATAGACGGCAGCAGGGACTGGTATTCCGTATTGATACTCTCTGCATGGAAGATTTCCGGATTGGAAGTGGGTAATGTGCTTTCCTCCTTATATAATAGTTCTTCGTATAGTTTTTCGCCCGGGCGGAGTCCGGTGTATTCGATCTTGATGTCTTTATCCGGAATCAGTCCGGAGAGGCGGATCATCTTTCTTGCCATGTCGTCTATCTTGACGGCAGCTCCCATATTGAAGATGAAGATATCGTTTCCTTCACCGAGGAAAGCAGCCTCGAGTACCAGCTGGCAGGCTTCGGGGATGGTCATGAAGTAGCGGATGATATCGGGATGGGTAACGGTGACCGGACCACCTTCGAGTATCTGACGGCGGAACAGCGGAATGACGCTTCCATTGCTTCCCAATACGTTGCCGAAGCGGGTGGTGATGAAGCAGGTCTTTCCGGCTACCTTGCCTTCTTTGATGGCATTACTCAGGCTCTGCACGTATGTTTCGGCTATGTGTTTGGTAGCTCCCATGACATTGGACGGGCGTACGGCCTTGTCGGTAGAAATCATGATGAATTTTTCTACTCCGTGTCTGACAGCGGCATCGGCGAGGATACGTGTTCCCATAACGTTGGTACGTACGGCTTCACACGGATATTCTTCCATGATAGGAACATGCTTGTAGGCTGCGGCATGGAAGATGATATCTGGCTTGTACAGGCTGAGCTGTGATTCTACACGCTGGTAATCTCTTACGTTTCCGATGACTGAGGTAATGTTGCATTCCGGATAGGTATTCCGGAGTTCCATATCGATCTGGTATGTTCCTGTTTCGGAAAAATCGAAGATAACCAGATGTTTGGGATGGAACTTGCAGAGCTGTCGGCACAGTTCGCTGCCGATACTTCCTGCACCACCAGTGACCATTACGACCTTGCCTGAGATTTCTTTCTTGATTTTTTCGGTATCGATCTTGATTTCTTCGCGTTCGAGCAGGTCTTCTATCTGTACCTCACGCATCTGGATGCGTTGGGAGATGTTGCTGTTGTCCTCCACCAGCGGAGCGATACGCATGGTGATATTGTTCTGGATGCCTGCTTCAATCAGCGCGCTGTCTTTATGCAGGTCGTCTGTATTGACGAACAGAATGGTATTGACACCGAGTGATTTCAGCTTTTCGTTGAGGTCGCAGTCATCGCAGAGGTAGATAACCGGATATCCCTGTACGCGATAGTCTTTCAACCGCTGTTCTCTTGTGATGAATCCTTTCAGGTTGTACAGGCTGTTGGTGGATTTGCTCAGGTATGCAGCCAGACTGATTGCTGCCTCGGAAGTGCCGTATATCAGTGCCCGGTGTGTCTGCTTATCCATTGCCTCGATGAGGTTATAATAGAAATTGACGACAACTACTCTGACAAACATGAGCAGAAAGACTGACATGATAAGGTCGGAGAAGATGATGGTATAGATGAACAGACCGGTATATTCCAGAAGTAAATTTGACAGGATGATGAATGCAAGGGCTTTGATGAACATGGCATATACGATGCGCATCAGCTCGGTGAGGCTGGAATGGCGGATGATGCCCTGATAGGTCTTGCATATCCAGGTGGCACAGATACTAATCACCAGTGAGAGGGCGAGGATTGATGTAACGGTAGTGACATCTGTATCGACCTTCATCAGGTAATGGAAAAACAAAAAGCTGAAGGATGTGGCCAATACGGACAGAAGACAGTCGGCTGCCCAAACAATGTATCTGCTAAAGAAATTGATGTTTTTTATCTTAATGCTGAACATAGTATTATTTCTCTATCTTTTCAACTAATGAAGGATGAATGCTTGTAGTGGCTACAGCGGCTATTCCCTGAAGGGAAACAACCACTCGCAAATTCTTTTTTATGCGTACGAGCTTCCCTTCTATTCCTTTCCAGATTCCTCCAGTAATACGGACATAATCACCTTTCTTTAAAGCCACCTCCTGAGGTGTCAAGTAAAGAATCTGTTCGTCAATATTCCCTGCAACCGATATAAAGTCCTGCATTTGCTTGTCGGGAATAGTAATGATTTGCTTGGTTTCCTTGTCGATTATGTATCTTATCTTGGAGGAGATACTGCTCTCTCTCTTTATTTGTTCAATTTCGTTTTTAGTACAATAGACAAATACTAAATTGTGTATGACTGGTACTAATTTAATTTTTGACTGACCGTTGCGCTGTATTTCAGAGTATCTCATCGGAATGAAACTGGCAATCTGACAAGCATCAAAATAGCTTTTTACTTTCATCTCTTGCGAGTATGTAACTCTGATGGGGTACCAATGTTTATCATTCTCTTTCATACTGAAATGCGCAGATATACCTTGGGGACATCCAGATTATGCATCCGGATTAAGCAATATACTAAAATATTGGCGTATTTTGTATATTTTTTTGAGTTATAGCATAAACTATTTCAGCATATTTATATAACTCTCTATCTGGGGCAAATGTAATAATTTTTTTGAAAAGATAGGCTTTGTATTTAATTTTTTTTTTAAAAAAGTAAGATAGATAATATATTCCTTTTGGCTAAAATTAATAGAATTTCCTATCAAATTTTGGTTTTATCAAGTCTGATTCTGACAAAATACATTAAAAGTTTTTTGATTTTACTGTGTTTTAATATATATAAGCCTGCGATAACGGAATAATGGGGTGAATCTGCTTTCAAAATGGTTTATTTAGCTTACTGATGGAGATGAAATAAAAATATTTGTCATAACTTTGCACTGTAAATAGTTGTTTCTGTGTTTAAAAACGATGGAGTAATGTATAAAAACTGTTTCAAAAGAATGATTGACTGCTGCCTGGCCATGGTTGCTATAGTGGTTTTGTCGCCGGTGATGGCTGCTGTAGCAGTTTTACTAGCTGTTGCCAATAAAGGTGCCGGGGTGGTTTTCACACAAACCAGACCGGGAAAAAACGGCAGACTCTTTAAGGTTATGAAGTTTAAGACAATGACCGACGAAAGGGATGAAAACGGAAATTTATTGCCGGATGCCCAACGACTGACAAAGACGGGAAAGTTCATCCGGTCGACCTCACTGGACGAATTGCCTCAGCTGTTCAATGTACTCAAGGGAGATATGGCTCTGATTGGTCCGAGGCCGCTGCTGCCGCAGTATCTGCCATTGTATAGCAAGGAGCAGGCAAGAAGACATGACGTGAGACCGGGCATTACGGGATGGGCACAGGTGCATGGTAGAAATGCAATTAGCTGGAAAAAGAAATTCGAACTGGATGTGTGGTATGTGGATCACTGTTCTTTCTGGCTGGATCTGAAGATTATCTTGCTGACTGTGAAGAAGGTGGTGGTGAGAGAAGGCATAACACAAGAAGGACAGGCTACTGCAGAATATTTTAATGGTAATAACTAGGGAATTATGAAGAAGAAAGTTCTAAGAATAGCAACTGTGCCTGTTTCGCTAGATGTACTGCTGAAGGGACAGTTGAAGATGCTGAATGAAATGTATGAGGTGGTAGCTGTTTCGTCACCCGGAAAAGAACTGGAAGAGGTCGGAAAAAGAGAGGGGGTAAGAACGGTTGCTGTCCGTATGGAAAGACGCATCTCTCCTATTCAGGATTTGAAGTCGCTTTTTGCTCTGGTCCGGCTGATACGGAAAGAAAAGCCTTGGATGGTACATACGCTGACTCCGAAAGCTGGTCTGCTGGGAATGCTGGCGGCCTGGATGTGCAGAGTGCCGGTTAGAATGCATATGTTTACCGGACTGGTCTTCCCTACTTCGACGGGACTAAAACGGAAGTTGCTGATGGCTACGGACAGGCTGACGTGTGCCTGTGCTACGTTTATTAATCCCGAAGGTAAGGGTGTGAAGAATGATCTGATGCGGTTTGGGATTACCCGGAAGGAGTTGCATATCGTCGGAAACGGGAATATCAACGGAATTGATATGTCGTATTTTGACCGGACGGAGGAAGTCATGAGAAAGGCTGAAGATATCCGGGAAAAAGGATGTGTGACGTTCTGTTTTGTGGGAAGAATTGTCGGTGACAAGGGGATGAATGAACTTGCCAGGGCATTCAAACAACTGGAAGCTGATTTCCCGGCTTGCAGGCTTCTTCTGGTCGGTGATTTTGAGGAAAAACTGGATCCGGTATTACCAGAGACAAAGCGTATGCTTCTGGAGAACAGTAGAATAACTTTTGCCGGATGGCAGAATGATATCCGACCGTATCTGGCTGCTTCGGATGTTTTTGTTTTTCCCAGTTACAGGGAGGGTTTTCCTAATGTCGTGCTTCAGGCGGGAGCTATGGGATTGCCTTGTATTGTAACCGATATCAATGGATGCAACGAGATTATCTGTCATGGGGTGAATGGTCTGATTATTCCTTCTCACGATGAATCGGCTTTGCTGAAGGCAATGAAGTTTATGCTTACCGATGAACCTGCAAGGATGGAAATGGCAGGTAAGTCGAGAGAGCTGATCGGGAGCAGGTATGAGCGGTCGTTTTTGTGGAATGAGATCCGAAAGACGTATCAGAGTCTGGAATGATATGAAAAATGCAGGTTATCTGGGAAACTTCTGTCCGGATAACCTGCATTCGTTTATGATAGGATTAAAGCTTATTCAATAAAGGAAATGCTTTTCCATTTATGGTCTTTCCATTCTTCTTCTTGCCAGAACTCATCCCATGTTTCTCCTTTTTTATTGATATTCAGGGTAAGGTCGACATTCTTTGTGATGGTATCGGCTGGTCCGAATGTTGTATTTTGTACTGAAATGCTTTCTTCGGCGGTCAGCTTGATTGTATTTAAGGCTGTACATTCTGTAAATACATCATCACCTAGAGCGGTTGCCTGAGGCAGATTGACGCTGGTCAGTGCGGTACAGTTATAGAAGGCTTTGATTCCGACAATTGTTGCCTGCGGAAGCTCTATTTCTTTCAGTGACTTACAGTTGCTGAATGCATCATCTCCGATGGTAGTTGCTTTAGGCAAGTATACTTTTTCCAGCTGTGAACAGTCGCCAAATGTATTTATTCCTGTACGGGAACCACCTTGTGAAACTAATGTCGCGTTTCCGATTGTCGTTGCTTCCGGCAAGTTGACTTCTGTCAGTTTGGAACAAAGCCAGAATACACTACCCTCAAGGGTTTGCAATTTGGGGAAGTCTGCAACTTGCAGGGCTGTTGACATAAAGGCATTGGTACCAAGGTAGGTAACTTCAGGCATACTTACTTCTGCCAGTTTGGTGCAACTTTGGAAAGCAAAGCTGTTTACTCTGACTACGCCCGGAGCGGTGATTTTGGTCAGGTTGCTGCATTTATAGAAAGCATAATCTTGCAGTTGCTGTATTTCCTGAGGCAGGATGACTTCCTGTAATCCGGAGAAATCGGAACTGCCTGTATGTCTGAAGCTTTCTGCCGGCAGCTCAGGAAGACCGTCTGCATCCCGGTCTTGCCATCCGGTTACTCCCGATAAGTCGAGTAATTCGATTTGGATACCGCTGAAAGGATTTCCATCATATAGTCCCAGTGCTTCGGAATCTCCTGTGAGTATAAAACGGGTTACACCTGCCTGAGCCGCTTCACTGATGGCTTGTGATACTTGTGCAGCGCTGGCTCCGTCGAGATGGAATGTAGCTTGGTTACCCTCGATATCTACAATAGAGATACTGACAGTGATTGTACAAGTAGCTGTTTTTTCTCCAGCTGTAGCTGTGATGGTAGCTGTCCCCTCGCCTATGGCTGTTACAATTCCTTCGGGTGATACTGTGGCTACTGCTTCGTCGGAAGATGCCCATGTGGCCTCTCCTGCCCCTTCTGGAAGGACTGTAGCGGTGAGCTGTATGGTTTCTCCCTTGCTGGTTAAGGTTGCTGTAGCAGGCGATATTTCTACCGACTGTACTTCTTGGGTAACAGTCACCTCACATGTTCCGCTTTTTCCGCTTACTGTGGCTGTAACGGTGGCCGTTCCTTTGCTTATACCGGTTACAGTTCCATCGGATGATACCGTAGCTATTGCTTCATCGGATGAAGTCCATGTAATATCTCCTGCCGTAGCATTTTCCGGTGATATTTTGGCTGTCAGCTGCTTTGTTTCTCCGCATTCCAGACTGATGCTTTCGGGTGAAACGCTTACGCCTGTTACCGTTATTGTTACAGGTTCGTCTACCGGTTCATTGTCATCACTTGAGCAAGCTGGTAATATACACGTCAGCAAGCACAATAAATATAAGAATCTTACTTTCATGATATGGATTGTTTGAGGTTCGTTTATTTTACAAAGAAACGGTATTCCGGGAGAATTCTTTGTCACTGAAAACAGTGATTTTTGCTTGTGGCGTAAAATAAAAAAAGCTTCCGGAGGTCAAATGAATGACTTTCCGGAAGCTTTCCTGTTGATTTATTTATCCTGAGGATAATTATTTTTTGTAGTTTTTCAATCCTGTCTGGAGGAAGTCTACATATTTAGCAATGTCTTCGTCGTAAGAATATGACTTGTTCAGAGGCATGCCTTCGTTGTCGAGCAATACATAGAATGGCTGTGCATTGGCTCCGAACTTAGAACGTTGCAGGTAGCTCCACTTGTCACCTATTGTACGAAGAGTACGTTCTGTTCCGTTTTCTGTAACCTTTATCGGTTCTGGAAGCTTGGTCTTTTCGTCTACATACAGCGTGATAAGTACGTAGTCGTCGTTCAGCATCTGACTTACTTTCGGGTCAGTCCATACAGCAAGTTCCATCTTACGGCAGTTTACGCAACCATATCCGGTGAAGTCTATCATGACCGGTTTGTTGTTCTGGCGAGCGTATTCCATACCGGCATCGAAGTCGGTAAACTTGGCGTGTACTTCATTCTTGTATAAGTTGAAATCCTGAGTCTGCATAGGAGGTGCAAATGCGCTGACAGCTTTCAGAGGAGCTCCCCAAAGTCCCGGAATCATGTATACGGCAAATGCCAGTGAGATGAGTGCCAAGAAGAAACGTCCTACTCCTACCTTATTGTTGTCGTCGTCGTGAGGGAATTTGATCTTACCCAGCAGGTACATACCCAGCAGAGCAAAGATAACGATCCAGAGTGCAAGGAATGTTTCACGGTCGAGCAGTCTCCAGCCGTAAGCAAGGTCGGCTACCGACAGGAATTTCAAGGCAAATGCCAGTTCCAGGAATCCCAGTACCACCTTGATAACGTTCATCCAACCTCCGGATTTCGGCATTGATTTCAGCCATGACGGGAACATAGCGAACAGTGTGAAAGGTAAAGCCAGTGCAATGGCAAATCCTAACATACCGATAGCCGGCGCTACAACACTACCGGTAGTAGAAACTTCTACCAGCAGGAAGCCGATGATAGGACCTGTACAAGAGAATGATACCAATGACAAAGTGAATGCCATCAGGAAGATACTCAGCAGACCGGTTGTTGCTTCAGCCTTGCTGTCGACAGCGTTGCTCCACTTAGATGGCAGAGTGATCTCGAATGCTCCAAAGAAAGAAGCCGCAAAGATAACCAGCATCAGGAAGAACAGGATATTGAAGATGGCATTGGTAGACAATGCATTCAGTGCACTAGCTCCGAATATCAGTGTAATAGCAAGTCCCAGCGCTACATAGATCACAACGATAGATGCACCATAGGTCCATGCGTCACGAATACCTTTCTTTTTGTCCTTAGTACGTTTCAGGAAGAAGCTGACAGTCATCGGAATAATAGGCCATACACAAGGTGTGAACAGGGCCAGAATACCTCCTACCAGACCGGTGAAGAAGATGTAAATCCAGGAATGTGATTCCTGTTCTTCGGTGCTTCCGTAATTGGACAGCTCTTTGATAACCGGTTTCCAGTAATCGGTAGCTTCCTGCAACGTCTGAGGGGCAGTTGTTACGGCTGCTGTAGAATCTACTGTTTCTGTTGATTCGGCAGGTGCAGCTGCTTCTTCTGTTTTAGCAGGTGCAGCTGTTGCCGAAGCGGCTGCGGCTACAGTACCTTTATAAGAAAAATCAACGCTGGTAGGTGGCAGACAGTTCTGGTCGTTGCATGCACCAAATTCCAGGTATCCAGTAATCAGATAGTCACCTCCAGTGAGCTTAACTTTCTGTGAGAACTTAGCTGTGCCTTCGAAGAATTTTACTTCCATTTCGAAGATAGGGTCCATCTGTTTGATTTCTTTCCCTATCGGAGTAAGTTTTCCTACCAGCTCTGCTCCTTCTATCTTGTCGATGTTGAAAGTGGCAGAAGTAGGACCTCCTTCTTGCAGGTCGGTAGAATAAACATGCCAGCCCTGGTCCATCGTACCAGTAAAAATAATTTCAGCCTCATTGGCCGAAAGGTTTTTCCATTCGGTCTTGAATCGTACCGGATCTTGCATCTGGGCGAACATGGGCAGACAGATTAACGCCATGAGCAGCCAACTGAGCGTGATTCTTCTTTTCATTGTTTCTTTTCGGATTTTGAATTATAAATAAGAAATTTGTTTTTATTGTCTGGGGTTATTCGGTTACTTCGATACCTTTCAGGGTAGCAGAGCTGGATTCGGTGATACGCACACGTACAAGATCACCGATACGGTGTGTGCCACGGTCGAATACGACTACCTTGTTCTGCTCGGTACGTCCGAATAATTGTTCTTTGGAGCGTTTTGATACGCCTTCTACCAGTACCTCGAATGTCTTTCCTACATCGCGGGCATTGCTTTCGGCAGATAACTGGTTCTGCAATTCAATCATTTCGTTTAACCGGCGTATTTTAACTTCTTCGGGAACATCATCAGGCAGATGTTTCGAAGCATATGTTCCCGGTCGTTCGGAATATTTGAACATGAAAGCTGAGTCGTATGCACATTCACGCATCAGTGAAAGACTCATCTGGTGATCTTCTTCTGTCTCGGAGTGGAATCCGGAGAAGATATCAGTACTCAATCCACAGTCGGGAATGATGCGACGGATGGCCTCTACCCTTTCCAGGTACCATTCGCGCGTATATTTGCGGTTCATCAGTTTCAGAATACGCGAACTTCCGCTCTGTACCGGCAGGTGGATATGCTTGCACACGTTAGGTACTTCAGCAATGACATGCAGTGTTTCATCACTCATGTCTTTGGGATGTGAAGTAGTAAAGCGTACACGCATTTCGGGTACGGCCTCGGCAACGATACGTAACAGCATCGGGAATGTTACGACCTCTCCTTCCCGCTCGAAGCGATAAGAATTGACGTTCTGGCCTAACAGCGTTACTTCCTTATACCCTTTCTGCTGTAAATCGTGCACTTCGTTCAGGATGCTTTCCACATCACGGCTTCTTTCGCGTCCGCGAGTGTAAGGCACAATGCAATAGTGACAGAAATTGTTGCAGCCGCGCATGATAGATACGAATCCGGAAATGTGATTTCCACAGATGCGTGACGGAATGACATCGCGGTAAGTTTCAGTCGTAGAAAGCTCTACATTGATGGCCTTCTCTCCTGCCTCAACTGCGCCGATCAAATCGGGCAATGTGAGATAAGCATCCGGTCCTGCTACCAGGTCGACGTGGTGATTTTCTATCAGATCGTTTTTTACACGTTCTGCCATACATCCCAATACTCCGACAATCAGGTGCTTGCGCTTCTTTCTCAGAGAATGGAAGAACTCCAGCCGGTTCAGGATTTTCTGCTCGGCATTGTCACGGATAGAACAAGTGTTCATAAATACGGCATCAGCTTCATCAAGGCTTTCGCACGGACTGTATCCTGCCATTTGCATGATAGATGCGATGACTTCGCTATCCGCAACATTCATCTGACAGCCGTAGGTTTCGATAAACAGTTTTTTGGTTTCCAGTTCGGTTGCGGATTTAAAGTCCGCTCCCGTAGCTTCTTTTGTCATAATGTTATGTTATTATTTAATAAATTCATTTGCAAAGATATGAGTTTCTTCCCTAAAATCCATGAATGTGTTATATTTATTAGTATCTTTGGGCAAATCCTTAACATTTTGGCAGACTATGGACGAAGTGATAAAAATATTTGTTATAGTGGCGGCTATTGCTTTCGCCGCTTATCAGAATTATGCCAAAAAGGAAAAGAAAAAGAATAAACCCTCCCGTAAGAAGATGGCTAAGCCGGCAACAGTCCATGTAGAGCCGGATATTATCATGGCTGGTCAACAAAATGAATGCGTTGGGCAAAGTGCTGATAATAAGCTTAATAAGAAAAGAAAAGGAGAGGGGAGAAAGCATCGGAAGTTATCGGAAGAAGCGCCTCAGAAGGATGCGCTATCTACTGCCCAACAGCCTGAGTCAGGTAGCACTGTCCGGTTGAAGACACCTGCGGACGCAAGGCGTGCATTTATTTATTCCGAGATTTTTAACCGTAAATACTAATAAGCAGATTTTGTAAGTTTAATACTAATAATTATAAAAACACCTAATACCATGACTTATAATTTTATGACCGCAGCCGAAGCTGCCAGCTTGATAAAAGATGGAGAGATAATTGCCCTGAGCGGGTTTACGCCGGCAGGAAGTCCGAAAGCCGTAACTGCAGAGCTTGCGAGGCAGGCTGAAGAAAAACACGCCAGGGGAGAACACTTTCAGGTAGGTATTATTACGGGAGCTTCTACCGGAGATTCTTGCGACGGAGTGCTGACTCGTGCTCATGCTATTCACTTCCGTGCTCCATATACCACGAATACTGACTTCCGCAAAGCAGTCAATGCCGGTGAAATCAATTATACGGATATACATCTTTCTCAGGTTGCCCAGCGTTTGCGTTCCGGTTTTTTAGGTCATGTAACTACAGCTATCATCGAAGCCTGTGAAATTACAGAAGACGGACGGATCTATCTGACTGCAGGTGTGGGAATTACTCCGACAATTGCTCGTCTTGCCGACCGGGTGATAGTAGAGCTTAATGCTGCGCACAGCAAAAGCCTGATAGGTGTGCACGATTTGTATGAAATGGAGCGCCCTCCTTATCGTCGTCCGATTCCTATTGTACGTCCAAGCGACCGTATCGGATTGCCTTATATTCAGGTAAGTCCGGAAAAGATAGTGGGAGTGGTAGAAGTGAATCTGCCTGATGAAGCGAGAGGATTCCATGAGCCGGATCCTATTACGGATAAAATTGGTCAGAATGTAGCTGACTTCCTTGCAGCAGATATGCGCCGAGGAATTATTCCGTCTACTTTCCTTCCGTTGCAGTCGGGAGTGGGAAACATTGCTAATGCTGTACTCAGTGCATTGGGTAAGGATCCCAGTATTCCACCGTTCGAAATGTATACGGAGGTTATTCAGAACTCAGTCATCAAATTGATTAAAGAGGGTAGAATCAAGTTTGGAAGTACTTGTTCACTCAGTGTTACAAACGACTGTCTGCAAGACATTTATGATAATATGGATTTCTTCCGTCACAAGCTTGTACTTCGTCCGTCGGAAATATCTAACTGTCCGGAAGTTGTTCGTCGTATCGGTGTCATTTCAATGAATACAGCTATCGAAGCGGATATTTACGGAAATGTAAACTCAACTCATATCTGCGGTACGAAGATGATGAATGGTATCGGTGGTTCGGGCGACTTTACCCGCAGTGCTTATATCTCTATCTTCTCTTGTCCGTCGACGGCAAAAGGAGGATGTATCAGTTCAATCGTGCCGATGGTTTCTCACCTCGATCATAGTGAGCACTCTGTAAATGTGATTATCACCGAACAGGGTATTGCTGATTTACGTGGAAAGAGTCCGATGGAACGTGCACAGGCTGTAATTGAAAACTGTGCACATCCGGACTATAAACAACTGTTGTGGGATTATCTGAAGATTTCTACCAAGGGACAGACTTGCCACAGTTTGTCGGCAGCGTTGGGTATGCATCAGGTTTTCATCAAACAGGGTGATATGCGTCTGACTAACTGGGCTGACTTCGAAAAGTAACTTTTTAATTTATCTGATATCGATTCCCCTCTGGGCTCCGTTATTGTTTCTGCTTTACAGAAAAACGGAAAGCTCAGAGGGGAATTTTCTTTTTGGGTATAGCTGCTGTTGGGAAAAACTCTTTTGATAAGCTTGTTGAAAAGTGTATTTGTATGTAAACAGGGATGTGAAATGAGTGTGAATATCTCTGTTAAAATCCTTGTTTTATATGGGGAATGTGACAGGTATATATTTCTGATAAATAGAATTTTAGTTATTGTTTCAACAGGTGTTAACAACCTGTTAGTAATAGTTGATTATTCCGTTAAAAACCTGATAAGTATTAGTGTGAAAAGATGCAGTATAATTAATTGTTGAGCAATGGGGAAAAAGCGGCAGGAATGTCAACTAGGGGAGGAGTATGAGTTAATAGGCTGCAAGATAACGGATTGGTCGGATATTTGTTAGCGGAAAAATCGGTTTTATTCCCGAAGTCTTACTATCTTTGCACGGTATTGTGGGAAATAGTAAAAATCAAATATATAACATCACTATGGAATATAATTTCAGAGAGATCGAGAAAAAATGGCAGCAAAAGTGGGTAGATAACAAAACCTACAAGGTTGTCGAAGACGAATCGAAAAAGAAGTTCTATGTACTGAACATGTTCCCTTATCCGTCGGGAGCAGGACTTCATGTTGGTCACCCGCTGGGCTACATTGCCAGCGATATTTATGCTCGTTACAAACGCTTGCAGGGCTATAATGTATTGAATCCGATGGGATACGATGCTTATGGTTTGCCTGCTGAACAATATGCAATTCAGACCGGTCAGCATCCGGCTATCACTACTGTAAACAATATTAACCGTTACCGCCAGCAGTTGGATAAAATCGGTTTTTCATTCGACTGGGACCGTGAAGTTCGTACTTGTGAGCCGGGTTATTATCACTGGACTCAATGGGCTTTCCAGAAAATGTTCAACAGCTATTATTGCAATACTTGCGGAAAAGCTGAACCTATCAGTGAACTGATCAAGCATTTCGAGGAGAAAGGAACAGAAGGGCTGGATGTAGCTTGTAGTGAGGAACTGAGCTTTACAGCAGAAGAATGGAAAGCTAAGAGCGAAAAGGAACAGCAGGAAGTGCTGATGAACTACCGTATCGCTTATTTGGGTGAAACTATGGTTAACTGGTGTCCGCAACTGGGTACTGTACTTGCTAACGATGAAGTAGTGGACGGCGTATCTGAACGTGGTGGTTATCCGGTGGTGCAGAAGAAGATGCGTCAGTGGTGTCTGCGTGTGTCAGCATATGCTCAGCGCTTGCTCGACGGACTGGAAACTGTAGATTGGACTGATTCTCTGAAAGAAACACAGCGTAACTGGATTGGTCGTTCGGAAGGTGCAGAGGTACGTTTCAAGGTAAAAGACAGCGATTTGGAATTTACCATCTTTACTACTCGTGCTGATACTATGTTTGGTGTTACTTTCATGGTACTGGCTCCTGAAAGTGAACTGGTTCCTGTACTGACAACTGAGGCACAGAAAGCAGAAGTGGAAGCTTATCTGGACCGTACGAAGAAGCGTACCGAACGTGAACGTATCGCCGATCGCCGTGTTACCGGTGTATTCAGTGGTTCATATGCAGTGAATCCGTTTACTGGTGAATCTGTTCCGGTATGGATCAGCGACTATGTATTGGCTGGATATGGTACAGGAGCCATTATGGCTGTTCCGGCTCACGATAGTCGTGACTATGCTTTTGCAAAACACTTCAACTTGCCTATCGTTCCATTGGTAGAAGGATGTGATGTGTCGGAAGAAAGCTTCGATGCTAAAGAAGGTATCGTATGTAATTCTCCGAAAGCAGGAGCTACTCCGTATTGTGACTTGAACCTGAACGGACTGACTATCAAAGAAGCTATTGCCACAACCAAAAAATATGTGAAGGAGCATCAGTTGGGCCGTGTAAAAGTAAACTATCGTTTGCGTGACGCTATTTTCTCTCGTCAGCGTTATTGGGGTGAACCGTTCCCTGTTTATTACAAGGATGGTATGCCTTATATGATTGATGAGAGCAAGTTGCCACTGGAACTTCCTGAGGTAGATAAATTCTTGCCTACGGAAACCGGAGAACCTCCATTGGGACATGCTACTAAGTGGGCATGGGACGTGGTTAAAGGTGAAGTCGTAGAAAATTCCAAAATAGATAACGTAACTGTTTTCCCACTTGAACTGAATACCATGCCGGGATTTGCTGGTTCATCGGCTTATTATTTGCGTTACATGGATCCGCACAATGATCAGGCACTGGTTTCTGAGAAAGCCGACCATTACTGGCAGAATGTTGATTTGTACGTAGGTGGTACAGAACATGCTACCGGACACTTGATTTATTCTCGTTTCTGGAATAAGTTCCTGTTCGATCTGGGTGTAAGTGTTAAAGAGGAACCATTCCAGAAGCTTGTTAATCAGGGTATGATTCAGGGACGAAGCAATTTCGTTTACCGTATCAAGGATACTAACACATTCGTTTCATTGGGCTTGAAAGATCAGTACGATGTGACTCCGCTTCATGTAGATGTTAATATCGTTTCAAATGATGTATTGGATGTAGAAGCTTTCAAGAACTGGCGTCCGGAATACAACAATGCCGAATTTATTTTGGAAGACGGCAAGTATATCTGTGGATGGGCTGTAGAAAAGATGAGTAAATCGATGTATAACGTAGTGAATCCGGATATGATTGTAGAGAAATACGGAGCTGATACACTGCGTATGTACGAAATGTTCCTCGGACCGGTAGAGCAGTCTAAACCATGGGATACAAATGGTATCGATGGTGTTCACCGTTTCTTGAAGAAACTCTGGAACTTGTTCTACGACCGTCAGGGTAACTTCATGCCGGCAGAAGGAGAACCGACTAAAGAGGAGTTGAAGGCTGTTCATAAGTTGATTAAGAAAGTAACTGGCGATATCGAAACCTTCTCTTACAATACTTCTATCAGTGCATTCATGATTTGTGTGAATGAACTGACTTCACTGAAGTGCCGTAACAAGGCCGTGTTGAGCGACTTGATTGTCATCATTGCTCCATTTGCTCCTCATCTGGCAGAAGAGTTGTGGGAAGCTTTGGGCAATACAACATCTGTTTGTGATGCACAATGGCCGGCATTTAATGAAGAATATCTGAAGGAAGATAGTGTAAAATATACCATTTCTTTCAACGGAAAGGCTCGTTTCACTATGGAGTTCCCTGCAGATGCAGATAATGACACGATACAAGCAGCTGTAATGGCTGACGAACAATCTCAAAAATGGATTGAAGGAAAGACTCCTAAAAAGGTCATTATTGTTCCGAAGAAGATTGTAAATATTGTACTTTAATAGCAGTCGTTTTATGGAAACGATTCTGAAGAAAAAAATTGGCAGGGAGTCGAAAGACTACCTTGCCATTACTTTCGGACTGATATGTTATGCACTGGGATGGGTAGCTTTTCTGCTTCCTTATCAGATCACGACAGGAGGAGTCAGTGGTATTGCCGCTATTATTTATTATGCTACAGGAGTAGAAATTCAGGTTTCTTACTTTGTGATTAATGCTGTTTTTCTGGGGTTTGCCTTGAAGATTCTGGGACCAAAGTTCAGTGTAAAGACGATATATGCTATTTTCATGCTGACTTTCCTGCTTTGGTGGTTTCAGGTTCTGTTCAGGGGCAGTGACGGAAATCTCCCGCAACTGCTTGGTCCGGGACAAGAGTTTATGGCTTGTGTAATAGGAGCCGGATTGCTGGGCTTTGGAATAGGCATTGTATTTTGTAATAACGGTAGTACGGGAGGCACTGATATTATCGCATGGATTATCAACAAGTACAAGGATGTTACTTTGGGACGTATGATGATGTATTGCGATATTGTAATCATTTCGTCGTGCTATTTTATCTTTCATGACTGGAAGAGAGTTTTGTTTGGCTTCTGTGTTTTGTTCATTATGAGCATAGTTATCGACTATGTAATAAACAGTACTCGTCAGTCGGTTCAGTTCCTGATATTCTCACGGAAATATGAACAGATTGCGGAAGGTATTTCTACCAAGATAGACCGTGGAGTAACTCTTCTTGATGGACAGGGCTGGTACAGTAAACAAGATATAAAAGTTATTGTTGTATTGGCAAGAAAAGGCGAATCACTTGATATCTTCCGTCTGGTGAAGGATATTGATCCTGATGCGTTTATTTCCCAAAGCAATGTAGTAGGCGTGTATGGAGAAGGATTCGACAAGCTGAAAGTAAAATAAACGAAAGTAAAAGTAAATATTTCTCTAAGATATATTTAAAATAGAATAGGTTTTTCCGTTTAATTTGTATTATCGGAAAAACTTATTTTATTTTGTACCATATTAGTGGTATAATTCTTAAATCTGTAATATGAGATGCATGTGGAAAGTTATTCCGATGATGTTTTTAGCTAGTTTTTTATCTTTTGGCACTTCTGTATGGGGCAATGCGTTAGCTCAGAATCTCTTTCTTCATACTAACTGGGAGTTTTCCAAGTATGGAAGCCACGAATGGCTTGCTGCACAGGTTCCGGGCACGGTACATCAGGATTTGATTGCTCACGATAAGTTACCCGATCCTTTTTATGGGATGAATGAAAAAGAAATACAATGGGTTGAGAATGAAGACTGGTTGTATCGTACGTCTTTTGTATTAACAGAAGAACAATCGGCACATGAGGAAATCTTTTTGGTATTTGAAGGACTTGATACTTATGCGGATATATTCCTGAATGGTGCATTATTACAAAGAACCGATAACATGTTTGTCGGATATCGTATTCCTGTCAAGCGAAATTTAAGAAAAGGAGAAAACAAACTGCTTGTACGTTTTCGTTCCCCAATTCGTGAGGTAATGCCTCAATGGGAAACCAATGGCTTTGATTATCCTGCTGCTAACGACCATTATCCACAGAAACTGAGTGTGTTTACCCGTAAAGCCCCTTATTCCTATGGATGGGACTGGGGAATCCGAATGGTTACTTGTGGCATCTGGCGACCTGTATATCTGGAATTTACCAACAAGGCTGTAGTAGAAGATTATTTTGTACATCAGAAGTCGGTTACTTCCGAACGTGCAGAAATAGACAACCGTCTGGAAGTAAACAATATTACCGGAACGGTTCAGGAAGCTCAGATAAAAGTGACTTGTGCTTATCGGAATGAACAGGCTGGAAGTGTAGAAAAGACTGTCCGGTTACAGCCAGGTGTGAATAACTTGTCACTGCCTTTATCGATTGATTCTCCGCATCTTTGGATGCCTAATGGGTGGGGAGAAGCTGCCTTATATACATTTGAAGTATCGGTATGTGTAGATGGTAAGCTTGTGGCAAAAAAACAACACCAGATCGGATTACGAACGGTGCGTGTTGTCCATGAAAAGGATAGCTTAGGAATGAGTTTCTATTTTGAAGTGAATGGCATTCCGATGTTTGCCAAAGGTACTAATCTGATACCTTCAGACGCTCTTCTGCCACGTGTAACCCGTGAACGATACGTTCGCCTGCTGGATGATGTACAGGCTGCGCATATGAATATGATACGCGTATGGGGTGGGGGAATCTATGAAGACGATGCCTTTTTTGAGGAAGCTGATAAAAGAGGTATTCTTGTTTGGCAGGATTTTATGTTTGCTTGTACACCTTATCCGCATGACCCGGCTTTTTTGAAGCGAGTTTCGGAAGAAGCAGTATATAATATCAAGCGTTTACGGAATCATGCTTCTTTGGCAATGTGGTGTGGTAATAATGAAATATATGAGGGCTTGCGTTATTGGGGCTGGAAGAAAAAATATGCTCCTGAGATATATCAGCAAATGTTGGATGGATATGACGTATTGTTCCGCCGGCTTTTGCCCGAGAAAGTAAAGGAGTTCGATCCGGGGCGTTTTTATCTGGAAGGATCGCCTTATGAAGCCAATTGGGGACGGCCTGAAAGCTGGAAGATCGGCGATAGTCATAATTGGGGAACCTGGTATGGACAGAAACCTTTTGAAACGCTGGATACAGAGATTCCGCGTTTTATGAGTGAGTTTGGTTTTCAGTCTTTTCCGGAGATGAAGACGATACGTACATTTGCTTCGCCGGCAGACTACGATCTGGAGTCAGCGATTATGAATGCCCATCAGAAAAGTACGATTGGCAATTTCCTGATTAAGAAAACAATGGGCATTTATTATCATGTTCCGGAAAAGTTTGAGGATTTGGTTTATATGGGACTTGTTCTGCAGGGACATGGAATGCGTCACGGAATGGAGGCACATCGCAGAAACCGACCTTATTGTATGGGTAGTTTGCTCTGGCAACTAAATGACAGCTGGCCGGTTGTGTCATGGTCGGGCATCGATTATTATGGAAACTGGAAGGCTATGCATTACCAGACTCGCCGGGCTTTTGCTCCGGTATTGATAGATGCAATTCGTGAAGGTGATAAACTGCGCTATTATGTGCTTTCGGATGTATTGAAGAGCGAAAAAGCAATATTGCAGATTGAACTTATGGATTTTAATGGAAAAGTGTATCGCAGGCATCAGGTAGAAGGTACGTTGCCAGCTAATGCTTCTGCTGTCTTTTATGAAGAAGACTGGAATAAAGCATTCGCAGCTTGTGATACGACTACTTCATTTATACATATGACTTTACGTAGTGATGTTGACCGGAGGGTACTTTCAGACGAAGTATATTATCCGGTGTTTGCCAAAAAGCAACATTTGCCCCATCCTGAAATAAGTTGTAAGATACGAAAGAAAGATGGAGCTTATGAGCTGACATTAAAATCCAAACAACTGGCTCGTGATGTATTTGTAGAAATACCTGTTCAAGGAGTACGTTTCTCTGATAATTTCTTCGACCTGCTGCCTGGAGTGCCTAAGAAGATTTTGGTTACTTCGGCTGACGGAACACCTTTGGAAGATATTTCCGTAAGCTTGCATCAATTGAGCGATATTGTGTCATTCTAATTACTAACTTTAATATTATTATCATGAAACCATTTTCGAAATTTAACTGTCTGGGGCTGGCGTTTGCCGGAATGATGATTACATCGTGTACGGATAAGCCAACGGCTGTCGCTGATTATCAGATTGTGCCTATGCCTCTTGAAATTACCACACCTCAACAAAGTGGATTTTTGCTGAAGAGTGGAGAAACTATTTATTACACTGCCGGTAATGAAAAGATGAAGAAAAATGCCGAATTTCTGGCTTCTTTTATTGAAGAACAGACCGGTATTGAACTGAAAGTACAGGAGGGTGATAAAGAAAGCGGAATCGTATTGAAATTAGGACTGGAGGCAACTTCTCCAGAGGCTTACCATCTGACTGTCGACGGAGGAAAGGTTGTCATTGAGGCTCCTTCAGAAGCTGGTGTATTTTATGGAATCCAGACATTGCGTAAATCTGTTTCTGTTCATGAAGGAGGTGGTGCAATCGAACTTCCTGCTGTAGAAATAAACGATACACCGCGTTTCAGCTATCGCGGAATGATGCTTGATGTTGGCCGTCATATGTTTACGATGGATGAAATCAAAACGTATATTGATATGCTTGCACTGCATAATATCAACCGTTTACACTGGCATCTTTCTGAAGACCAAGGCTGGCGTATCGAAATAAAGAAATATCCGAAACTGACAGAAATCGGTTCAAAACGTAGTGAAACTGTTATAGGACGTAACTCGGGTAAATACGATGGAAAGCCTTACGGTGGTTTCTATACTCAGGAACAAGCCAAAGAGATTGTTGCTTATGCTGCAGAACGCTATATAACCGTTATTCCTGAAATAGACCTTCCGGGGCATATGCAGGCTGCATTGGCTGCTTATCCGGAACTAGGATGTACAGGTGGTCCGTATGAAGTTTGGCGTATGTGGGGAGTTTCTGATAATGTACTATGTGCCGGAAATGACAAAACAATTCAGTTTATTAAGGATGTGCTGGCTGAAATTATTGAAATCTTCCCGTCAGAATATATTCATGTAGGTGGAGATGAATGTCCGAAAGATAAATGGAAAACTTGTCCGAAATGTCAGGCTAGAATCAAGGCTTTGGGTATCAAAGGCGACAGCAAACATTCAAAAGAAGAATATCTGCAAAGTTATGTGATAAGAGAAGCAGAAAAGTTCTTGAATGAACATGGACGTAACATTATCGGATGGGACGAAATTTTGGAAGGTGGTCTGGCTCCTAATGCAACTGTTATGTCATGGAGAGGTGAATCCGGAGGTATTGAGGCTGCACGCCAGAAGCATAATGTTATTATGACTCCGAATACATACTTGTATTTTGACTATTATCAGGCTAAGGATACAGAAACAGAACCGTTGGCTATCGGAGGTTATTTGCCTATGGAAAGAGTATATAGCTACGAGCCAATGCCGTCTGCCTTGACTCCGGAAGAACAGAAATACATTACCGGTGTACAAGCTAATCTGTGGACAGAATATATTCCTACTTTTGCACAGGCACAGTATATGGTATTGCCACGTATGGCTGCTCTTTGCGAAACTCAGTGGAGTGCTCCTGATAAGAAGAAAGATTACGAGGGATTCTTGAAGCGTACAGTGCGCCTGATGGATATTTACAAGCTGAAGGGCTGGAACTATGCTACTCATATTTTGGATGTGAAAGTCAATATTGCTCCAAATCAGGAAACAGGTAAGTTGGATGTCAGTGCATATACCGTTGACAATGCTCCGATATACTATACACTCGACGGAACAGAACCGACAGCAGCCTCTTTGAAATATGAAGATGGACTGTCAATTGACCAGGCTTGTGTATTGCGTATGACAGCAGTGCGTCCGGAAGGCAATTCACGTATTACTTGTGATACTATTTCTTTCAGTAAATCGACTGCCAAACCTATTTCTATGCTTCAGCCCATTAATAAAGCATATGAATTTAATGGGGCGCCTACCTTGGTAGATGGTATGACTGGTAACCGCAATTATAAGACTGGTCATTGGATTGCGTTTTATAAGAATGATATGGAGGCAGTTATCGACTTGAAAGAAGCAACAGAAATCAGTTCGATGACATTGCGTGCCTGTGTAGAAAAAGGTGACTGGATATTCGATGCCAGAGGTATTTCTGTTGAGGTTTCGGATGATAATAAGGCATTCAAACAGGTTGCTTCAGAGTCTTATCCGGCAATGAAGGAAACTGATCCGAACCAGATTTACGTACATACCTTGAACTTTACTCCGGTAAAGACACGTTATGTCAAAGTAAAAGCTTTGTCGGAAAAGAGTATTCCAGCATGGCATGGTGGAAAAGGTAATCCGGGATACTTATTTGTAGACGAAATTATTTTGAATTAATATAGGCTGACTATGTGTGGAAGTCCGGTTTCTGTAAAGAAGCCGGACTTTTTTATAATGAGGAAGACTGTTTTTGCAGCGAAATAGCAGACGGAAAGTAGAGGATGGTTGCCTGAGTATGTGTATCTTTGTGAAGAAATATGATAGATAAAATTGATTATGAAAAAGAAACTGGTTTTTGCAACGAATAATGCACACAAGTTGGATGAGATACGTGCCATATTAGGAGATAGGGTAGAGGTACTGAGTCTGAAGGATATCCATTGTGAGGCAGATATTCCGGAAACGGCTGATACGCTGGAGGGAAATGCTGCTCTGAAAGCTGAATATATTTATAAAAACTATGGTCTGGATTGTTTTGCCGACGATACGGGTCTGGAGGTTGAGGCCCTGGGAGGGGCTCCGGGAGTCTATTCGGCCCGATATGCTGGAGGAGAAGGGCATGATTCGGAAGCTAATATGAAAAAACTGCTTGTAGAGCTGGAAGGAAAGACCAACCGTAAAGCGCAATTCCGTACGGCTATTTGCCTGATCGAGGGTGGAACGGAGCATCTCTTCGAAGGAGTTGTAAAAGGCGAAATAATCGAAAAAAAACGCGGTTGTTCAGGATTTGGCTATGATCCTGTTTTTGTCCCCGAAGGTTATACTGAAACATTTGCCGAGATGGGCAATGAAGAAAAGAATAAAATCAGCCATCGGGCAAGGGCAACACAGAAGCTTTGTGATTATTTGAAATGTGAATAATACTGATAATCTGCGGGACTGCATCCAATCGAAAAGAACTGCTGAATGATTGATTCAGGCTGGTTCTGAATAGGATGAAGTCCCGTAGTTTTTTTGTGTATGATTATTTGCAGATTTCCTTGAGGTACTGTTCTACTTTCTCAAAGAAAAGTGAAATGTGTGCTCCGTCTGTAAAAGCATGACTTACAGTCAGTGCAATAGGCATGATACGCTTGCCTTCGCGTATGATGGCCTTACCGGCATTCATCAGCGGATAATCCAGCGGATGTCCTACTTCCTGTTGGGTGTAGGTTATCGAAGTGAAATAAAGTTTTGGAGTGGCACTTAGCAGGATTACATCAAAATCTCCTTGTTTATAAATGCTTTTATCGGTTCCGTATGGATCACCATCTTCAGGAATAGATGTGACAATGTGTCTAGCTTCGGTATAAAATGCTTCGAAATCAACATGATAAGGGATGCGTACCGTATAAAAAGTTTTGCCGGGTACAGCAATAGGGGAAATGACATCCACTGTATCATGATAGACTACTTGTCCGTTTTTATCCCAGCGATAACGGAACTCTTTTATCTCGTTGGCAGCGCGCAATATGGCATAAAGATAATACAGAAAAAATGATTTTCCGTTGGCTTTGGCGTGGTTGTAAGCTTCAGTACAGTCTACTTCACTGGTGATAGCAATCCATGAATTCGCAAATCCACGGAAAAAGTTATAGTTATCTTTCCGTTCCCAGGTTTCAATATCTACTATATGTTTCATTTATTCTTGAATTTTTGAGCTACTTTTTGATAGGTAGGCATAGATATTCCCAAACGCTCACCCAAATCAATCATATCGAACAACATACCTTGTATCTCCGACGCATGTCCTCGGGCAAGGTCTTTTTGCATGGATGCTGTACTGTGCGGGTCGAGCTTATCTATTACTTTCAAATTGTAAGAAACAGGATCTTCCGGATAAGAAATTCCCATCTTGTGTCCGATTTCTGCACTTTCTCTGGACAGTCCGATAAATGTATCTCGTACTTCGCCTTCGTGTTGTACTTCTCCCATTGGTACATCGTGATATGCTCCAGTACATGCCATTGCCGAAATAAATGCCCATTTGATAAATGTGTCGCGGTTGATATCATCGGAAACATCGACTTTGATACCGCAACTTCTGACATCCTCTGCAATTGCTTCAATACGTTCCTGAGAAACTCCCTGCTCCGGACGTGCTCCGAATACCAGCCGGAAAATGCTTCCCATCTGAGTGATTTCGCCTTCACCTGAAACAAATCCTACGATGTAGATACAGCCATCGAGAACAGTTACTTCAGGTGTCAAACGACCAATACGTGGTCCTGTACCATAAACATTTAAAATAGGAATAACCAGTGTATGAGGTGCTGAAGCACGTTCTATTACCTCCTTGACAGAGTCGATGGAATATCCTTTTACACAGACAAATATCACATCTGCTTTCCCTTGATATTCTTCTGCTGTACAGGCGTTTACTTTCAGATAGTGTTCGCCTTTCAAATCTGATTTCAGATGTATCCCATAATTACGGATATTCTCGAGGTGTTTTCCCCGTGCAATGCATGTGACTTCTTTTCCTGCCAGAGCAAGAAATCCGGCGATACTTCCTCCTACGCCGCCAGTACCTATAATAAGATAGTTCATGGTTTTTTGTTTTAGGATTAAAAAAAGAAATCGGTCGCTGATGAGCGGCCGATTTTCTAAAATGGTATATTATACGTTAAAGCGGAAATGCATGATGTCTCCGTCTTCTACGATATAGTCTTTTCCTTCTACATTCAGTTTACCAGCCTCGCGTACAGCTGCTTCCGAACCGTATTTGATAAAGTCGTCGTACTTGATGACTTCTGCACGGATAAATCCTTTCTCGAAGTCAGTATGAATAACTCCGGCACATTGAGGAGCCTTCCATCCTTTATGGAATGTCCATGCGCGGACTTCCATCTTTCCAGCAGTGAAATAGGTTTCCAGATTCAGCAGCTTATAGGCTGAACGAATCAGACGACTGACTCCCGATTCTTCCAGTCCCACTTCCTGAAGGAACATCTGACGGTCTTCGTATGTTTCAAGTTCTGCAATGTCGGCTTCTGTCTTGGCTGCAACAATTAATATTTCTGCTCCCTCTTCTTTGACAGCTTCGCGTACTTGCTCTACATATTTGTTACCATTTACAGCACTGGCTTCATCTACATTACATACGTACATTACAGGCTTGGAAGTAAGCAGGAAAAGTTCATGAGCGATCTTTTGTTCGTCTTTAGTTTCGAACTGCACGGTACGTGCTGATTTTCCTTGTAATAATGCTTCACGGTAGCGAACCAGTACTTCATAAGTTTGCTTAGCTACTTTGTCGCCTCCGGTCTGAGCTTGTTTCTGTACTTTTTGAATACGGCTTTCTATTGTTTCGAGGTCCTTCAGCTGAAGCTCTGTATCAATGATTTCTTTGTCGCGTACAGGATCTACACTACCGTCGACATGGGTAACATTTTCATCATCAAAACAACGCAGTACATGAAGAATTGCGTCTGTTTCACGGATATTTGCCAAGAATTTATTTCCTAATCCTTCACCTTTGCTGGCTCCTTTTACCAGACCTGCGATGTCTACAATTTCTACAGTTGTAGGTACTATACGGTCGGGGATAACCAATTCTGCCAATTTGTTAAGACGTTCATCTGGAACAGTGATTACACCAACGTTAGGTTCTATTGTACAGAAAGGGAAGTTGGCTGCTTGAGCCTTTGCATTCGATAAACAGTTGAAAAGAGTCGATTTTCCTACATTGGGCAAACCGACAATGCCACATTGTAATGCCATAAAACTTATATATTTCCTTATTAATTATCAGATTGTATTTCAGTTTGCAAAGGTAGTCATTCTTTTTGTCATTTACTAAAAAAATAATTTTTTCGGAAAAGTTGATATATTCTTATCTTGTTTTTAGTAACAGATTGTTATGTTTTTTGCAAAATAGATTATCTGATTAGAAAAAGAAATAAAAAAAGAGGCACTTCTCACGAAGTACCTCTTTTACTAGAGAGTTTATGAAAATATTGTTTTTTTGTATGTTGTTTTTACATGTCCATAGTTACAGTCATTTCCGGAACGAGAATGTAATCTTTCTTATTTTTGTTCCATTTGTAGTATTGGATTGTGGTGCTGTTTTCATTATATGTATATTTGATACACATATGGTTACGCCATGTTCCTCTACCTTCGTCCCACTTCTGTAACACGTTTTCTACAACTTGTTTCTTATCGTTGTATTTATAGTTATATTTCTCAAAGTTTGTCAGAATACCTTCATTCATTTTATATACAGTTTCCGACATCTTTACTCCATCTATTTCCTCAGTATTGTATATCAACTCAGTTTCTGGGTTGCTAGCAAAAACTGTAAGGTTAGCAGCGAAAACAAATACTGTTACAAATAAACTCTTGAGTAAATTCATTTTTTTCATATTTCTTTAATTTTAAGGTGTTACTATCTTTTTGTTTTTGATTACGCTGCAAAATTAGTAAAACCTTTTGATGTTGCTAACTTTTTGGCAAGAAAAAATGAATATTTTAGCAATTTGTTGCCATTTAAAGATATCTTAACAATTCGAAATATCAATGTGCTTCCAACCAGTTCTTACCCCAATCACAGTCTGCCTGCAAAGGAACTTTCATTTTGTAAGCTGCTTCCATTTCCGAAATCACAATATGCTGTACTTTTTCCTTTTCTTCGGGCACGACGCTGAAATTTAATTCATCGTGTACCTGAAGAATCATTTTGGAACGAATACCCTCTTCCATGAAGCGTTTGTATATACGGATCATTGCCACTTTGATAATATCAGCAGCACTTCCTTGTATAGGAGCATTGATTGCGTTTCGTTCTGCATACCCACGGACCACAGCATTGCGTGAATTGATATCAGGCAGGTAGCGCTTACGCTTGAATATAGTTTCGATATATCCTTTTTCTTGTGCCAGACGGATACTTTGATCCATATATTCTTTTACATGCGGATAGTTTTCGAAATATCCGTCTATAAGTTCTTTGGCTTCTTTACGTTCGATGTTCAGTCGTTCTGCCAGTCCGAATACTGATATACCATATATAATACCGAAGTTAGCTGTTTTAGCTTTACTTCTCTGTTCGCGGGTTACATCTTCCAGTTTCTCCTTATATATCTTGGCAGCAGTAGCAGCATGAATATCCTGTCCTTTCTGGAAAGCTTCTATCATGTGAGGGTCCCCACTCAGATGAGCCATGATACGCAGCTCGATTTGTGAGTAGTCGGCAGAAAAGAATTCACAGCCTTCGTCAGGAATGAAGGCGCGTCGAATCTCTTTTCCATCCTCATTACGGATAGGAATATTTTGCAGGTTAGGGTTGCTCGAACTAAGTCGGCCTGTAGCCGTAACAGTCTGATTGAATGAAGTATGTATATGTCCCGTCTTGGGGTTGATTAGTAAGGGAAGTGCATCAATATAGGTTCCCAGTAACTTCTTCAGTCCACGATGTTCCAGTATTTTTCCTACAATTTCATGCTTTCCTCGTAGACTTTCTAATACTTCTTCGGAAGTAACGTATTGGCCGGTCTTGGTCTTTTTAGCTTTGTCTGTAATTTTCAGACGGTCGAACAGTACTTCTCCTACTTGTTTGGGCGAAGCAATATTAAATTCCATTCCGGCAAGCTGATGTACTTCCTCTTCAAGCTGCTTCATACGTGCAGTAAAATGCTGTGATGTTTCTTTCAAGGCTTCGGTGTCAATGCGTACCCCGTTGCGTTCCATATATGCAAGGACAGGAACCAGCGGCATTTCGATAGTCTGGAACAGTTCGTTCACATTATTTTCTATCAATTCTTTCTCTAATACCTTTTTCAGTTTCAGTGTAACATCAGCATCCTCACATGCATATTTGTAGACAGAAGTAGGAGGGAGATCGCGCATGTTTTTCTGATTCTTTCCTTTCGGACCTATCAGCTCTTCTATTTTTATCGTTTCATATTTCAGATATACTTCGGCCAGGTAATCCATGCCGTGGTGAAGTTCAGGCTGAAGTACATAATGAGCAATCATGGTGTCGAACATCGGGCCACGGACCTCGACACCATAATTACCCAGTACAAGCATATCGTATTTTATATTCTGTCCGATTTTCAGTGTTTTCTCATTTTCTATGATTGGTTTGAATTTTTTAACTATTGCCAACGCTTCTTCACGATTTGCCGGAACTGGTACATAAAATGCCTGATTTTCGGCAAAGCTGAAGCTCATTCCTACCAGTTCTGCAGTAATTGGGTCGGTTCCTGTGGTTTCCGTATCTAGACTGAAAAAATCTTTTGTAACGATTATTTGTAAAAAATCGTCTATTTTCTCCTCTGAATCAAGTAGTTGGTAGTCGAAATCAAGGTCTTCTAACCGCGTGAGATTTGAATTTTTTGGCTCGTCTGTATTCTCGCCCGCAAAAAAACCAAAGAGATCGCTTTGTACAGGAGCCGAAGGAGCGGCAGTTTTCTTTTCAGTTTTGAGTATACGATCCAGCAGAGTACGGAACTCTAGTTCCTCAAAAATTTTACGGAGTTCTTCTTCATCGGGTTGTTCCCGTTTCAAGGCTTCCATATCTAGTGAGATGGGAACATCCGTTTTGATTGTTGCGAGGAATTTGGAAAAAGTAATCTGCTCGCGGTTATTTTCTACTTTTGTTTTGATTGCTCCTTTCAACTGGTCGGTGTTGGCAAGCAGGTTTTCGATGCTGCCGAACTGGGCAATTAACTTTTGTGCTGTTTTCTCTCCGACTCCCGGACATCCCGGAATGTTGTCGGCCGTATCTCCCATAAGTCCCAACATATCGATAACCTGTGCGGGTGATTCAATATCGAATTTTGCTTTGATTTCGTTTACCCCCATGACTTCAAATTCTTTGTCGCCATATTTAGGGCGATACATGAATACATTTTCCGAAACCAATTGCCCGTAGTCTTTATCTGGAGTCATCATGTATGTCGTAATACCTCGTTTTCCCGCTTCGGTTGCGAGTGTACCAATTACGTCGTCCGCTTCGTAACCACTTACCTCAAGAATAGGAATACGATAAGCGCGGATAATATCCTTAATGATAGGAACAGAAAGACGAATTGCTTCGGGAGTTTCCTCACGCTGAGCCTTATACTGCTCGAAAGCTTCGTGACGGAATGTAGGTCCGGCCGGATCAAATGCAATACCTATATGAGTAGGGTTCTCTTTTTTCAGTACATCCTCCAGTGTATTGACAAATCCCATGATAGCAGATGTATTGAAACCTTTAGAATTGATACGCGGATTTTTGATAAAAGCATAGTACGCGCGGTAGATAAGTGCGTACGCATCGAGTAGAAACAGTTTTTCCATTCGTGTAAAATTATTAAGTTTTCTACGTAAAAGTACAAAAAAATACCGTATTCGCTGTTTTATTATTACTTTTGTACCCAAATAAATCTCCATGGATAAATTAGAAGTAATCAAGAAACCCATAGAAAAGGAATTAAGCGAATTTAAGGCTCTTTTCGATGCCTCACTGAAAAGTTCTACCCCGTTATTAGACGAAGTTTTAGGCTATATCAAGCAGAGGAACGGAAAGATGATGCGTCCTATTCTGGTTTTGCTTATGGCAAAACTTTATGGTGGAATTAACGATTCCACCCTTCATGCTGCGCTTTCGCTCGAGTTGCTTCATACTGCCAGTCTGGTACACGATGATGTGGTAGACGAGAGTAACAAACGTCGGGGACAGTCGTCGGTTAATGCATTGTATGACAATAAGGTTTCTGTGCTGGTAGGCGACTATATGCTGGCAACCAGTCTGCGTCATGCTTCATATACCAATCATATTGAACTGGTCGGCCTGGTAGCACGTTTGGGACAGGATTTATCGGAAGGAGAGATTATTCAGCTGGTGAATATCAGTAACCGTGATTTTTCGGAAGAGATTTATTTTGACGTTATCCGTAAAAAGACAGCAGCCCTGTTTACTGCAAGTGCAGAGAGTGGAGCTATTTCTGTAAATGCCCCGAAAGATGAAGTGGAGAAGGCTGCTCTTTTTGGTGAAATGATAGGTATTGCCTTTCAGATAAAAGATGATATTTTCGATTACTTCGATAATGAAGAGCTGGGTAAGCCTACTGGAAATGATATGATGGAAGGTAAGCTGACTCTTCCGGCACTGCATGTATTGAATACTTGTGCCAATGAAGAAAAGAAAGAACTCGCATTGCGTATCCGTTCACTAAGTGCTTCGAAGGAGGAAATTGCCAGCTTTGTAGATTATGTGAAGCAGGAGGGAGGTATCACTTATGCGGAACAGGTGATGTATGATTACCGTAACAAAGCATTGGCCCTGCTTCCTGAAGCAGCAGATGAAGCAGTCCGTACGGCACTTACAGCTTATATTGACTATGTGATTAAGCGGAATAAATAATATTTCTATTATTGTAACGAGATCTCGAATAATCTTTGATATAAAGAAATGTCCCTTTACTCATGTTGTTATTTACTTGAAAACAACATGAATAAAGGGATTTTTTTTGTACAAATTTTCTAAAAATATCAGGATGTTTTGGTGCATTCTTGAGCATAAATTGGGAAAGATTTCTTGATTTATTGGGGTGAATCTTTGCATAAAATAAATTTTTGATACGTTATAGTAGGGCGTATATTGGTAAATAATATATATATTTATTGTAACTTCCTGTCTGGTCGGATTTTTCAGCTATGATTTTCTATTCTATTCTTTATCTCACTTATATAAAATGAAATATATCTGTATATATTTCCTAGATAATACTGTACTTCTCTTTATTTTGTAAAGAAAATATGATAAAAATCTTTGATTAGTGATAAAAAATATATAATTTAAGCCTCAGTTATATCTTTTATGTTATAAGAAAAATTTTCACAATTAAAAACCTTAAATCTATGGACACTTTGTTTCGTTGGGGTAAAATGCATTGCATGCAAAAAGCTCTATTTGTATTGTTGTCGGTGGTCTTGGTAGCTTGTAGTGGAGAAGAGAAAGTTAATCTGCCTGATGAACCTGAAACTCCAGAAGCTGAGATTACACTTGCAGAAGGTACCGATAAACATCCATTGTTGGATGCTTCTGGCGGAACTGTAACATTACATTTTACATCTACTGCCGATTGGAAAGCTACGGTTGGCAATGTACGTGCTTCCAGTTGGATTACCGTTTCTCCTACATCAGGTAAGGCCGGAGAAGCATCGGTCACTATTTCGGTTGCCGCGAACGATGGTACAGATGAGCGTACTGCTTCTGTTTTTCTGGACTGCGGTGACAGTCGGGAAACGATTGTTGTTACTCAGAAGCAGAAAGATGCTTTGATTGTTTCACGCCAAAGTTATGAACTCTCTGCCGGAGAATCTCTTATAGAGGTGGAGGTAGAAGCCAATGTGACATTCGAGGTGGAGGTTTCGGATACATGGATTGAGCAGATTTCGACACGCAGTCTTGAAAAGTCGGTATTAAGTTTCCGCATTTTGGCGAATGACGGCTATGAAAAGCGTAGCGGAAGCATTCTTGTGCGAAGTGAAGAATTGCAGGAAACTGTACGGATTTATCAGGAGGGGAAAGAAAAAGAAGTGTTGCTTCTCTCCGAAGATATGGTTGAAGTAGGGGTCTTGGGAGGTACAGTAGACGTGCAGTTGCAGTCGAGTGTTTCATATATATGTAAGCCTGTGACAGAATATACATGGGTAAGCGAGATCACTTCGAGAGCTGTTTCTACGCACACGCTTCATTTTGCGGTACAGCCTAATGATACGTATGATATGCGTGAGGCACGGTTCGTTTTCATTGATGAAACGGAATCGCTATCAGATACGCTTACTATCCGGCAATATGCTGCCGACGAAATACTTGTTCCTTCAGATCCTATCATCTGTGAACCGGAATCCGGAACTTTTTCATTTGAAGTCAGTGCGAATATTAGCTATGATGTAACGACAGACGTCAGCTGGCTGAAGCAGGTAGTTGGCAGAGGAATGGAGCGGTCGACCTTGCATTTTAGTGTAGAAGAAAATACCGGATCGGCTATGCGTGAGGGTAATATTATACTCTCTGGAAATGGTGTAGAACGTACGGTAAAAGTAATGCAAAAGGGTAAGGAAGAGGCCCCCTATCTAATCGTATCACAAGAGCATTTTAATATTTTGCCAGAGGGTGGTACGGTTCGTTTTACTGTAAAAGCGAATGTACCTTATCGGGTAAATACGGATGCAGACTGGATGGTTCAGGCTGTGTCGAGAAGTTCAGACGAAATTGTATTTACGGTAAGTGCCAACGAATCGACTTCTTCCCGTGAGGCGACAATAACGGTCACATCCGAAGACGGTAGTCTGGTGCGTACGGTGCAGGTCGTTCAGAAAGGTGAAGCTGTCTATCTGGACGTATCTCCGTCGAATATTTCTGCGACTGCCGAGGGAGGAAAATTCACTTTTACCGTTAACAGTAATACCCAATATACATTCACATGCAGTGACAACAGTTGGATTAGCGTAGATGGTAATTTAATTGTTATTGGGGCAAATACCTCGACTTCCCAGCGGAAAGGAAATGTGACAGTTCGGGCTGCGGAACTTGTTCGTGTTATAGAAATAACTCAGGCTGGGAAAAAGGAAGAAACGCCTTCTGCTGGTGGCAGTATAGAAGACTTTACAGAGAATGAAGAAGACTGGTAATAATCTTAAAACACAGTAAATTATGAAGCATATAACTCTTTTTTTAGGTATATTTCTGTTGTTACTTGCCGGATGCCAGCAAGATGATCTGGTGCCTTTTAAAGATCAGGATAAAAGCCTGAAGTCGGTTCGTGCTACGACATCATCGGTTGTAAAGAGCCGTACATCTCTTTCGGGTAATTCTGTAATATGGGAGAATGGAGACGCGATTGGTATTTTCAGTGATGTTTCCGATTCTATAGCCCGTTATGATTTGACAGGCATGTCGGGTGACGAGGCTCAGTTCGAAAGCAGCAAGCCCGTCAGAGGTAATACGTTTTATGCCTTTTATCCGTATGCGGCAGATGCCATGGTATCTGGTACGAATGTTTCTTTCCGTCTTCCGGCGAAACAGTCGTTTAACTTCGACAGTTTTGCTTCCGGTGTATGTCCGATGGTGGCTCAGAGTACCACCAATTCTTTCCGCTTTTTGCAGGTTTGCGGACTGGTACGTCTAAACCTGAAAGGAAACATGAATATTCAGTCTATCTCTTTGTCAGGCAATAATGGGGAAGCTGTAGCTGGACTTGGTTCGGTTAACATTGCATCGGTCGCTCCGGAGTTTCGCCTTTCAGGGGGAGGGCAGGAGAGCTACGGTGAAATTGTACTTCAGGGAAATGTTACCTTATCTCCTTCACAAACTACTTCGTTCTATTTTGTTGTTCCACCTCAGGTCTTCAGCAAAGGTATGACTTTTAAGATTACAGGAACTGTAAACGGTCAGCAACAGACATTGACTAAGGCAACAGAACGGAGTATTACGGTGGGTCGTTCTGTTATAACCAGTTTCTCGGCTGTTGATACAAACGACTTGCTGGAACAGGATGAGATGACAGAAAGAGATATTTTGATTGCATTGTACGATGCTACAAACGGCGATGCATGGACGAACAATTCGAACTGGTGCTCGGATGCTGATTTATCAGAATGGTATGGCGTTTATACAGATTATCAGGGCAGAGTTATGTCAATTGACTTGTCTTCGAATAATCTGACTGGAAGTTTACCGGATGAAATTGGAAATTTCGAAGCCTTGTGGACTTTATATTTATCTTATAATCAGTTGAGTGGAGAAATTCCTGCTTCCATTGGCAAGCTGACAGAACTCAGAAATTTATATCTGTATAGAAATCAGTTGTCTGGGGGTATCCCATCTGAAATGGGAAATATGCGGAATCTTACATATTGTTACATTTATGATAATCAACTGACAGGTGCTGTACCCGAAACTCTTGGAAACTTGTCTGAACTGGAATATATAGATTTCGGAGGAAATATGCTGTCAGGTGATTTACCGCAGGCTGTTACTTCCTCTTCCTGGTGGCAGAAAAGTGGCTGGGTTTGTATCAGTCAAAATTCTCCAGGCGGATTTAATTTCGATACATTTAATCTGTATATGCCCGATTTTACTGCAACCGATTATAAGGGAAATACAATAAACTCTGCTTCTATTGTATCCTCTCATAAGGTAACGTTGTATTATATCTGGGCATCGTGGTGTGGTTATAGCAAGGCTTTCCATCCTACGGTGTCGTCCATTTACCAGCGTTACAAGAATCATTCGCTTGAAATTATTGGAGTTTGTTACGATGGGATAGAGAATACGGCAGACGCAGTTAATACTATCGAGAGCAATAACATGGAATGGCCTACGCTAATGTCTGATCCTAGAAGCATTTCATTTGGTGGCTTCCCGACAATTATGGCGTTTGATGAGAATGGCAAACTGATATTCCATAGTGATGTTACATCGAGAAATTTGCTTCCTGACTTCTTGAAAGAAATCTTGGGTGAGGGAGATTCACCGTACGAATCTTCCGATTTTTCGGAGGATGGAAAGGTGTATACCTTACAAAAGGCTTCCGAAGGAAACGGCATTAATGTGGTATTGATGGGGGATGCTTTTTCTGACAGGCAGGTTGCCGACGGCACGTATGAAAAGGTTATGCGGACAGCAGCCGATGCTTTCTTCAGTGAGGAACCTTATACCTCTTTCCGGAATCTGTTTAATGTATATTACGTGACGGCCGTTTCCCGGAATGAAGGATATATAGATGGTGGAAGTACGGCATTTTCCGGTTATTTCGGCAGTGGAACACATGTAGGAGGAGATAACAACAAATGTATGCAGTATGCTTCAACCTGCCCGGGAATGACCGATCCATTGATGAATGAGGTGCTGATTATTGTTATGATGAATTCGACTAAGTATGCAGGTACTTGTTATTTTGGAACGAGTACAGCTTATCAAGGTGATTATGGCAGAGGATATGGAATTGCCTATTTCCCGATTGGCACAAGTGATGAAGAACTGGCATGTGTCCTTCATCATGAAGCGGGTGGGCATGGATTTGCTAAACTGCTGGATGAATATTATTATGAGAGTCAGGGTACGATTCCATTAAGTGAGATTTCTGATAATATTAATTCCCGAAATCATTATGGATGGGGAAGAAATGTAGATTATACAAGCGATCCGAACAGTGTGGTATGGAGCAAGTTTATATCCGACTCTCGTTATGCGAGTGAGGGCATAGGTGTGTTTGAAGGAGCTTGTACTTATTATAAGGGCGCATATCGTCCTACGGAAACCAGTATTATGGATGCAAATGTGGGAGGCTTCAATGCTCCTTCGCGTGAGGCGATTTATAACCGTATCCATAAGTTAGCTTATGGAGAGAGCTGGCAGTTCGACTATGAAGAATTTGTCGGTTGGGATTTAAACCGTCAGGGACGTTCGCGGAGTATTTCTGTACAGGTAAAGCATGAGCCGACAGCTCCTCCTGTTATCCTGAATCAACACTGGGAGAACGGGCGACTTGTGGCGAACTAAAGCTTGAGGTTATATAAAAAACGAGGGCACGGAGAAACATTACTAAGATGAATCTTCGTGCCCTTCGCGTATTTAAATTAGAAAAACTTTGTTTCTTTTCCTACAATGTCCGACAATAGCAGGTTAGCAAGGCGGCTTGTTCCCAAGCGGAAGAGCTCGTTAGTCAGCCATTCTTTGCCTAAGACCTCTTTTACTATTGTATAGTATACTAATGCGTCGTGCACTGTATTAATGCCTCCTGCGGGCTTAAAACCTACTTTACGGCCGGTTTCGAGGAAGTATTCCTTGATGGCATGGCACATTACGTATGCTGCTTCGGGAGTAGCGGCCGGATTTTCCTTTCCGGTAGATGTCTTGATGAAATCGGCTCCTGAATACATTGACAGGATAGAGGCTTTCTTTATATTCGAAGCACTGCCCAGTGCACCAGTTTCCAAGATTACTTTCAAGTGTTTATCTCCGCATACTTCTTTCAATTCTTCTATTTCGTCACACATACCTTCGTAGTCACCACTCAGGAATTTGCCTACAGAAATCACGATGTCTATTTCATCGGCTCCTGCATGAAGTGCCATAGCTGTTTCGGCAACCTTTACTTCGGTGAATGTTTGTGAAGAAGGAAATCCTCCCGATACGCAGGCGATTTTTACGTTGTCAGCTTCAAGTGTATCGTTTACGATTTCGGCCATGTTGGGATATACACAGATTGCGGCTACGTTATCAAGTTCGGGATATGCATCCACAAAGTCATTGACATGTTGCGTAAACTTCATTACGCTCGGTTCGCTGTCTGTGCATTTTAAAGTAGTAAGGTCAATACAGTGGAAAAGGTATTTTTTCACTTCTACGGTATCGTTTTCCTTTACGTATTTTTCGATGATATGGGCTGTTTGTGCAGCTACTTCTTCATCTTTTAAAACCGTATTGTATTTGCTTAATGCTTCATTATATTTATCTGGCTGGTGCAGATTTTCTGTATCTTCATCTTCGCAGCCGCAGTCGCAGGCATCATCATCACAGTTGCATTCACATTCATGTTCGTGATGATGTTCGTTTCCGCAGTTACATTCGTGGTCGTGGTGGTGATGTTCGCCTCCACATCCACATTCATGTTCGTGATTGTACTTCATAATGCTTATAATTTGGGGTTGTTTTTATGTCTTTCTTTATCTCTGTTGGTCTTTTTCTCCAGGTTTCGTTGAAATGCTTCTGTTAAGTTTACTCCCGTCTGGTTTGCCAGACAGATCAGCACCCATAATACATCGGCCATTTCATCGTCGAGGTTATCTTTTTCTCCCGGTTTGAATGACTGGTCACCATATTTGCGTGACATGACACGTGCCAATTCTCCTACTTCTTCGGTGAGTACAGCCATGTTGGTCAGCTCGCTGAAATAGCGTACACCATATGTTTTTATCCAGTTGTCTACTGTTTTTTGTGCTTCTTCCAATGTCATCTTTATTCCTTGTTTTTGGTGTCCATGCAGATTGTAACAGGACCGTCGTTCAACAATTCAACTTTCATGTCGGCTCCAAATTCGCCGGTTCCTACTTGTTTGCCTAGCCCGATGCTAAGTTCGTTGCAGAAATATTCGTATAGTGGAATTGCTGTCTCGTGGCGGGCTGCACGGATATACGACGGGCGGTTCCCTTTCTTGGTCGAAGCCATCAGGGTGAATTGGCTTACTACCAAAATATCACCTCCTGCCTCAAGAATCGATTTATTCATAACTCCGTTTTCATCGTCGAAAACTCTCAGTCCGATGATTTTTTTACATAACCAGTCGGCGTCTTCCTGATTGTCGGCTTCCTCTATTCCTAAAAGAACGAGGAATCCTTTCTTTATAGCTGATTTGCATGTTCCATTAATCGTGACGGAAGCATGACTTACGCGCTGAATAACTACTCTCATATAAACATATACTTTCTACAAAGATAGAAAATATTCAGTATAATGATAGAATAAATTGTAAGAATGACAAATGTATCGCTTAATTTAATTGTATCTTTGTGGAAGTAGGATTCTGCCGACTGTGAAATGGGTGATATTGATATTTATAATCGCTCTGCGGAAAGACTTGGTATGTCATTTCGCAGAGCTTTTTTATAGGGCCTCTTTTACGCTTTTTGCTGCGGCTTCTCCGATTACTGCTGCAAGTTCTTCGATAGTTGCCTGCTTGATTCTTGCCACACTCTTGAATTCTTTCAGCAGGGCTGTTTTGCGCTTTTCTCCTATGCCTTTTATCCCGTCTAATGCAGAAGCTATTTGACTTTTGCTACGCTTGTCGCGATGGAAAGTAATGGCAAAACGGTGTACCTCGTCTTGTATGTTTTCGAGGAGATGAAAAAGGGGAGTGCCTTGTTTTATTCCTATAGTCATCGGTGGAAATCCGAACAGAACTTCCGAAGTGCGGTGCTTGTTGTTTTTGGCAAGTCCGGCAATAGGAATCTGTAATTTTAATTCGTCTTCTATTACTTGTCTTACAACTTCCATCTGGCCTTTTCCACCATCGGTCAGAATTAGGTCTGGTAGTTCTCCTTGTTCTTCGAGTATGCGGGAATATCTCCGGCGTACTACTTCCTGCATAGAGGCATAATCATCCGGTCCGACTACGGTCTTGATATTGTATTTGCGGTAGTCCTTTTTGCTGGGACGCGCTTTCTTAAATACTACGCATGCCGCTACTGCATCGGAGCCTTGTATGTTTGAGTTGTCGAAGCACTCAATATGCATAGGCATTTTGTCCATTTGCAGCTGCTCCTGAATTTCTTTTAAGAGGCGAACGCTCCGCTGTTCCGGATTCAGTTTCTCGGCTTGTTTAAGTCGGTCTACTTTGTATTGTTTTACATTGAGAAGAGAAAGCTCAAGCAGATGTTTCTTATCGCCTCGTTGCGGTATGGTAAATGTTACGTTATTCAGTTCCATATCTAGTTCGAAAGGTACGATAATTTCGCGGGAGCAGCTTTTATACCGTTCTCTCATTTCAATAATTCCAAGCTGGAGCAGCTCTTCCTTTGTCTCATTCAGACGTTTCTTATACTCGAATGTGAACGCCTGGTTTATGCATCCGTTTGTGATGTGCAAATAGTTTATGTAGGCCGAATTTTCGTCCATCTCGATAGAGAATACATCTATGTTATGAAGAATGGAACTTACGACTTCACTCTTTGCTCGATAGCTTTCTATTAGTTCATATTTTTCTTTTACTTTTTGAGCTTCTTCAAATTTCATCTCCTCTGCGAGTGACATCATTTCTTTCATCAGTGCGTCGCTTATAGCCTGAGTATTTCCTTTTAAAATCTCTTTTACTTGGGCTATATTATCCATGTATTCATCGTGAGATTGCATCCCGATACATGGACCTTTGCAGTTCTTGATGTGGTATTCCAGGCAAACATTGAATTTTCCCTGACGAATGTTTTCGGGGGTTAGTGCCAGATGACAGGTGCGGAGCGGATATAGTTTCTTTATCAGATCTAGCACAGCTTGCATAGAAGGGATATGGCTGTACGGACCATAGTAGGTAGAACCGTTCCGTATAATTTGCCTTGTCTTGAATACCCGTGGAAAATACTCGTTGCTGACGCAGATAGATGGATAACTTTTATCATCTTTCAGCAAGACATTATAGCGAGGCTTGTATTTCTTGATAAGGTTATTTTCCAAGAGTAGGGCATCTTCTTCTGTGTTTACAACAATATAGCGGATGTCTGCAATCTTGCTGACCAATATACGTGTCTTGGCAGATTGATGCTCTTTTGAAAAATACGAATATACACGCCGTTTCAAATTTTTTGCTTTCCCAACATAAATAATCACTCCTTCTTTGTTGAGGTATTGATAGATGCCGGGAGTGCTTGGCAAATTTAATACGATTCCTCGAAGGTATTCGTTTGTACTAAGTTCTTCCATGTTATAGCTTGTACGTTTAAGGATTTCTATAAAAGAAGAATCCGGCATATACAAAAATGTATTTGCCGGATTCTTCTTTTCCTTATTTATTGTGAATAGGAGATATTAAACTCTTATATGTCCGTCCGGCTGAGCAGCCTTTTAAAGTTGCAACAGCGTGGTCACTTCTACATCGTCGGTAAATGCTTTTCTACCGTTTAATCCTTTCAGCTCGATTACAAAATTTACGAATGCCTGTTTAGCACCGCATCTTTTTACTAAGCGATAGGTTGCAGCCATGGTTCCTCCGGTTGCCAGCAAATCATCGTGTAACAAGACGATGTCATTTTCATTAATGGCATCTTTATGTATCTGTATGGTGTCAGTCCCATATTCTTTTGCATAAGTTTCTTCTACCACTTCTGCAGGAAGTTTTCCTGGCTTTCTTGCCATGATGAATCCGGCTCCTAATCTGGCAGCTAAAGCACCTCCCAAAATGAAGCCTCTAGATTCGATACCAACTACCTTTGTGATGCCTTTATCCTTATACATTTCGTATAGTTCGTCAATCATCCCTTGGAGGCACTCGGCATTTTTAAACAATGTAGTGACGTCGTAGAACAATATTCCCGGAATAGGGAAGTCTGGTATCTCACGGAGGTTTTTCTTTAATGTTTCTTTATTCATATCCAGTAATTTATGTTTGTTTCTTAAACTTGTTGTTTCACGTGAAACATGCTTGCTTTAGCGTCCCAGTAACACGAGAAGCACATTGATGTCGCTTGGAGAAATACCTGGTATACGGCTTGCTTGCGCCAGCGTTTCCGGATCTATTTTTATGAGCTTCTGACGGGCTTCTGTTGACAGAGAGTTCAAGTTGGCATAGTCAAACTTTCCTTTGATACGGATGGCTTCCAAGCGATGTATCTTGTCTGCTATCATTCGTTCACGATCGATATAGCCTTGGTATTTGATTAACACTTCTGCTGCCTCAATTGTTTCTTCTTTCCGGTCGGTTACCTTGTCGAGTGCAGCTTGGAAAGATGGCACATGCGGGGCAATATTCTCGATAGTGATTTGCGGACGACTAAGCAACTCTATCAGTTTGCAGCCATGAGTAAGCCGGGCTGTTCCAAGTCCCTCTAAAGCGTCATTTATCTTATCTGCCTTGATGGAGTAGGTTTTTGCAAACTCAACCAACCGCTGTATTTCTTCTCGCTTCTGGCAAAGTCTGTCGTAGCGTTCTTTACTTGCCAGACCTAGTTTATATGAGCGTTCTGTCAGACGCATGTCGGCATCGTCTTGACGGAGCAGAATTCTATATTCTGCACGTGAGGTAAACATTCTGTAAGGTTCGTCTACACCTTTTGTTACCAGGTCGTCAATCAATACTCCGATGTATGCTTCGTCGCGTCCAAGTACGAATGGTTCACCTCCATGACAATTAATGTGTGCATTGATACCAGCAATGATACCTTGTCCTCCGGCTTCTTCGTATCCGGTTGTTCCGTTTACTTGTCCGGCAAAGAACAGGTTCTTTACAACTTTCGATTCTAATGTATGCTTAAGCTGTGTCGGATCGAAATAGTCGTATTCGATAGCATATCCCGGGCGATAGGCAACGATGTTTCTGAAGCAAGGAATCTTCTTTAACGCAGCGAACTGTATATCCATTGGAAGTGAAGAGGAGAATCCGTTTAGATAAAGTTCTTGTGTGGTTTCTCCTTCCGGCTCGAGGAACAACTGATGCTGTGGTTTGTCGGGGAAAGTCACAATCTTTGTTTCGATACTAGGGCAATAGCGAGGTCCTATGCTCTGGATTTGTCCATTGAAAAGGGGAGAGTCGGCCAATCCGCTACGCAATACTTCGTGTACTTCCTCGTTAGTATAGCATGTCCAGCATTGAAGCTGCTTGAGCTGTCTGGGTTCGCTGATGAAAGAGAAACGGTGAAAATCATTTTCTCCATCCTGTGTTTCCATCAGGCTGAAGTCTACACTTCGTGCGTCAATACGAACCGGAGTACCTGTTTTCATTCGTCCGGCAGTGATGCCATGGCGTGTAATGGATTCTGTCAGATGATAGGATGCTGGTTCTGCACAACGTCCTCCGGCAAGCATCTTGTGTCCGATATGCATTAATCCGTTTAAGAAAGTGCCGGCTGTAAGAATAATACATTTGGCATGGAAAGTTACTCCCCAGCATGTAACCAATCCGGTTACTTCACCATTTTCTACTAATAATTCCTCTACTGTATCTTGCCAAATATGGAGGTTGGGAATGTTCTCCAGAATTTCGCGCCATGCCCAGATGAATTTACCTCGGTCGCACTGTGCACGTGGACTCCACATGGCAGGACCTTTGGAACGGTTCAGCATGCGGAACTGAATTGCTGTGCGGTCTGTTACCAATCCCATATATCCGCCGAGTGCGTCGATTTCCCGAACAATCTGACCTTTGGCGATTCCTCCCACGGCAGGGTTACAGCTCATCTGTCCGATCTTATTCATATCCATTGTGATCAGACAGGTTTTCGAACCAAGGTTAGCTGCTGCCGCAGCGGCTTCGCAGCCGGCATGTCCGGCTCCTATAACAATAACGTCATACTTAAAGTCCATTAATCTTTTGTTTTTATATCTGTTGCAAAAATACGAAAAATTAGTGGCTTAGCTTTGATTCAGGTTCGTAAAAAGAGTTATAGTAAAGAGGAAAGGAGAGGAGGGAGTAAAGAACTGAAAAGTATGAAATAAAATCCGCTATTGTTTTCCCTGATTCATGCCGATGTTTTTTAGAAATGTCAGCATGAATTTAAGAAAACAACAGCGGAAATTTTCAGCAGTCCTACCCGAATTAGGAATGTGTGAGGTGTACTGAATTTAGTTGACAGGTTAATAATTAAAATCATATATAGGTT
>ERZ791829.94-NODE-94-length-102065-cov-17.743858_pt1 | contig 102065 bp, 87 predicted proteins | sample MGYA00510296_ERZ791829 | MGnify/ENA primary metagenome ERZ791829 (study PRJEB30046, sample SAMN00791973) | human gut metagenome | study: EMG produced TPA metagenomics assembly of the A metagenome-wide association study of gut microbiota in type 2...
TCTTTTCATAAACCGATAAAATCACGACTTGCGAGAGGACGCTTATATCTGCCCCCTCACAGCCTATAAAAGCACCACAAAATCTGCTGCTCTATGGTAAGTTAAACTCCGGTTTATTTTGCAGCAATATTTTTTGCAGCCACAACATCCACCCCGGTTCCGGCAACATTGGAAAGCACAACATCCCCGATTTTGACAGGTGCAGTCACAACGACATTTTTCAAGGCACTGGCACATTCAAAAATTTTGGCTTTTGGAATGTCACTGGCTGTTTTGACATTGACCATAGGTGATATGCCGCCTTCCACACGGACAGTGGAAGTCACAATACGTGTTGGGTTTGTGACTTCTTTTCGGGCATAGGCATCGCCTCTCGGACAGGTGTTTCCGGTAACAGAGACAACATCGGTATCATTCATTGTAACAGTAATGGAACATCCGAGCGGACATCCAATACAGGTAAGTTCACGAGTTGTTTCGCTCATAATTACGCCTCCTCAATTTTGATTGTAATTTTACTTAAATCAGGATATTCACCCAGTTTTTTCTTATCTAAGATGACCTGTTCCATTTCGCCGGGAGCCATGACCGGACGTTTGCGTTTGGAAATGAGCCGGTCGTCAAAATAGGTGGCAATGGCGCAGTTTTTATAAACAGCACCAACACGGAAACGAACGGTTAAGGTGTCATCCATTTCTGTCGGGCGGATGTATTTTGGAACAGTGTAACGGACACCATCGACTGGAAGTATCTCAACAATTTTTGCATCTTTTTCTTCACCATTTTTAATATAATTTGCTGCATTTTTTCCGGCGGCAGATGCTTCCTGGGAAACATAATCTACCAGATCATGAACGTGAAGCACATTGCCGCAGGCAAAGATTCCCTCGATGTTTGTCTCTAAACTGTCATTTACAATTGGACCAGAAGTTACCGGGTTTAAAGCAACACCGGCGTTTTTACTCAGTTCGTTTTCAGGGATCAGACCACAGGAGAGCAGCAGTGTGTCACAGGTATAGCGTTCTTCTGTGCCGGGGATTGGTTTGCGGTCAGGACCAACTTCCGCGATCGTAACTGCCTCGACACGGTTTTTTCCTTCGATATCTACGACTGTGTGGCTTAATTTTAAGGGAATGTCAAAATCATTTAAACACTGTACAATATTACGTTTTAATCCGCCGGAATAAGGCATTAATTCTGCAACAACTTTTACTTTTGCACCTTCTAAGGTCATACGGCGTGCCATGATAAGACCGATATCACCGGAGCCTAGGATGACAACTTCTTTTCCCGGCATATAGCCTTCCATATTGACAAGGCGCTGCGCAGTTCCGGCGGAATAAATGCCGGCAGGACGGTAGCCTGGAATGTTTAGGGCACCTCTGGAACGCTCGCGGCAGCCCATAGCGAGAATGACGGCTTTCGCCTGAACTTCAAACATGCCATCTTCACGGTTCATGGCGGTTACTTTTTTATCAGAAGAAATGTCCATGACCATAGTATTTAACTTGTATTCGATTCCACGATCTAAGACCATATCGATAAAACGGGAAGCATATTCCGGTCCGGTCAATTCTTCTTTAAACGTGTGGAGACCAAATCCGTTGTGGATACATTGATTTAAAATCCCACCAAGTTCCTTATCACGCTCAATGATTAATATGCTGTCGATCCCATGATCTTTTGCGCTTGCAGCAGCGGCAAGTCCGGCAGGACCACCTCCAACGATAACTAAATCATATGTATTCATGGCTATACCTCCTTATTATATCCAACAACAATATTGGAACCAACGCCGTTTTTGGTAATGTCAAACATGCTCATCGGAACTTCACGCTCTAAAATTTCCATGGTACGAGGAGAACAGAAACCTGCCTGACAGCGTCCCATACCGGCTCTGGTACGACGTTTTACTCCATCTAAGGAGCGGGCACCGAGTGGGCGGTGGATTGCGTCCATAATTTCGCCCTCTGTGATCATTTCACAGCGGCAGATGATGTTACCGTATTCCGGATGTTCCTTGATGAGTTTATTTCGTTCTTCCAAAGATAGTGTATCCGGGCGGAGAATTCCTTTTCGTGTTCCAACAAAATCAGGATTTTTTTCCAATGGAAGAAGCCTTTTTACAATATCAGTGACCATCTCTGCAATCGCAGGGGCGGAGGAAAGACCAGGGGATTCGATTCCTGCAGCATTGATAAATCCTTTTGCGTCTTTCGCTTCTCCAATCACAAAATCATCGCTATCCTCATGGGCACGCAGTCCGGCAAATGAGGTGATGACCTGGCGCATTGGGATATTTTTCACGCTTCGTGCGGCAGTGGCAGCGAGTGAATCAAGTCCGGAAGCCGTGGTGTTGACAGCCTCTTTGTCGTCTACGTCAACAGCAGTTGGACCGACTAACAGATTTCCATGTACGGTCGGTGTGACGAGAACACCTTTTCCCATTTTGGAAGGAAGCTGAAAAATCGTATGGGAAACATGGGTTCCGGCATCTTTGTCCAACAGGCAGTACTCGCCTTTTCGTGCGGTGATATGAAGTTTGTTTTCACTTACCATATTATTAAAAACATCGGCGTAAACACCGGCGGCGTTAATTACAACTTTGGCTTCAAAAGTTTCTTTGTTTTTCGCATCTGTGTGGAGCGTGGAAATACGGTAACTATCTCCGTTTTTTTCAATTGTATCCACCTGTGTATTCAGGAAAAATTTCACTCCGTTCGTGCAGGCATTCTCTGCAAATGCCATTGTCATATGGAATGGGCAGACGATTCCGCCGGTAGGAGCGAAGAGTGCACATGTGACATCGTCGCTTAAATTCGGTTCCATTGCGATCAGTTCTTCACGTTCTACGATGCGAAGGTCTGGTACGCCGTTGGCGTTTCCTTTTTCCAAAAGTTTTTCCAGACCACTTCGATCCTGATCTTTGGTACAAACTACGAGAGAACCATTTCGTTTAAAAGGAATGTCGAGATCCCTTGCAAGTTCATCCATTAAAAAGTTCCCTCTGACATTTAATTTTGCCTTGAGCGTACCTGGTGCTGCGTCAAAGCCACCGTGGATAATGGCACTGTTAGCTTTGGAAGTACCGTTGCACACGTCTTCTTCACGTTCGATGACACAGGCATTTACCTGATATTTGGAAAGTTCTCTTGCAATTGCACTGCCGACAACCCCGGCACCAATAATTGCTACATCATACATAATAATCCTCCTTGTTTTGCGAAGCAAAATCCGAGCCCCTCTGGGCGAGGAGAGGATTTAGCCTCCTTGTTTTGCGAAGCAAAATCCAATTTCACAAAGTGAAATTTGCTCCTCCTGGGCGAGGAGAGGATTTAGCCTCCTTGATACAAAAAAAGAGCAAAGAAACAAGGCGATTTCTATCGCCCTATTACCTTGCTCATGTCTCTCGGTAAGTTATTAACTTAACTACAGTATAGCATGAAATAATAAAAGTGCAAGAGAAAAATCAAAAATCACAGTACCCATGTTCCGATTGCGCTGCTGGAATGAGTTACGAGTGAACAGTAACCCTATTGCATGAAAAAAATGGATATATTATAATCGAAAATAGGATCACAACAAAGAAAGCTGGGAATTCCAGACTTCATGGAGAATATGGGAGCAAACAATGGCAAAGTCGGAGAAGCAGAAATTAAAACTTCTATATATTATGCAGTGCCTGATGGAAAAAACGGATGAAGAGCATGCGGTGACAACGCAGGAGATCATTGATTATCTGGCATTGCAGGGCATTACTGCGGAACGCAAAAGTATTTATACGGATATTGATCTTCTGACAGATTTCGGCATGGATATCATAAAAAAACCAGGGCGGTCAGGTGGATACACACTTGCCAGCCGTCAGTTTGAACTTGCAGAATTAAAACTGTTAGTGGATGCAGTGCAGTCCTCGAAATTTATTACAACGAAAAAGTCGCGGGAACTGATCGGAAAACTGGAAACATTGTGCAGCAAGTATGAGGCAACACAATTGCACAGACAGGTAGTGGTGACAAACCGGAATAAGGCAGTCAATGAAAACATTTACTACAATGTGGATATCATTTACAATGCAATTGCCGAAAATGTGAAAATACAGTTCCAGTATTTTGAGTGGGATGTCAGCAAGGAAATGAAACTCCGCCGGGATGGAAAAATATATGAGGTAAGTCCGTGGCTCTTAACGTGGGATGACGAAAATTATTATCTGATCGCGTATGATGATGAAGCAGAAATGATCAAGCATTACCGTGTGGATAAAATGCTTAAAATAAAACTTTCCGTAGATAAACGGGAGGGAAGGGAACAGTTTGAGGATTTTGACATTGCCGCTTATTCGAAAAAAACATTTGGTATGTTTGCGGGAAAAGAAGAAACCGTGACACTCCGCTGTGACAGAACACTGACTGGGGTGATGATCGACCGGTTTGGTAAAGATGTGGCAATGCGGAAAATGGATGAAAACACGGTTTCAGCAAGGGTAAATGTTGCAGTGAGCCGCCAGTTTTTCGGCTGGGTGACCGGTTTGGGAAATGCCTTGAAAATTGAAGCACCGGAGCGTGTGGTTGACCAGTACCGGGAATATCTTGGGGAAATTCTGGCATGTTATTCGAAATAACAGACAGAAATAATGAAGGAAGTAAGTGCAGTATGAAACAAAAAACGTATCAGATTGTGTTAGATGGCATTGTGATCACCGTGACAAAAAAACGCATCAAAAACATGTATCTGCGCATCAAAAAAGAGGACGGCATGGTTTTGATCTCTGCACCGTATCAGATGAGTGATCTTCGTATCCGCAGATTTGCGGAGGAACGCCTGCCGTGGATCAGGGAATATCAGAAAAAATATAAGGAACTAAAACAGCAGAATGATTTAAGACCGGCTTTGAGTGAGGCAGAGATCAGACGCAGAAAAGTACTTTTGAAGGCAGCGGTAGAAAAGCTGATCCAAAAGTATGAACCATTGATGCAGGTGCAGGTATCCGGTGTTACAATCCGTCAGATGAAAACGCGCTGGGGCTCCTGCAATGTAAAAACACATCATATCAACATTAATCTGGCTCTTTATGAGAAAGGACCGGAGTGTCTAGAGTATGTGGTTGTCCACGAGATGTGTCACATTTTAGAGGCAAGTCACAATAAAATATTCTGGGGTTATGTCTCACAGTATTTCCCGGACTGGAAAAATGTGCGTGCACGTCTCAACGAGGAAGGCGTCTGACAGTCTCGTGTCAATCATACAAACTGATTGGTGGCTGCGTTGTATTCGTAAGCGATAGATTTTAGTTTGTCTTCCAGCTCACTGCGGTCTACGTTAAAATTTTCACAGAAAAGATCAAGAGTGGTAAAATAGTCGCGCAGCTGTGTGTTGACAAAACTTAAAAGCATCACCGGGTCGTTTGGTATATTCTGGCACATAATAAATCTCCTTTGAATCATATTGCTTTTTGAACAATAATAAGATAGCATAGGAAAGACAAAAGGGCAATTGCCTTTAGGAATCAGAGCGTGGAACGGAAAGGAATAAAAATAATGGCAAATTGTGACAGCTGTGTATACAATGTTTATGATGATGATGATGAATGTTACTACTGTGAGGTAGATATGGATGAGGATGACGCTGCACGCCTGATGCAGGGACATTACAAAGAATGCCCATACTATCAGAACGATGATGAGTATGCAGTGGTGCGCCATCAGATGTAAACCGGAGTCTAATTGGCGTAGTATTGCAGATTCTGTGGTGCTTTCTTAGGGCTTGAAGGGCAGATATAAGCGTTCTCTCGCAAGTCAGAATTTTATATGTAATGAAAAAGAAAAACGGTATAAACGAAATATTATGTTTCTGTTCGCTGGGCATTCCGATAGGCTTCTGAGCAACAATCTTGAGAAGCAGTGCTTCCCAAGATTGTTAGAATCCTATCTCCATAGCTCACAAAGAAAATAATATTTGTTCATACCGTTTTTCTTTCATTTACGTTATGGATGACTTGTGAGAGGAAGCTTATACATGCCCAATTTACGCTGTGAATTGCACCACAAAATCTGCAATTTATGTTATGGAATTCCCGGTTATAAGATGAGTGCCTAAATTCGAAAGTTAGGAAAAGCTTAATAATTTCTTATGCAATCCATTGTGAATATAATGGTTATATTTGTTATACTTAATAGGCTGTGAGAAAAAGGAGCTAAAAATATGTCTGAAAAGATACTGATTATAGATGATGAACAGGATATTGCAGACTTGTTGGAAGTCTACTTAAAAAACGAAAATTACGTCGTTTATAAATTTTACTGCGCAACGGATGCGATGTCGTGTATTGAAAGCGGCGACATTGATCTTGCCATTCTGGATATTATGCTCCCGGATATGAACGGCTTTTCACTTTGCCAGCTTATCCGAAAGAAATACACTTATCCAATCATAATGCTAACGGCTAAAATTGAGGAAACGGATAAAATAACGGGGCTGACATTGGGCGCGGACGATTATGTGACAAAACCTTTTCGCCCACTTGAAGTAGTTGCCAGAGTGAAAGCGCAGTTAAGACGTTACAAGAAATATTCGCCCGGTATCATCACAGAGAAAGTTCCATCGGAACTTTCCTATAACAAATTGTGCTTGAATGTGCAGACCCATGAATGTCTGTTAGACGGTGAGACTGTTTCTCTGACACCGACAGAGTTTTCTATTCTCCACGTCCTTTTGTCAAGTGCTGGAAATGTTGTAAGCATTGAGGAACTGTTTCATGCGGTTTGGAAAGATGAATACTACTCTAAAAACAGCAGCACAATTACTGTGCATATCCGGCATCTGCGCGAGAAACTGAACGATACTTCCGATACTCCGCAGTATATTAAAACGATTTGGGGTGTCGGCTACAAAATTTAAGCGAAAGGAGAACGCTATGAAGAGAAAATCAAATTGTTTAGCAACTATTTTATTCTTAATTTATCTGGCACTTCTGGTTTGGATCATACTGTTCAAACTACAGTTTTCAATCAGTGATCTGGATAAAGTAAGAAGTATAAACCTTATTCCTTTTCACTATGACAAAGAAGTTGGCGCAGCATTTCACTTAACAGAGGTACTCGAAAATGTCTTGATTTTTGTGCCTATGGGTATTTATCTTCAAATGCTTCTGCCAAGAACAAAATTATATGTGAAGTTCATGCTGATTGCTGGAACAAGTTTTTTATTGGAAACTATGCAGTATATCTTAGCAGTCGGACGTTCTGATATTACTGATGTACTCACAAATACGGCAGGTGGTCTTTTGGGGCTTGCTGTATATTCGATGGCAGCCCGGTTAATCGGAAATAGAATAAAAGCAAACAGACTGTTTTCCATTCTGGCAGGCATAGTAAGTGTTGTCGTGATTGGCCTACTTGGCCTTCTTCTGTTTGCTAATCGGTAGGAGGTGTATTCTCATGTCGAAGAAAGAAATGACAACAGAAAAGCGCCTTAAAGTGCGCTTATACCTATCATTGCTGGTTTATACCGTTGTTGGATATGGTTTGACCCTTATCTTGGACTACATCTTTTCAAAATTTGACAACGGTATTTTTGCATGGCTCTACAGGCGGCTCGATCTGCTTTTTATTTTGTATCTGATGATCGGCTTTGTATGTATTTTCAATTACTATTGGAAAAAGCCGTGGGGCTATCTGGATGAAGTAATTGATGCGACCCAAACGGTCTATGAGCAGAACAATCATACCGTATCATTGTCTGACCCACTGAAAGAATTGGAGGCACAACTCAATCAAATCAAAATGTCTGTTCTGTTGAGCAAACAGGCTGCAAAGCAGGCAGAAGAAAAGAAAAATGAAATTGTTATGTACCTGGCACATGATATACGCACACCTTTAACAACAGTGATCGGCTATTTGAGCCTGCTCCATGAAGCCCCTGACATGCCTGAACAGCAAAAGGAAAAGTATATAAAAGTTGCGTTGAATAAGGCAGGGCGCCTTGAAAAGCTTATCAATGAACTTTTTGAAATTACTAAATACAATGCACATACGGTTATTATCAAAAAAGAAACTGTGGATTTACATTGTTTGATTGCGCAGGTAATAGATGAAATATACCCGACACTCTCCGCAAATGGCAATACAGCGGTATTTACTGCGGAGGATAACTTATCCGTGAACGCTGACCCTGAAAAACTGGCGAGAGTTTTCAGTAACCTTTTGCGGAACGCCGCGTCATACAGCTACCCACAGACAGAGATTACTATATCGGCCAAACGGTTAGAACATGATATTCAGATTACTTTTGAAAATCGTGGAAAAACAATTCCACAGGAACAGCTTAACAGTATATTTGAAAAATTCAATCGCTTGGATGATGCTCGGCTTTCTAATACAGGTGGTGCGGGACTTGGCCTTTCTATTGCGGAAGAAATTATACATTTACATGGTGGAAAGATTACTGCATCCAGTCAAAACGAAACCATAGACTTTGTGATTACATTACCCCTTTCCGCTTAGGAAAATAAGACTGTGATCTTAGGAATTACTTAGGAATTTAAGCGTGTGATTTTTGAGATTGAAAAGCCTTTGTTTGGTACAATGATTATCGAACAAGGGCTTTTTATTGTTCAGCTGAAGCAAAAGAAAGGAGTGTAAGCATGGAACTGAAAATAGAGCATTTAAGCAAGCAGTTCAAAGACAAAACAGCAGTAAATGATGTCAATCTGACATTGACTCCCGGCGTTTGGGGACTATTGGGGGCGAATGGTGCAGGGAAAACCACGCTCATGCGCATGATTGCTGATATTATGACACCAACCAGCGGAGCAGTTTACTATGACGGAAAAAACATTCGAGAGTTAGGTGAAGTCTACCGAAGCAAGTTTGGCTTTCTGCCGCAGGATTTTGGGTATCACCGGGATTTTACGGTCAAAGATTATTTGGAGTATATGGCTGCGCTGAAAGATATTCCCACAAGGGCAACTACCAAAAAGATCAATCATTTGTTGGACATTCTTTCGCTCTCCGATGTGAAAAAGAAAAAAATCTCCAATCTGTCAGGTGGCATGAAGCGTCGTGTTGGTATTGCGCAGGCTATGTTGAACGCCCCGGAGATACTTGTCATGGACGAACCGACAGCAGGACTCGATCCCGGAGAGCGCGTGCGTCTGAGGAATTTCATTTCCGAGTTTTCGCATGATCGAATCGTGTTGATTTCCACCCATATCGTATCTGACATAGAATATATTTCTACGCGCAACGCAATTATGAAAGCCGGAGAAATTGTTGATGTCGGAACTACCGCAGAACTTGTCAAGCAGATTGAGGGCAAGGTTTGGAATTGCACAATTCCGGCCTCAAAGCTGCCGGAATGTGAAATGCGGCTGCACATTATCAATCAGCGAGGCGAAGATCACAATCAGGTTTCTATTCGTTATCTGTCCGAACACTCGGAAATTGATGGATCTGTTACAACAGAACCACGATTGGAAGATCTGTATCTGTGGTTGTTTCCGCAGACAGACTTGGAAAAGGAGGAGAGATAATATGCGACTCTTTAGACTTGAAATAAAACGTATTTTGAAGTCACGGCGCACCCTGATTATACTTGCAATCGCACTTTTGCTTTCCGTAGCCATGGCATACCTGCCTATTTCATTTGAGGGTATTAACCGTCCAAACGAAGATGGCACGGTTACAGAATTAGACGGCTTGGCAGCGATCAAGTACAAACAAGATTTATATAAAACATCCGCTGGTGAAGTGACCCCGGATAGGATCAAATCGGCTTTGGAAACTTATCAAAGCTGCGTTCGAGAATATGGGCCAGTCGAGGAAGAGGGCTTTCCTCTGGCTGTATATATTGAAAAAATCGTCCCGTTCCGTCACTTGCTGATGGGTCTGTCCGAAGCGTTTGCTGATCCATTAACAGGCATTGGTGCTGATTTAATGGATATTGACCCGAATGACATTGACGGAGCCTATTATGAAAAGTGCGCAGAACATTTACAGGATGTCATGCGGAATGAGCAAAGAGAAAACGAAACCGCACAGCAGAAAGCTCTTGAAAAATATTCAGAACTTGATACGCCATTTTATCTTCATTCTGGAATTTCTAAAGATGCATTTGATTATATTGAGTTTTATATTTTGTTCCTTGCTATTTTGTGTGTGGCAATCGCAGCACCTACTTTTGCCGGAGAATATCAAACGGGTGGTGACAGCATCCTACGAACCACCAAATACGGGCGTAAACAATTAGCAATTACCAAAATTCTGGCGGCATTTACACTTTTCGTTGTTACTTTCCTTGTCGGGATCACGGTACAAATTCTGATTTTAAATGCAGCGTTCGGGACGGATTGCTTAAAAACATCGTTTCAGATGCGATACTCTATCATTAATCTGCCAAACATCAATCTGGGGCAGTTGCAGATAATTCTCGCAGCAGCGGGCTTACTTTCTGTATTAGCAACGGTTAGCTGTACGTTGTTCCTGTCTGCAAAATGTAAAGACACATTGATAGTTTTGCTGATCTCTATTGTAGTTCTTCTCCTGCCACTTTTTGCTTATGTGGCGATGGGCGCAACATGGTTCTCTACCATACTTCCATCTGCTGGAATTGGTATGCAGAACAACTTCCTTTATCAGCTTGCAAATTTTAACTATCTGCGTATCGGCGGAATGAGTTTTTGGACACCGCATGTTATTTTACTTTCAGCAGGAATTGAATTATTTGTGTTTACATTTTTGGCGATTCATTCCTATTGCAGACATCAGATAGCATAAAAGAAGTTCAAAATTTGATACGTCTATTCGGAATGGAGGTTTTCATTTAAAACAGGTCAAATTTCTAATCCGGCATATAGCAGGCACTCATCTCATAACCGTGAGTTCCATAACGTAAATTGGCAGATTCTGAGGTGCAATTCATGACGTTGACCGGGCATGTATAAGCGTCCTCTCACAAGTCATTCATAACGTAAATGAAAGAAAAACGGTGCAGACAAATATGATTTCCTTCGTGAGCAATGAAGATAAGACTCTTTAGAGGCTTATCGGAATGCCCTGCGAACAGGAACATCATATTTCGTCTGTGCCGTTTTTCTTTTCATAAACCTATAAAATCACGACTTGTGAGAGGACGCTTATAGCTGCCCCTTCACAACCTATAAAAGCACCACAGAATCTGCGACACAACGCCAATTAAACTCCGGTTACTACCGCTTACATTTTGTAGCTGCCTCCACGAATCCATGGAACAGCGGATGTGGTCTGTTAGGTCTGGACTTCAGTTCAGGATGCGCCTGTGTTGCAATGAACCAAGGATGATCCGGAAGTTCTACCATCTCGACAATACGTCCATCAGGAGAAGTACCGCAGAGTTTCATGCCATGTTCTGTGAGGACTGCACGGAAGTCATTATTTACTTCGTAACGATGGCGGTGACGTTCTTCAATATTTTCAGTGCCATATAATTCGTAAGCTTTTGAAGTCTTGTCCAAAATACATGGATAAGAACCAAGTCTTAAGGTTCCGCCGATATCTTCCACACCATTCTGATCCGGCATTAAAGCGATGACCGGATGTGTGGTGTTTGGATCAAGCTCAACACTGTGAGCATCGTTGAATCCACAGACATGTCTTGCAAATTCAATGATGGCAACCTGCATACCAAGGCAGAGACCAAGGTAAGGAACCTTGTGTTCACGGGCATACTGTGCAGCGAGAATTTTTCCTTCCACACCACGGGAACCAAATCCGCCAGGAACTAAGATACCGGAAACATCTCCTAAATATTCGTCTATATTTTCAGGAGTAAGTTCCTCGGAATCTACCCATTTAATGTTGACAGTGGCACGCTCTGCGATTCCGCCGTGTTTTAATGCTTCCACAACAGAGATATATGCATCGTGCAGGGCAATATATTTTCCAACTAATGCAATTTTTACTTCTTTATTTGGATGACGGAGTGCATCTACCATTGCTTCCCAGTCTTTTAAATCAGGTTCTGGGCAAGCTAAATGTAAAGCTTCACAAGCAACTTTTGCAAGATTCTCTTTTTCCATTGCAAGTGGTGCCTCATATAAGTATTCCACATCAAGGTTCTGCAACACATGACTATTTGGCACGTTACAGAACAGAGCGATTTTATCTTTTAAACTCTGATCTAATTCGTGCTCGGAACGGCATACGATAATATCAGGCTGGATACCCATTCCCTGTAATTCTTTTACGGAAGCCTGTGTTGGTTTTGTTTTCAGTTCGCCGGAAGCCTTTAAGTATGGAATCAGCGTTACATGGATAAGAATGGCATTTTCATGTCCGACCTCATGCTGGAACTGGCGGATCGCTTCTAAGAAAGGCTGGCTTTCGATATCACCTACGGTTCCTCCAACTTCAATGATGGCAATATGTGTCTCATCGGAAGTGAAATTGCGGTAAAAACGGCTCTTGATCTCGTTTGTGATATGAGGAATGACCTGAACAGTTCCTCCGCCGTAATCGCCGCGGCGTTCTTTCTGAAGAACGGACCAGTATACTTTTCCGGTTGTGACATTGGAATTTTTGGTTAAGCTCTCATCGATGAAACGCTCATAATGTCCAAGGTCAAGGTCAGTTTCAGCACCGTCATCTGTGACGAAAACTTCTCCGTGCTGGATTGGGTTCATGGTTCCTGGATCGATGTTGATGTAAGGGTCGAATTTCTGCATGGTAACTTTGTATCCACGTGCTTTTAAAAGTCTTCCGAGGGAAGCAGCGGTGATACCTTTACCGAGACCGGATACAACACCACCGGTGACAAAAACGTATTTTACAGGCATAGGGTTATCCTCCTCTAAAAATGTGAAATATAATGATTAGTAACAAAATCCTCTTAGTTTGTATATGGTAATGAAACGCTGCCTGGGTGCAGCGGAAACATTACACAATTTTTTTAACTGAAATAGTATACTACGATGTTTTTCTAAAATCTATAAAAAAATAAAAAAATTTTAGAAGTTAATCCGAGTGAGTTTATAAAATCTTTAGAAATGAAAGGAAAACTTCACGAACAATGTATTGCTTTTGAAGTTCAATTTCAATATAATAAGAAAGAATTTAATGTTTCATTACGGTTGAAAGATTAGGAGAACTTTTGCCGTAAGAAAATAATTCAATACGATAAGTCCAGTCAGACAAACCAGAATCTGGCTGTGGAAAGGATAGATTTATGGATAACCAGAGCAATTACAATAACGGCAATAACGGATACGGCGGAGGCGGCTATGGCAGCGGCGGTCCGGGAAATAATGGCAGCAATGGAAACAATAATAACAACGGCAATAATGGGGATAATAACAATAAGAATAACAAGAATGGCCAGATGATCATGGTGTTTATCCTTGTATCACTGGTAGCATTGTTCATTATGAGCATGGTCATGAACCGGTATACTTCCATGAGTACTTCGGAGATCAGTTATTCTGACTTCCTTCAGATGGTAGAAGATGGAAAAGTTGAGTCGGTGGAATTTGATTCTTACCAGATCAATATCACGCCGGTTTCTGAAAACAAGAATCCATATCTTCAGGAACAGACTTATTATTGTGGACGTTTGGATGATCCGGATCTGCTTCCTTTACTGAAGGATAAGGGAATCACGATCTCCCGTGTGATCCCGGACAACACTTCCACATGGATTTACAATATTTTAAGCTTCCTGCTCCCACTCGTACTGATCTGGATACTGATGGGCGTTTTGATGAAGCGTATGGGCGGCGGCGCTATGGGTGTTGGCAAGAGCACTGCAAAAGTTTATGTGGAAAAAACCACAGGCGTTACCTTTAAAGATGTTGCCGGACAGGATGAGGCAAAAGAGTCCTTACAGGAAGTCGTTGATTTCCTTCATAATCCAAAGAAATACCGTGAGATCGGAGCAAAACTTCCAAAGGGAGTGCTGCTTGTAGGACCTCCGGGTACAGGTAAGACATTACTCGCAAAAGCAGTAGCAGGAGAGGCTGGTGTGCCATTTTTCTCCCTGGCAGGTTCTGATTTCGTAGAGATGTTTGTGGGTGTCGGTGCATCCCGTGTGCGTGATCTTTTCAAAGAGGCACAGAAACAGGCACCATGTATTATTTTTATTGATGAGATTGATGCAATCGGTAAAAGCCGTGATTCCCGCTATGGCGGCGGCAATGACGAGCGTGAGCAGACCTTAAACCAGCTGCTTGCCGAGATGGATGGTTTTGATACTTCCAAAGGACTTCTGATCCTGGCTGCGACCAACAGACCGGAAGTTTTAGATAAAGCGCTGCTTCGTCCGGGACGTTTCGACCGCCGTATTATCGTCGATAAGCCGGATCTGAAGGGAAGACTTGAGACATTAAAAGTTCATTCCAAAGATGTCCTTATGGATGAGACCGTAGATCTGGATGCACTGGCACTTGCAACAGCAGGTCTTGTTGGTTCTGATCTTGCCAATATGATCAATGAGGCTGCGATCAATGCGGTTAAGAAGGGAAGAAAATATGTAAATCAGGCAGATTTATTTGAGGCTTTTGAGTTAGTTGCAGTAGGCGGTAAAGAGAAAAAAGACCGCGTGATGAGTGACAAAGAGCGTAAGATCGTTTCCTATCATGAGGTTGGTCATGCGATTGTGACAGCACTTCAGAAGAACACAGAGCCGGTTCAGAAGATCACGATCGTTCCAAGAACAATGGGAGCACTCGGTTACACGTTACAGACACCGGAAGAGGAGAAGTTTTTACAGACGAAAGATGAACTGCTTGCCAAGATCACAACCTACATGGCAGGACGTGCGGCAGAAGTACTCGTATTTTCCTCCGCAACAAGCGGCGCTGCAAACGATATTGAGAATGCAACAGCAATCGCAAGAGCGATGGTTACACAGTATGGTATGTCAGATAAGTTTGGAATGATGTGTCTTGCTACAACAGAAAACCAGTATCTGGATAACCGTGCAGGACTGATCTGTGGCGAGGAGACCGCAGCGCAGATTGATGGAGAAGTTCTTTCCATTATCAATAAATGTTATGATGACGCAATGCAGCTTTTGATCGAGAACCGCGAATCATTAGATAAGATTTCCGAATACCTGTACGAGCATGAGACGATCACCGGAAAAGAATTTATGAAGATTTTCCGTGAGATCAAAGGTATTCCGGAACCGGAGGAAGAGAGCGGCAAGAAGAGCTTTATGGAACAGGCAATGGACGCTGAACGCCAGAGTAAAGGCAATGATGGTGAATAATGTTTGAGATTGCAGAAGAATTAAAAAAACTCCCGGATCAGCCGGGAGTTTATATTATGCATGACAGCAGAGATGCAATTATTTATATTGGGAAGGCAGTCAGCCTTAGAAAACGGGTGCACCAGTATTTTCAGGCAAGCCATGATGAGGGGATCAAAAAAGCACAGATGGTAAAACAGATTGCGCGTTTTGAATATATCATCACGGATTCTGAACTGGAGGCACTTGTTTTAGAATGTAATCTGATCAAGGAACACAGACCAAAATACAATACCATGCTGCGGGATGATAAGACTTATCCCTATATCAGAGTGACGGTCGGAGAGGATTTTCCGCGGGTTCTGTTTTCCAGACAACAGAAAAAGGACAAGTCACGCTATTTTGGACCGTACACAAGTGCAGGAGCAGTCAAGGATACGATCGAACTGATCAATAAATTATATCAGCTCAGAACGTGTAACCGGAATCTGCCAAAAGATATCGGAAAAGACCGCCCGTGCCTGAATTACCATATTCATCAGTGCAATGCACCGTGTCAGGGATATATCAGCAAAGAGGAGTACAGACAGCGTGTGGATGCAGCCGTTGATTTTTTAAATGGAAACTATGCACCAATTTTAAAATCGTTACAGGAAAAAATGATGGCTGCTTCCGAGGAGATGCAGTTTGAGAAGGCAATCGAATATCGCGACCTTTTAAACAGCGTGAAGCAGATTGCACAGAAACAGAAAATCACGCATAACGACGGCGAGGACAAGGATATTATTGCGCTTGCAGCAGACGACAGGGATGCGGTCGTACAGGTGTTTTTTATCCGGGATGGAAAACTGATCGGACGGGATCACTTTTATGTAAAGATCGGAAATGAAGATACTAAGGAACAAATATTGACTACATTTGTAAAACAGTTTTATTCCGGCACGCCGTTTATTCCGAGAGAGATCATGCTGCCGGAGGAGATCGATGACCATGAAGTATTGGCAGAATGGTTGGGGGAGAAGCGCGGCGGCAAAGTCTATATCCGTATTCCGCAAAAAGGAATGAAGGAAAAACTGGTGGAGCTGGCGCAGAAGAATGCGGAACTTGTGTTGTCGCAGGATAAGGAGAAAATCAAGCGTGAGGAGGGAAGAACCATCGGAGCGATGAAAGAGATCGCAGGATGGCTGGATCTTCCGGGCTTACAGCGTGTGGAAGCGTTTGATATCTCCAACATCAACGGATTCGAGACGGTTGGTTCCATGGTGGTTTATGAAAAAGGAAAACCAAAGCGCAGCGATTACAGAAAGTTCAAACTCCGCACTGTCACCGGACCGGATGACTACGCTTCCATGCATGAAGTCCTTACAAGGCGTTTTACACACGGCATGCGGGAGCAGGAAGAAATGCAGGAGAAAGAACTCGGTGCAGAGTATGGCAGTTTTACACGCTTCCCGGATCTTATTATGATGGATGGTGGAAGAGGGCAGGTCAATATCTGCTTGAAAGTGCTGGATGAATTACATCTGAATATTCCGGTCTGTGGTATGGTAAAAGATGATAATCACAGAACCCGTGGGTTATACTATAACAATATTGAGATACCAATTGACCGGGGCAGTGAAGGATTCAAACTTATCACAAGAATTCAGGACGAGGCGCATCGTTTTGCAATCGAATACCACAGGTCACTGCGCAGCAAAGAACAGGTGCATTCCATACTGGATGATATTCCGGGAATCGGTCCGTCCAGAAGAAAAGCTTTGATGAAGAAATATCAGTCGTTAGAGGCAATCCGGGAGGCCTCGGCAGAAGATCTTGCCGACACCGAGAGCATGAACGAAAAAGCGGCGCAGGCAGTATATGAATTTCTTCACAAAGACGCTGTTCTGTGATATATTTATGACAATGGGTTTTCTATGCGGCAGAAGTATTTTCCGGCGCAGAGGAAAACAAAAAATCCCCAGAACATAAAGGAGAAAAGGGTATGAATGGAACGAATGGAGTAAGTGTCAGCAAAGTAGCACAGATCATGGATCTGTATAATTTCCTGCCGGACATGGATTTGAAAAAACACCGTATTAAAATCAGTGATGTGAACCGTCCGGCGTTGCAGTTGAGTGGGTTCTTTGAACATTTTGAGCAGTCGCGTGTACAGATCATCGGAAACGTTGAGTACACCTATTTACAGAGACTGGATGTGGAGAAGAAGGAAAAAGTTTTACAGAAATTTACCGCATATGATATTCCATGCATTATTTTCTGCAGGGATTTACAGCCGGATGAAGATTTTTTACAGATTGCTACGGAAAATGATGTCCCAGTTCTGGGAACGAAGAGAAGCACATCGGAATTTATGGCAGAATTGATTTTCTGTCTGAGTGAACAGCTGGCACCTTGTATTTCCATTCACGGAGTTCTGGTCGATGTCTATGGTGAAGGACTTCTGATCATGGGTGAGAGCGGAATCGGTAAGAGTGAGGCGGCATTGGAGCTTGTGCGCCGTGGACATCGTCTGGTAACAGATGATGTTGTGGAGATCCGCAAGATTAATGAGCATACGCTGATCGGCACTTCTCCGGACATCACGAGATATTTTATCGAGGTGCGTGGTATCGGTATTATCGATGTGAAAGCGCTTTACGGTGTTGAGTGTGTCAAGGAAAAACAGCAGATCGACCTTGTCATCAAGCTTGAGGACTGGAAGAAAGAAAATGAGTATGACCGCCTTGGCTTAGAGGATGAATACGCAGAATTTCTTGGAAATAAAGTGTCGTGCCATTCGCTGCCGATCCGTCCGGGACGAAATCTCGCAGTCATCTGTGAGACAGCGGCAGTCAACCACAGACAGAAGAAAATGGGTTACAACGCAGCACAGGAGCTTTACCGCCGCGTGCAGGAGAATATCACAAAAGGTCATGATGATGACGATTAAGCTGTGTATACACGATTGTGCCGAAAGTGGATGGCACAGGACATAGTTACATTTTTGCATATAGCGGAAAAACCGTTATAAATATATAGTTGGATTTGGAGAAAAAAATATGGAAAACAAAATTGCATGGGAAAAATACCCGGAAGGAAATAAACGGGAGGAAGTATTTCAGTTTGCAGAGAATTACCGCAAGTTTATTTCTGATTGCAAGACAGAGCGCGAGTGTGTGTCTTTTTTTGTGGAGAAAGCAGAAAAGGCAGGTTTTGTAAATCTTGAGAAGGTGATCGCAGAGCATACAGCATTGAAAGCAGGCGACAGAGTATATGCCAATAACATGGGAAAAGGCATGGCTTTATTTGTGATCGGAAAAGAGAGCATGGAAAAAGGAATGAATATCCTTGGAGCACACATTGACTCTCCGCGTCTGGATTTAAAACAGGATCCATTATATGAGGATACCGATTTTGCCATGTTGGATACCCACTATTATGGCGGGATCAAGAAATACCAGTGGGTAACTTTACCGCTGGCATTACATGGCGTGATCGCAAAAAAAGACGGAACTGTTGTAGAGGTAAATATTGGGGATAAACCAGGCGACCCTGTCTTTGGCGTGAGCGATCTTCTGATCCATCTGTCAGGGGAGCAGTTAGAGAAGAAAGCTGCAAAAGTGATCGAGGGTGAAAACCTTGATCTTTTGATCGGCAGCATTCCGATGCAGACAGAAGATGAGAAAGTAAAAGAAAAAGTGAAAGCGAATATCATGAATCTTTTATCCAAAGAATATGGTATAGAGGAGGAAGATTTCCTTTCCGCAGAGATCGAAGTGGTTCCGGCAGGAGAAGCAAAAGATTACGGCTTTGACCGCAGCATGATCATGGGTTATGGACATGACGACAGAGTTTGCGCATATCCATCCTTTGAAGCAATGCTTGTTTCAGAGAATCCAGAGATCACAAGTGTCTGCCTTTTAGTGGACAAAGAGGAGATCGGAAGCGTGGGAGCCAGCGGAATGCAGTCCAGATTTTTCGAAAATACCGTTGCAGAAGTAATGGCGGCAGCAGGAAGTTATTCAGAACTGGCACTCAGAAGAGCACTGGCAAATTCCAAGGTGCTTTCCTCCGATGTATCGGCAGCGTTTGATCCGAACTTCCCAAGCGTTATGACAAAACGAAACACCGCATATTTTGGAAAAGGACTTGTATTTAATAAATATACAGGTTCCAGAGGCAAGGGTGGTTCCAATGATGCAAATGCAGAGTATATTGGAAAATTAAGAAATATTATGGATACAAATGAGGTATCCTTCCAGACAGCCGAGCTTGGTAAAGTAGATCAGGGCGGCGGCGGAACAATCGCTTACATTCTTGCAAATTATGGAATGAATGTCATCGACAGCGGTGTTCCGGTATTGAATATGCATGCACCATGGGAGATCATCAGTAAAGTTGATCTGTATGAGGCATACAGAGGCTATATTGCATTCTTAAAGGAAGCTTAGGGAAGATCAATGAATGACCAGTTTTTGACAGAACTTCAAAATGTAATGGGTGGCTCCGGGATATTTATGGAAGAGCCAATGAAAAAGCATACAACGTTTCGTGTGGGTGGACCGGCAGATGTGCTGGTCCAGCCAGATGAAACAGCACTTGCGGCTATCCTTGCACTCTGCAGACGGTATCATGTGTCATATTCTTTTATCGGAAATGGCAGTAATCTGCTTGTGGGAGACAAGGGAATCCGTGGTGTGGTGATCGAGATGACAGACCCAATGGGAAACATTGAAGTGGATGGAACGAAAATCACGGCACAGGCAGGTGCGATGCTTTCGAAAATTGCCAATACTGCGGCATCAAATGGGCTGGGAGGCATGGAATTTGCTGCCGGGATTCCGGGAAGCGTCGGCGGAGCAGTTGTCATGAACGCCGGAGCCTATGGCGGAGAGATGAAGGACATCATTGAGAAAGTATATGTTCTCGATGAAAACGGTGCACAGTTGGAACTTGACAGAGATGCGCTCGACCTGGGTTACCGGCATAGCTGTATTCCAGAGAAAAAATATATTGTTACAAAAGTTGTTTTGGAACTTGTGCCGCGCAATGAGGCGGAAATCCGTTCCGAAATGAAAGAATTGAATGAAAAAAGAGCAGAGAAACAGCCACTGCAGTATCCGAGTGCCGGAAGCACTTTCAAAAGACCGGAGGGATATTTTGCAGGAAAGCTGATCATGGATGCAGGACTTCGCGGCTATCAGGTGGGTGGTGCGCAGGTGTCTGAGAAACACTGTGGTTTTGTGATCAACAAAGGGGATGCAACAGCAGCAGATATCTGTCAGCTGATGAGGGACGTATCGGATAAGGTACAGGCACAGTTTGGTGTAGTATTGGAACCGGAAGTGAAAATGATTGGTGAATTTTAAGCTGCAAACTTATGAGAAAGGTGTGGTTATAATATGAAATTCGTGATATTAACAGGAATGTCTGGAGCCGGAAAAAGTACAGCACTGAAAATGATGGAAGATATCGGCTTTTACTGTGTCGATAATCTTCCAATCCCTTTATTGGAAAAATTTGTGGAATTGTCTGATCTGCAGCAGAATGCAGAATTACAGAAAGTCGCTGTCGGGATCGACATCCGAAGTGGACAAGCACTTGAGGAACTCCGAAGTGTGCTTGACCGGATCAAGGCAAACGGCGGCGCTTATGATATCTTATTTTTGGATGCGGAGGATTCCGTACTTGTAAAACGATACAAAGAGACGAGAAGAAGCCATCCACTGGCAGGCTCGGAGCGTGTCGATAAGGGAATTGCAAAAGAGAGAGAGAGACTTGCCTTTTTGAAAGAGCGGGCAAGTTATATTATAGATACCAGTCAGCTTCTGACAAGAGAGCTGAAAGCAGAGATTGAAAAAATATTTGTGCAGAACCAGGATTATAAAAATCTGTTTGTCACGATTTTATCGTTCGGATTTAAATATGGAATCCCGGCGGATTCCGATCTGGTTTTTGATGTGCGTTTTCTGCCGAATCCATATTACGTGGAAGGGCTTCGTGCCAAGACAGGAAATGACAAGGAAATTCAGGATTATGTGCTTCAATTTAAGGAGGCGCACGAGTTTTTGGATAAATTAGAGGATATGATCAACTTCCTGATACCAAACTACATTGCAGAGGGAAAAAACCAGCTTGTCATATCGATTGGATGCACAGGCGGAAAACACCGCTCGGTAACGCTTGCCAATGAATTGTACAAGAGAATGGCGGACAAGAAGGAATATGGTCTGAAGATTGAGCATAGGGATATAGGAAAAGATGCCCTGCGAGGTAAATAGAATGTCTTTTTCAAGTGAAGTAAAAGAAGAACTTTCCAGACATCTTGGGAAAAGCCGTCATTGTCAGACCGCGGAGCTGGCGGCACTGATCGCATTTGATGGAAAAGTGCAGGTAAGTGAGTCCGGATGTGACCTTTTTCTGGATTCTGAAAATGAACTGTTAAATACAAAGTATGAGCTATTATTAAAAAAACTGTTTGATTTTTCGGAGGAGAAAAGAGAAAAATCCGGAAGAGAACAGAAGAAAATTTATGAGACAGTAAAAATGTGGGATGAGGATCATCAGATCCCGATGATCACAGAGACGGTCAATGGTCTGCTGCTTTTGCAGGGCTGTTGTAAAAGAGCTTACATCAGAGGGGCGTTCCTGGCTGGTGGTTCCATCAGTGATCCAAACAAGTCCTATCATTTTGAGATTGTGTGCAGAACTATGCCACAGGCAGAACAGCTTCGGGATACCATGAACAGTTTTGATGTGGATGCCAAGATCGTAGAACGAAAAAAACATTTTGTCGTTTACTTAAAAGAAGGGGCACAGATTGTTGATATTTTAAATGTGATGGAAGCGCATGTGGCACTGATGAATTTAGAGAACGTGCGTATTTTAAAAGAGATGCGTAATTCCGTTAACCGTAAGGTCAACTGCGAGACTGCCAATATCAGCAAGACGGTCAATGCGGCAGTAAAACAGCTGGAGGACATTACATATATCAGGGAAGTGATGGGGTTAGACAGCCTGCCGGACAATTTAAAAGAGATGGCGTTATTGCGGCTGGAATACCCTGAGGCACCACTCAAAGAACTTGGAATGTATTTAGATCCGCCGGTTGGAAAATCGGGTGTGAACCACAGACTTCGGAAGATCAGTGAGATCGCAGACGGATTGAGGGAATAGGAGGAGAATGATAAGACGATGAGAAAGACAGTAGAAGTGCAGATGGACGCAGGAATGGAAGCAAGACCGATCGCATTGATGGTACAGACCGCCAATCAGTTTTCCAGTCATCTTTATCTGGAGATGGACGGGAAACATGTCAATGCAAAAAGCATCATGGGAATGATGAGTCTTGTTCTGACAAACGGAGTGGTTGTCACGATAGATGCGGAAGGAACAGACGAAGTGGAAGCAGTGGAAGCATTAGAGAGACTTTTGACAGGCAAATAAATGTTGAATGAATAAGAGAGTATAGTGATTTATGGATATGAAAAAGAAATTATTGTTTGTATTCAATCCGTGCTCAGGAAAGGCACAGATTAAGAATCAGTTGTTAGACATCGTGGACACCATGGTAAAAGCGGATTATGAGGTTACGATCTATCCGACGCAGTGTGCCGGAGATGCAAAAGAAAAAGTGGAAGCGTATGCCGGAAATTATGATCTTGTTGTGTGCAGCGGTGGAGATGGTACATTAGACGAAGTGGTAACCGGAATGATGCAATGCAAAGCAAAAGTTCCATTGGGATACATACCGGCCGGAAGCACGAACGATTTTGCTTCTTCGCTTGGAATACCGAAGGACATGGAAAAAGCGGCAGAGGCGGCCGTCACAGGAAAACCGTTTCCGTGCGATGTCGGTCTGTTTAATGGGGATTATTTTGTCTATGTCGCAGCATTTGGACTTTTTACTGAAGTGTCTTATAAGACGAGCCAGGAATGGAAAAATGTACTCGGACATGCCGCTTATATTTTGGAAGGCGCAAAATGCCTTCATGATATCCCATCCTTTATGATGCAGGTGGAATATAACAATATGCGTATTCAGGACGAGTTTATCTACGGAATGATCACAAATTCTACATCTGTAGGCGGGTTCAAGGGGATGACCGGAAAAGATGTTCTGCTCGATGACGGTGTTTTTGAAGTGACACTGATCAAAAAGCCGAAAAACCCGATGGAACTGAATGAGATCATCGCATCCCTGATCAATCTCGTAGATGACACGGATATGATTTATTCATTTAAGACAGCTGAAGTGAAGTTTACTGCTTCAAGGGAGATCCCATGGACTCTGGACGGGGAATTTGGCGGTGACCATATGGAAGTCTGTGTGAAAAATCTGAAACAGGCAGTGGACATTATAGTCAAAAAGCCGGAAGAATCAAAAATCTGACGGTCATATATGTTAAAAAAATAACTTTATTTTTGCATCAAAGTAATATATAATGAGTGCAAGTGAGGAAAATACGAAAAGATTTGTATTTGACGAACGGCGAAGTTACTGAGTGATAAAATCACGAGGTAATGAGTGCAAATGGGAAATATATTTTTAAAATTATGGAGGAATTAACAATGTTAGTATCTGCAAAAGAAATGTTAGACAAAGCAAAAGCTGGTCATTATGCTGTAGGTCAGTTCAACATCAACAACCTTGAGTGGACCAAATCTATTCTGTTAACAGCACAGGAGTTAAAATCCCCTGTTATCTTAGGTGTATCTGAAGGTGCTGGAAAGTACATGACAGGCTTTAAAACAGTAGCAGCTATGGTAAAAGCTATGGATGAAGAACTTGGAATCACAGTTCCTGTAGCATTACACTTAGATCACGGAACATACGAAGGATGCTACAAATGTATCAAAGCTGGTTTCACATCTATCATGTTTGATGGTTCTCATTATCCAATCGAAGAGAACGTTGAGAAAACAAAAGAGTTAGTAGCAGTAGCTCATCAGTTAGGCTTATCTATCGAGGCAGAAGTTGGTTCTATCGGTGGCGAGGAAGACGGTGTTGTAGGTATGGGCGAATGTGCTGATCCTAACGAGTGTAAAGCAATCGCTGATCTTGGTGTGGACATGCTTGCAGCAGGTATCGGTAACATCCATGGAAAATATCCGGCAAACTGGCCAGGATTAAGCTTTGAGACATTAGCAGCTGTTCAGGAGAAAACAGGAATGATGCCATTAGTACTTCATGGTGGTACAGGTATCCCGGCTGATATGATCAAGAAAGCTATCGACCTTGGTGTATCTAAAATCAATGTTAACACAGAGTGCCAGTTATCTTTCGCAGATGCTACACGTAAATATATCGAAGCTGGTAAAGATCTTGAGGGTAAGGGATTTGATCCTCGTAAATTATTAGCTCCAGGTGCAGAAGCAATCAAAGCTACTGTAAAAGAGAAGATGGAATTATTTGGTTCTGTTGGAAAAGCTGAATAAAATATCAAGAAAATAAAGACCTTGTAGAGCGGCGAATCCGTTCTATGAGGTCTTTTTCTATTTTTTCCTTGGAACATAAATGATTTATTAGTTGCATTTATGTGTAGATTCTCTTATATTAGTATAAGAACATCAAATCTGAGGGGATTTAGATGAGAGAAAGGATATCAAACAAGATGATGGAGAAAGAGAACTTTAATGTTGTAGATATCTTTGGAGAAAATGTATTCAACGATTCTGTCATGCAGGCTCGTTTACCAAAGAAAGTTTACAAAAAACTTCACGAAGTAATGGAGGAAGGAAAAGAATTAGACCTCGAGACCGCAGATGTCGTTGCTCATGAGATGAAGGAGTGGGCAATTGAAAAAGGTGCAACACATTATACGCACTGGTTCCAGCCGTTAACCGGAGTTACGGCAGAGAAACACGATTCTTTCATTACGGCGCCTATGGAAAACGGCAAGGTTTTGATGAGTTTTTCGGGAAAAGAATTAATTAAAGGTGAACCGGATGCATCATCTTTTCCATCCGGTGGATTAAGAGCGACTTTTGAGGCGAGAGGATATACAGCATGGGACTGTACTTCCCCGGCATTTGTCAGACAGGACGCAGCAGGCGCAACACTCTGCATTCCGACTGCATTCTGTTCCTACACAGGAGAAGCGCTTGACCAGAAGACACCATTGCTTCGTTCCATGGAAGCAATCAACGAGCAGGCACTGCGTCTGATCCGTTTATTTGGAAACACAACCTCTAAGAGAGTAACTCCTTCGGTAGGACCGGAGCAGGAATACTTTATTGTAGACAGAGAAAAATATTTACAGAGAAAAGACCTGATCTTTACCGGACGTACTTTGTTTGGTGCAATGCCTCCAAAAGGACAGGAAATGGATGACCATTACTTTGGAAGCATCCGCGAGCGTATCGCATCCTATATGAGAGATGTCAATATCGAACTTTGGAAGCTTGGCGTGTCCTCGAAGACACAGCATAATGAGGTCGCACCTGCACAGCACGAACTGGCTCCGATTTATGCAGTGGCAAATATCGCAGTTGACCACAACCAGCTTATCATGGAGACTTTGAAAAAGGTTGCGTATCGTCATGGGTTACAGTGCCTGTTGCATGAGAAACCATTTGCAGGGGTGAATGGTTCCGGTAAGCATGACAACTGGTCCATTACGACAGACGATGGCATTAACCTGTTAGAGCCGGGGAAAACACCGCACGAGAATATTCAGTTCCTTTTGGTGCTGACCTGTATTTTAAAGGCAGTGGATACCCATGCCGATCTTTTGCGCGAATCGGCAGCAGATGTCGGAAATGACCACAGACTTGGCGCAAATGAGGCACCACCGGCTATTTTATCCGTTTATCTTGGAGAGCAGTTAGAGGATGTGTTGTCACAGCTCATCAGCACAGGAGCTGCCACACACAGTATCTCCGGTCAGAGATTAGAGACAGGTGTAAAATCGCTGCCTGACTTTATGAAGGATGCGACAGACCGTAACCGTACATCTCCATTTGCGTTTACAGGCAATAAATTCGAGTTCCGTATGGTGGGTTCCCAGGATTCTGTTTCCCAGCCAAACGTTGTGTTAAATACAATTGTTGCAGAGGCATTTGCAGAGGCTTGTGATGAACTGGAAAAAGCAGATGATTTTGATATGGCAGTACATGACCTGATCAAAAAATATGCGACCGAGCATCAGAGAATCGTCTTCAACGGAGACGGATATTCGGACGAATGGGTTGCTGAGGCCGAGAGACGTGGCCTTCCAAATATCAAATCCATGGTGGATGCAATTCCTGCATTAAATTCCGAGAAAGCAGTTGCTTTATTCGAAAAATTCGGCGTATTTACAAAGGCAGAACTTGATTCCCGTGTAGAAATCGAATATGAGACCTACGCAAAAGAGATTAACATTGAGGCAAAGGCAATGATCGATATTGCAACAAAACAGATCATTCCGGCTGTTATCCGCTATACCACAACATTGGCAGAGTCTATCAATGCAGTAAAAGCAGCCTGTGGCGCAGATATCAGCGTGCAGACAGAGATTCTGATGGAAGTATCAGACCTTCTTGCAGACACGAAGAATGCGCTTTCAAAATTGGAGGAAGTGACCGCACAGGGGGCAGCTATGGCACAGGGAAGAGAGCAGGCAGTATTCTATCGCGATGAGGTGATGACTGCAATGAAAGCTTTGCGAACACCGGTTGATAAGCTGGAGATGTTAGTAGATAAATCCATGTGGCCAATGCCATCTTATGGTGATCTCATGTTTGAAGTATAATTTTACATAGAAAATACAATTTTAACAAAAATAAATTGTTTCCATGGAAATAAATGTTAATTTTATACAAAATATGAAAAAAATAAAAAATAGTCTTGAAAAATGATTTTGATTGTATTATTTTAGTTACAACAACAAAACATTGCGAGAGAAAATGAACGAAGGCGTTCCAACAGAGTTGGAGCGCCTTTTTTTATTACATAGGAAATTAATTCCTATGTAATAAAAACGCTCCGCGAGGATGCGACTGATGCGCAGAAGAATTATGAAGGCTAAAGCTTGCGCACATCAGCGCGCAAAGAGTTGCGAAGCAACTCTTTGTTCCGTGAGCAGCGATGTTTGATTAATCAAGAATCAAATCTCAGGGGATTTGGATGAAAAGAAAGGATGTAGAAAGATGAGCGAGAAAGAATACTTCAATGTAGCAGATATCTTTGGAGAGAACGTATTTAACGATGCTGTCATGCAGGAACGTCTCCCGAAGAAAATTTACAAAAAACTTCATGAAGTCATGGAGGAAGGAAAAGAATTAGACCTTGAAACAGCAGATGTCGTTGCACATGAGATGAAAGAATGGGCAATTGAAAAAGGAGCAACACACTATACACACTGGTTCCAGCCGTTAACTGGTGTAACAGCAGAGAAACATGATTCTTTTATCACGGCTCCAATGCCAAACGGAAAAGTATTGATGAGCTTTTCCGGAAAAGAGCTGATCAAAGGTGAACCGGATGCATCATCTTTCCCATCCGGTGGTCTTAGGGCAACTTTTGAAGCCAGAGGATATACAGCGTGGGATTGTACATCACCGGCATTCGTAAGACAGGATGCAGCAGGCGCAACACTCTGTATTCCAACAGCATTTTGCTCCTACACAGGCGAGGCACTTGACCAGAAAACACCATTGCTTCGTTCTATGGAGGCGATCAATGAACAGTCGCTCCGGTTACTCCGGTTATTTGGAAATACAACCTCGAAAAAAGTAACTCCTTCCGTTGGACCGGAACAGGAATACTTCATTGTAGACAGAGAGAAATACTTACAGAGAAAAGATTTGATTTTCACAGGCCGTACCTTATTCGGAGCGATGCCTCCAAAAGGCCAGGAGATGGATGATCACTACTTCGGAAGCATCCGTGAGCGTATCGCAGCTTACATGAAGGATGTCAACAAAGAACTCTGGAAACTTGGTGTATCTGCAAAGACACAGCATAATGAGGTAGCACCTGCACAGCATGAGTTAGCCCCAATTTATGCAGAAGCAAACATTGCAGTGGATCACAACCAGTTAGTCATGGAGACATTGAAAAAAGTTGCTTACCGTCATGGCTTACAGTGCTTACTTCACGAGAAACCATTTGCAGGAGTGAACGGTTCCGGTAAACACAACAACTGGTCGATCACAACAGATGATGGAATCAACCTGTTGGATCCGGGCAAAACGCCACATGAGAATATTCAGTTCCTATTAGTTTTAACCTGTATCTTAAAGGCAGTGGATACACATGCAGATCTGTTAAGAGAATCCGCAGCAGATGTCGGAAATGATCACAGATTAGGAGCAAATGAGGCACCGCCGGCAATCCTTTCCGTGTTCCTGGGCGAGCAGTTGGAGGATGTGTTGTCACAGTTGATCAGCACTGGTGAAGCCACACATAGTATTTCAGGAAAAATGTTAGAGACAGGTGTTAAGACATTACCTGATTTCATGAAAGATGCAACAGACCGAAACAGAACGTCACCATTTGCATTTACCGGAAACAAGTTCGAGTTCCGTATGGTAGGTTCTCAGGATTCCATCGCACAGCCAAACGTTGTATTAAATACAATCGTTGCAGAAGCATTTGCAGAAGCCTGTGATGAACTGGAAAAAGCAGATGATTTCGATATGGCAGTACATGATCTGATCAAAAAATATGCAACCGAGCACCAGAGAATTGTATTCAATGGAAATGGTTATTCTGAGGCATGGGTAAAAGAGGCAGAGAGACGTGGACTTCCAAACATCAAATCCATGGTAGATGCAATCCCTGCATTGAATACAGACAAAGCAGTTGCATTATTTGAAAAATTTGGTGTATTTACCAAAGCAGAACTTGACTCCCGTGTAGAGATCGAATATGAGACTTACGCAAAAGAGATCAATATCGAGGCAAAGGCAATGATCGATATTGCAACCAAACAGATCATTCCGGCAGTGATCAAATACACAACGGTTCTTGCAGAGTCCATCACGGCAGTGAAGGCAGCATGCGGCGCTGATGTGAGTGTTCAGACAGAGATCCTGACAGAGGTATCTGATCTGCTTGCAGATGCAAAATCAGCACTTTCCAAACTGGAAGAAGTCACTGCAAAAGGTGGCGCAATGGAAGAGGGAAGAGCACAGGCAGTTTATTATCATGATGAAGTAAAAGCAGCTATGGATGAGCTCCGTGCACCGGTTGATAAATTGGAAATGTTGGTAGATAAGTCCATGTGGCCAATGCCTTCTTACGGAGATCTGATCTTTGAAGTATAATAACAGAACGGTATACATAAAAAACTCCCATAAAAGGGAGGATGCCAGGTGGTTCTCCACCTGGCAGATTATGAAAAAGTTTATATAAAAAGTAATCAAAACTTTGAAACTGTCTTTTGTTTTTATGCTTTTATTATATGCAGCAGAAGTGAAAAATCCATGTTCACATCATGAAAGATTTTTAAACAAATTGTGAACAAATAAAGAATGGAAAACAAGGAGGCTAAATCCTCTCCTCACCATGGGGTTCGGATTTTGCTTCGCAAAACAAGGAGGATTGTTATGAAGAAGTTAGAGATTATTATTAAACCGGAGAAACTTGAAGACTTAAAAGAAGTTTTAGATTCCTGTGAAGTAAACGGTATGAATATCGTAAACAGCATGGGTTATGGTAATCAGAAAGGTATCATTAAAAATTACCGTGGTTCTGAGTATGCTGTAAATCTTCTTCCTAAGGTTAAAGTGGAGACGGTCGTGACAGATGAAGTTGCACCAACTCTGATCGATAAGATCGTAAAGGAAATTAATACCGGACATTTTGGTGATGGTAAGATTTTCGTATATGATGTAGAAGATGCAGTTCGTATCCGTACCGGCGAACATGGTACAGATGCATTGTAAGATTCTATGGACGGAAAGAGGAGTCCTAAAATAGAATTAGTTTTTTGTTATGAAAAAATTGAATCAGGAAAAAACGATTATCAAAGGGGATAATAAAGGGTGTAGTCTCACCTGAATTATCTCCTTTTTTATATCGCAAAACAAGGAGGCTAAATCCTCTCCTCACCATGGGGTTCGGATTTTGCTTCGCAAAACAAGGAGGCTAAATCCTCTGCTCCTGCAAGGGCAGTCGCATTTTGCTTCGCAAAACAAGGAGGATTATTATGGATATGAGTGTATGGTACCTGATGGGTGCAGCGTTAGTATTTTTTATGCAATGTGGATTTGCAATGGTAGAAGCAGGCTTTACAAGAGCAAAAAATGTCGGCAACATTACGATGAAAAACTTAATGGATTTCTGTATTGGTACAGTTGCTTTCTATTTATTAGGTTATAACCTGCTCTGTGGCGAAGGTGGTTTTGTAGGATGGGGGCTGAATCCTTTTACAGGCTTTGGCGAGACAGACTGGTCAGCTTTCGTATTTAACTTAGTATTCTGTGCAACAGCAGCAACAATTGTTTCAGGTGCAATGGCAGAGCGTACAAAATTCATTACCTATTGTATTTATAGTTTCATTATCAGTTTAGTAGTTTATCCGATTGAGGCTCACTGGGTTTGGGGTGCAACACCGTGGCTTACAGATATGGGATTTACAGATTTTGCAGGATCAGCATGCATCCATATGGTAGGTGGAATTACAGCCTTCATTGGAGCAGCAATGCTTGGACCTCGTATCGGTAAATATGATAAAAACGGAAAAGCAAGACCAATTCTTGGACACAATATTTTAATCGGTGCTCTTGGTGTATTCATTCTCTGGTTTGGCTGGTACGGATTTAACGGCGCAGCAGCAACAGACACGATGCAGTTATCACAGATTTTTGCAACAACAACTGTAGCTCCGGCAGTCGCAACAGTAAGTGCAATGATTTTCACATGGATCAGAAATGGCAAACCGGATGTTTCCATGTCCTTAAACGGATCTCTTGCAGGTCTTGTGGCAGTCACAGCAGGATGTGCAAATGTCGATGTCATTGGTTCTTTCATCATCGGTGCAGTTGCAGGTGTTCTGGTCTGCGTAGCAGTATACTTTATTGAAGATAAATTAAAAGTAGATGATCCGGTTGGTGCCGTAGCAGTTCACGGATGCAATGGTATCTGGGGAACGATCGCTGTAGGACTTTTTGATTACAAAGATGGTTTATTCTATGGCGGTGGTGTACATCACTTATTGATCCAGTTACTTGGTATCGTATGTATCGCAGGCTGGACAATCGTTACAATGACAATTGTATTTACAGTACTTAAGAAAACAATTGGACTCAGAGTACCTGCTCAGGAAGAAGTAGAAGGACTTGACTCTACAGAACATGGTCTTGAATCCGGATATCCTGATTTTGTTCCAAGAGAACTTCATTAATTCGCACGAATCTAATTCGATTAGGTTCGTGGAATCTAATCCCCTTAGTAGTATATACATCAACACAAAAAGAACGGCGGCAGCCGTTCTTTTTGTATAGAAAAATGATAAAATACAGATCTTTTGAATATATATGTGCGAATAAGATCATATAAGAGACAAAAGTTTTATGGTAGATTTTTGGAGAACAAAAAGTTATAATAAAAGTGCTATATCAGATTACAAATGATATGGCTGAATGTGATAGAAAATAAGAAGGAAAAAAATGAAGCGAAATCTTTTATTTATCAGCAGATATCCGGAGATTATAGATGAATTCCAGGGGATTTTAGAAGAAAAACAGATTGAGACAGATATTGCACAAAATGGAACAGATGCAATGGAGTTGTTAAAACAAAAAGAATATCAGATACTTGTCACAGATTTAAATCTGGATGGATATAATGGAGACAAGATTATTTCTTATGTAAACCAGGTGTTCCCGAATACAATCTGTATGTTATATACAAATTCGATCAGTGCAGTGCAGTTAGGATTCTATTTGAATAAACGGGATGTGTTCCGTGTATTTCTACGGCCGGTAAATTTCAGGCAGGAATTTATGCAGGCACTGGAGGAAGCCTATGAACTTTATGACTTGAAAAAACATGACAGGGACAGCAGACAGGAGCGTCTGAAACAGTTAGAGGACAATCGGAAAGCAATTGCAGAGATCGAGAAAATCATAGAGAACCAGAATGGAAGTTGGAAAGATTTTGAGATTTTTGCAGACCGGCTGCTTGGATTTACCATGGAAAGATATGGGACAGCCTGGAACGTAGAACAGCGCAATCAGTATTTTGCGAAGGAAAAAAAGCTGTTAAAAGCAATGTGTGAGAATCCAAATACTCATAATATAGCCAGGGCACAGAATGAGGCAGAAGTGCTCATGAAGTGAAAGTTTAGTGACAAATGCATGATAAAAAATGCTAACCCGCGGGTTAGCATTTTTTATGTTTAAATATTTTACTGACCATCAACACTCTGATCCGTTGTGGCAGCTGGATCGGTTGTCGTATTTGGATTCGTTGTGGTAGTGCTGGCATCAGGCGTAGCAGCATCACCTGCCGGATCAGCACCAATCGGGTTGACACCGGTTGATCCAGGGAAGGAGTTTGTTCCGGTGTATGTGGAGTTAAACTCATTGTGTACGGTACATGTCTGACTTAAGAATGCATCTGTTAATAGGTAAGGTGCATCTTCGGTTGTCTCAGAACCGCCGATGACATATACACCCGTGGTAACGGTTTCAGCAGGGCAATAACTGCCGGCTAACATATTAGATGCGGTACAGATATTGGCTACAGTATGATGATCGCAGTATTCGGTTGGTTCTGTACCCTGTGCAAAATATTCTGTAATAACGCAGTTTCCACGGGGATCGTGATCACAGACACCTTCAATCGGAAGTTTCCCGGATTCTTTACATACAGCGACCGCAACAATTCCACTTGGTTTTGTGAAATCTTTGTAAGCAAGATTTTCGTGTATCCGTTTCATAACAGCTTTCCAGATACGTTTTGGATAGTTTGTATCGGAACCTTTCTGCATGGCATTATCATCGTAGCCACCCCAGACAGCACAGGTATAATAAGGTGTGTAACCTGCAAATAACGCATCACGGCTGCTGGTCGTTGTACCGGATTTTCCAGCCTGGGCCATAGAACTGCCAAAGTAAGCGGAAGTACCGGTTCCGGAAGTCATAACATCTTCCATGGCACTTGTCAGGAGCCATGCGGTAGTATCTTTGATAACCGTGTGGGATTCCGGTGTTGTATTATCGATTAAAACATTGCCATCGTGGTCTAAAATCTTTGTATAGAACTTTGGTCTGATATAAGTTCCCTGATTTGCGATCGCAGCATAGGCTGCGGTAAGTTCAAGGTTTGATACACCCTGCGTGATACCGCCAAGTGCAAGGGCTTCATTCATATCGCGGGAATCAACGGTTGTGAAACCATATTCCTGTACATACTGCCAGCCGAGGGAAACACCAGCCTGTGCAAGTGTTTTCACGGTTACAATATTGATGGAGTCTGTGATCGCCTCTCTTAAAGTGGTAAAACCACGGTAACGTCTGTCGTAGTTATTAACAGATTTTCCGTTTGCTCCGGCATAAGTATAAGGGGCATCATCCTGCACGGAGGCAAGGGTAAGTCCACCTGCATCAAGCGCAGCGGAGTAGGCAGCAAGGATTTTAAAGGTAGAACCAGGCTGTCTGGTTGTATCGGTGGCGCGGTTGAGGGTTTTACTTGCTGTTTTATCGCCACGGCCGCCAACGATTGCTTTTACTTCGCCGGTTGACTGGTCAATGACCGTCAGGGAAGCCTGTGGCTGTAAAGTATAGATCACAGTTTCACTTCCGTCTACGATCTCATCCCCCTCCTGCATAATATCTGCTTTATACTGCTCAATAGCGGCATCTGCATCTTCCTCAGAGGCAAAATTAATAGAATAATTCGTACTCTTAAAGTTCGGATTATCCTTATTCTTATAATAAGAAAGCATAGTCTGCTCACTGTAGTTCTTTACAGATCCATCGGTCGAACGGATGGAAACGCGGTAGGAGAAAGAAACTTTGGGACTTGATGTATAATTGTCCTGATTATTTACTTCCTCATCGGCAATATTCTGAATATCCATATCCTGTGTAGAGTAAATGGTAAGACCGCTCTGGTAGAGTGTCTTGTATGCCTGTGTCTCAGTATAACCCTTCTGTTCCACAAGATCGCGGATGACCTGATCGGTCAGCTCATCAATAAAATAGGAATTGATGCCATTGTCCTGCAATTCTACGTTGACTAACTGGATCCTGTCGTAAACGTTATCTGCCACAGCTTCGTCATACTCACTCTGGCTGATAAATTCCTGATCCAGCATATTGTTTAATACTTTCATGCGGCGCTCCGCATTTTTCTCCGGGTTGGAGATTGGATTAAACCTGGACGGATTCTGTGTGATGGCTGCCAAAACAGCACATTCAGAGAGCGTCAGTTCTGAGACATCTTTTCCAAAATATCGCTCCGAAGCCACTGCCACACCAAGTGTATTCTGACCAAGGTTGATGGCGTTCAGATAATTTTCCATGATCCAGTTTTTGCTGACTTTTTTCTCAAGCTGTACGGCAAGATACTGTTCCTGGATCTTGCGCTCCAGTTTGTCGATGAAGGATGTCTCACTCGTCCACTCGGTAAACACAGTGTTCTTCAAAAGCTGCTGTGTGATCGTACTGGCACCCTGGGAAAAATTACCGCCGGAAGCGATGCCGGTAACGCCGGCACGGATGATACCGGTAAGGTCGATACCGTTGTGTTCGTAAAAACGGGAATCTTCGATTGCAACAAAGGCGTGTTGCAGATTGATCGGTATCTCATCGATTGTTACATTTTTACGGTTCGAACCGGAAGCTACCAGGGTTGCAATCTCATTGCCCTGATTATCTAATACGGTTGTAAGATAACCGGTAGGTGTTGCGTCAATGTCATCGATGGATGGCGCAGAATCCAGAATTCCCTTATAGACGCCAAATCCAAGGCTTCCGCCTATAATTGCAACTGCAAAACAACATACGAGCAATACCTTGCAAAAAATAACACGCATTTTTTTGCCGTACATAATGCCCTTGGAAGTCAGTTCGGCCTGGCGTTTCTTCGAACCTTTCTTTCCATAATTCATATAATAAGTCTCCTTTTTGATCAAATGTTTAAAAAACCACCGTCTATGTATTATATCAAATAAATGTGTCATAATAAAGAAAAAAGTGAAAATATTGATTCCATTGCGTATTGCATTTTATATTTATTTCATGATAGTATTTTGATACAGAAAACAGCAAAGTATACATTATTATAGAAGAATCGTAATGATAAAGTACGGAATCATTACGAAGAAACAAATCAGGAGCCATAAGAGATGAAAACAGTATATGCCGGTGGCGAGGGCGAAATTGTTGAGAAAAAATCCAGGTTTATTGCGACGGTGCGTCCGGTAAGCAGCGAAGAGGAAGCGGTTGCTTTTATTAATGAAATGAAAAAGAAATATTGGGATGCCAGACATAATTGTTCCGCATTTGTGATCGGGGACAGACAGGAGATCAGCCGGTGTTCGGATGACGGAGAACCGGCGCAGACAGCAGGAAGACCGATGCTGGATGTATTATTAAAGGAAGAGATACATAATGTGTGCGTTGTAGTAACCCGCTATTTTGGCGGAACACTGCTGGGAACAGGCGGTCTTGTCCGCGCCTACCAGAAAGCGACGCAGACCGGATTGGAAAATAGTGTGATCATTGATAAACAGATCGGAAGAAAACTGACGATCGGAACGGATTACAATGGACTTGGAAAATTACAGTATCTGATCGCAAAAGAGGAACTGACAATGATCGATACCGTTTATACAGAAAAAGTGGAACTGATCCTCATGGTTCCAAAGGAAAAAGAGCAGTCTTTTGAAAAAGCAGTGACCGAGGCAACCAGCGGAAATGCTGATATTTCCTGGGGTGACGAAGTATTATATGCAATGGTTGAAAAAAATCTAAAAATCTTTGAAAAAAATGCTTGACATTTTTATTAAGGGTGTATATAATAGCTATTGTTGACGGCGCAAAAGTCGAAAACAACAATACATAGGGCTATCGCCAAACGGTAAGGCAACGGACTCTGACTCCGTCATTTCAAGGTTCGAATCCTTGTAGCCCTGCTAGAAAGCACCACGGAAGTGGTGCTATTTTTGTGTAACAGGAAACTTTGTTCCATCATGGGAAATTGACATTTTCCAATCATGCAAAAACTTCCGGGTGGCAGCACAGTGCGTTGGAGAAGATAATTTCTTATTTTGATCAGGAGAACAGGATATGTATGATTTTAAAAGCAGGGTAAGATATAGTGAAGTGAACAGTGAAAGACAGCTTACGCTGCCGGCACTGATCGATTATCTGCAGAATTGCTGCACATTTCAGTCAGAAGATATGAATATCGGTGTGGAGTATTTAGAACAGCATCATGCTGCGTGGGTGTTATCGTCCTGGGAGATCGTCATGAACCGCTATCCAAAGCTTGCGGAGCATATTACGGTGAGCACCTGGCCATATAGCTTCAAGGGATTTTACGGTTATCGTAACTTTACAATAAAGGATGAAGCGGGAGAGATCTGTGCATTTGCCAATTCCGTCTGGGTTTACATGGATACTGCCACGATGCGTCCGGTGCGGATCGCAAAAGAAGTGCAGGATGCTTATATCCCGGTGATGGATGAGGCGATACAATATGAATGGGCAGATCGTAAGATCAGGATAGAGGGCACTCCGGTGGAGAAAGAGCCGGTTTTAGTACAGCGTTTTCATATTGACACCAATCATCATATGAATAATGGAAAATATATTCTTGTGGCAGAGGAATATCTGCCGGAGAATTTTAAGACAGAGAGTATCCGGGTGGAATACAAAAAGGCTGCAGTCATCGGGAACATGTTATACCCGGAGGTTTATGAGCAGCAGAACGGAGTAACCATTGTGTTGGCAGATGAGCAGAAAGTGCCATATGCCATTATGCAGTTTAGAGGAAAATAAAATGTTAAAATTAGGACAGTATCAGAAACTTACAATTGTAAAGAAAGTGGAGTTTGGAGTTTATCTTGCGGAAGAGCAGGATATGGAGAAACGTGTGCTTCTTCCGGCAAAACAGGTTCCGGAGAATGCAAAGACCGGGGATGAACTTGAAGTGTTTTTATACAAGGATTCCAAAGACCGGATGATCGCAACGACAAATCAGCCAAAGATCACTCTTGGAGGGCTTGCTGTTTTGCGTGTGGCACAGGTTGGAAAAATCGGTGCATTCCTTGACTGGGGACTCGAAAAAGACCTGTTTCTTCCTTATAAAGAGATGACAATGAAAGTCCAGCCGGAAGATGAGGTTTTGGTAACACTTTATATTGATAAGAGCAGCAGACTCTGTGCGAGTATGAAAAAGCTTTACGATCTGCTTTCCACAGATTCCCCATACAAAGAGGGAGACCATGTAGAGGGAAGAGTTTATGAGTTCAGTGATAATTTCGGAACCTTTGTTGCAGTGGATGATAAATATTCCGCTATGATTCCACGACATGAAGATACAAGCAGGCTTCGTATCGGAGATGTGATCGAGGCAAAAGTGACAAAAGTAAAGCCGGATGGAAAACTGGATGTGTCATTGCGTGACAAGGCATACCTGCAGATGGATGAGGATGCTGAGAAGGTGATGCAGGTTATTGAGGAATTTGCCGGAGTGCTTCCATTTGGAGATAAAGCATCCCCGGAAGTCATTAAGAGAGAGACCGGACTCAGTAAAAATGCTTTCAAACGTGCGGTGGGACGTTTATATAAGGAACATCGTGTGGAAATAACTGAAAGAAGTATCAGAAAGGTGGACTAACAACATGAAAAAAGTAATCAGTACAGAAAAAGCACCAGCAGCAATCGGACCATATTCACAGGCAATCGAAGTAAATGGTATGGTTTATACATCAGGCATTATCCCGGTTGTACCGGAGACAGGAGAGATTCCGGAGGGGTCTGTGGCTCAGGCGAAACAGGCACTTACCAATCTTTCTAATTTGCTGGAAGCAGCCGGAACCAATATGGACAATGTAGTTAAGACAACGGTATTCATCAAAGAGATGAATGATTTCAGCGCCATCAACGATGTGTATAAGACTTTTTTTACAACAGATTTCCCATCCAGAAGCTGTGTGGAAGTTGCACGTCTTCCGAAGGATGTTATGCTTGAAATCGAAGCAATCGCAATCAAATAGGAAAAGCAGTTCCAGAGAACTCCATGTGAGCGATACTTTGGAACTGTTTTTTTATGGAAATAAAAATACATAAAATATTCATGCTATATTTGGTAAAATCTGACAAAGTCTTGCTGTTGACAGTGCCGGGACACTTTGTTATAATAACCATGTAATAAATGTAACAAATTCGTAACAAATAGTTCTTGGAGGCAATATACAAGATGAATTATAGAATGAAGAGAATAGCAAGCTGTTTGCTGGCAGGTGCTATTGTAATTAGTGGAACAGGAGTCGGAACTTATGGTGCACAGACCGGTGGTGTGTCTGCAGTGATCGCAACCGGACTTTCTTCAAATGGTTCTCCGGCAGCAGGATTTTCCAAAATGCTTTCCCAGTGTCTGATCGAGAGTGACAAGGCAGTTGCAGAGGCAGCGGCTCAGGCAGAGGAGCAGGTCAGTGAGAATGATGTTCCGGTGGTTGCATCTGAGTACGCAGACATTGCAATCGCACAGGTAGATAATTATGTGAATGTCAGATCAGAACCGAACACAGACAGTGAAGTGTTGGGTAAGTTATATAACAATTCTGCAGCCACTGTTTTAGAGACAACAGAAGATGGCTGGTATAAGATCACATCCGGAAGTGTTACCGGATATGTCAAATGCGAGTATGTTGTAACAGGGGATGAGGAACTTGCAAAGAAGGTAAGTACCAGATATGCAACTGTAACAACTACAACTTTATACGTAAGAATGGAGCCTTCTACAGAGGCAGGTATTTTAACAATGCTTGGCGAGGGAGACGATTTCGTTGTTGTTGATGATTCTATGAAGGATAGCGGATGGGTCATTGTTACAACAGAGGAAGGCGATGGCTATGTATCCACAGATTATGTAAATCTCTGGACTGATTTTGTAACCGCTGAATCCAAAGCGGAAGAGGAAGCAAGACTTGCCAAGGAAGAGGCAGAGCGTCAGGCGGCAGCCGCTGCAGCAGCGAAGGCAAAACAGAAATCTTCCAAGAGCTCGTCATCTTCGGACGGTACAAGCAGTTCCAGCGGTTCATCAGCTTCTTATGCGGCACCGAGTGGATCCAATGGTCAGGCAGTTGCAAGCTATGCAAGCCAATTTATTGGTAACCCATATGTTTATGGTGGTTCCAGTCTGACGAACGGTACAGACTGTTCCGGATTTGTAATGTCTGTATATGCTGCATTTGGTATCAGTCTTCCACATTCTTCCAGTGGACAGAGAAGTGCCGGATATGAAGTAAACTTATCTGAGGCACAGCCGGGAGATATTGTATGTTACAGTGGACATGTTGGAATTTATGTAGGTAATAACACAATTGTTCATGCAAGTACACCATCCAGTGGTATTAAGTATTCAACAGCTACATATCGTAATGTACTTTCTGTAAGAAGAATTTTCTAAAAAAAGATATTATCGGAACTGTCATCGCAAATGATGGCAGTTCTTTTTTTGCGGGTAAAAAGTCAGAAAGTAATGCGGTACTTTTTTACAGACAGAAAATTGAAAAATATCATTTATGAAAAGTGCACAAAAAAATAAAGTGGTCTGGAAATAATCCCCAAAAGAGGTAAAGTTATGAGAAAGTTTTCCACGTGAAAAAGGTCGAAAAATGCCAAAAAATAAAGTTATACACGAAGTTATCCACGTTATCCACATTTTTTTATGTTAAAAAAGTGGTTTACATAGTAAAAAAATCGAATATACGTTTTGTACATATGTGATAAAGTTCACAATAAAAATGAAAAAAGCTTGCAATTATTGTAATGAGATAAATGAAAAAAATAGTACAAATTGTCAGATAACGTAAAAAGGTTACTGCTGAGTGAACAGCAACTAAAAAAGTTCCTCAATCTATTGCGTTTTAGAACACAACTTGAAAAATGAAAAGAGGTTTGCTATACTACATGCATAAATTTTCTTGAGTTGAGAAAAATAACCAGGAGTGTTGAATGATAAAGAAAGTTGATATACTGGGAGTTCAGTTGGACAACTACACAGTGCGGGAAGCGATCATGTGTGTGGAACGCTATCTGAGCGATCATGTCCTTAACACGATCGAGAGCATATCATTACAGATGCTGATCGATTCGGAGACCGACCCGGTATTAAAGGAAGTTATGAGTTCCCTGGATCTTGCAATCATTGGAGAGAAAGAGATCATCCAGGCAGCGGGGCTTGAATCCATGCAGCGGATCAGGGAAACAGAAGAAAACGATTTTTATTTTGAATTTTTTAAACGGATAGAGCGCAATAAAAAAAGTGTTTTTTTGCTGGGTGACACGCAGAAGAAAATTGATTTTTTAAAAGCAGAACTGACAGAAGATTATCCAAAACTGATCTTTGCAGGGGAATATGCAGTGGAGACCTGTGTGGGGGATCTGGAAGCAGTGATCAATGATATGAATGCGACTACACCGGATGTGATCATATCTGTTCTGCCATCTCCGATGCAGGAGCAGTTCTTATTTGAACACCGGGATAAAATGAATGCAAATATCTGGTATGGAATCGGAGGAATACCGGTACATAAGAAAAAGCACGGCATACTTGCCCGCCTGAAAAGCATCATACATCGTGGCAAGTTGGTCAACAGTATGAATAAGTATGATGAAAAAGAAGAGGAATTGTAGTAGAAATGCAGAAATTAATCAATAAACGTTCCATAGTGATAGATTATCTGATGATGATCGTGGGGACGGGACTGTTAGCGGCAGCCATCCAGTGTCTGTATGATCCGATCGGTCTTGTCACAGGAGGTTTTACAGGACTTGCGATTGTGATCAAGGCAGTGACAGAAAGATTTGTTCCGGGAGGAATCCCACTCTGGCTGACCAATATCGGGCTGAATGTGCCACTGTTTTTTCTGGCTCTGAAGTTTAAAGGAAAGAGGTTTATCTGGCGGACAGTTGTGGGTACGGTACTTTTGTCTGCGTGGATTTATGTGATTCCGGCAATTGATCTGACACAGCAGGATTACTTCCTTGCCGCAATTTTCGGTGGTGTGATCGGAGGAGCCGGCATGGGTCTGATCCTTTTAGCACGTTCTACCACAGGCGGAACGGAACTTCTGGCTGTATTGATCCAGCACTTTGTCAGACATTATTCCGTGGTTCAGATCATGCAGGTATTAGATGCCATGATCGTTCTGACCGGACTGTATCTGTTTGGTATCAAGGCAGGAATGTATGCAATCGTTGCCATTTTTGTCACAACGAAAGTGTCGGATGGCCTGATGGAAGGATTTAAGTATTCCAAGTCAGCGTTCATCATTACAGACCAGTATGAAAAAGTGGCAAAAAAGATCCTGCTGGAGTTAGACCGTGGAGCAACCGGTCTATATGCAAAAGGAATGTATTCCGGAGATGAAAAGTGCATGCTTTACTGTGTTGTTTCCAAGAAACAGATCGTAGAACTGAAAGATATTGTAGCCTCGGTGGATCCGGATGCGTTTGTCATTGTCTCAGATGTCCGCGAAGTACTTGGCGAGGGATTTCTGGAATATCATGGGAACCGGTAATTTTTTTGTGGAGATTGTATACAGGAAATCAGAGGTAAAATTTCCAGCAAAATTGAGGAAATGCATAAAAAAATATGTATTTCCTCTTTATTTTTTTGCAGTTTTGCATTAAAATGTAATCTAGGTATTTTTATTGAGGGAGAAAAGTACGATTTTTTTTGTGAAAGTTGAACAGAATCGACCAGAGAAGGAGCATAGCTTATGATTTCGAATCAGATACTTCAGAACACAATTGATGGATTGAAGGGAATAACCAGAATTGATTTATGCATTATTGACGTCGAGGGAAAGATTTTGGCTGCTACATTTCCTGACGCAGAGAGGTATGTAGAACCTGCTCAGGCATTTGTGGAGTCACCTGCAGACAGCCAGGTGGTGAACGGATATCAGTTTTTCAAGGTGTTTGATGAACACCAGTTAGAGTATATCCTGCTTGCCAACGGAGACAGTGACGATGTCTACATGGTGGGTAAAATTGCCAGTTTCCAAATACAGAATCTTCTGGTAGCATATAAGGAGAGATTCGATAAAGACAACTTTATCAAGAATCTTTTGCTGGACAATTTACTGCTGGTTGATATTTATAACAGAGCGAAGAAGCTCCATATTGATACAGAAGTCCGGAGAGTGGTATTTATCGTTGAGACGAACCGTGAGAAAGATGGCAATGAACTGGAAAAGATCAGAGGAATCTTCGGTGGCAAATCCAAGGACTTTGTCACTGCGGTAGATGAGAAGAACATCATCGTGGTGAAAGAAGTTGCAGACAACGAGGGATACGATGAACTGAACAAGACAGCAGAAGTGATCGTGAACCTGTTCCGTGCAGATGCTGAGAATGATGTTCATGTCGCTTATGGAACAATTGTAAATGAGATCAAAGAAGTATCCCGTTCTTACAAGGAAGCCCGTATGGCATTGGATGTAGGAAAGATTTTCTTTGAGGAAAAAGATGTGATCGCATACTCCACATTGGGAATTGGACGTCTGATCTATCAGCTCCCAATTCCGCTGTGTAAGATGTTCATCAAAGAGATTTTTGATGGCAAATCCCCGGATGACTTTGACGAGGAGACACTTACCACAATTAACAAGTTCTTCGAGAACAGCCTGAACGTTTCCGAGACATCCCGCCAGTTATATATCCACAGAAATACACTGGTATATCGTCTGGATAAGCTTCAGAAGTACACAGGACTGGATCTTCGTGTGTTTGAAGATGCCATTACATTTAAGATTGCGTTGATGGTTGTAAAATACATGAAATATATGGAGTCATTGGATTACTAGAATTTAGGAGGAAGCAATGATTAAGTTGGAACATGTCAGTAAGTCATATACAGCAGGAATCCCTGCGTTAAATGACGTAAGTCTTGACATTGAAGAAGGCGAATTCGTATTCATTGTTGGTGACAGTGGTTCAGGAAAATCGACACTGATCAAGCTTTTACTGAAAGAACTGGAACCAACAGAGGGTACGATCACGATAAACAATAAGAAACTGAACAAGATCAAAAGAAGGCAAATCCCGAAATTTCGTCGTAATATCGGCGTTGTATTTCAGGATTTCCGCTTGTTAAAAGACAGAAACATTTATGATAATGTTGCGTTTGCCCAGAAAGTCATCGGCGAGTCAAACCGCAGCATTAAGAAGAATGTTCCATCCATGCTGTCTATGGTAGGACTTGCTGCAAAGTACCGCTCTTATCCAAGGCAGTTGTCTGGTGGTGAGCAGCAGCGTGTTGCGATCGCAAGAGCGCTTATCAATGAGCCAAAGATTTTACTGGCGGACGAGCCAACCGGTAACCTGGATAATCATAATGCATGGGAGATCATGAAACTTCTGGAAGAGATCAATAGCCGTGGAACTACAGTGGTAGTTGTAACACATAACCTTGAGATTGTGAAAGCAATGAACAAGCGTGTCATCACTATGAAGAAAGGCGTTGTCGTTGAGGACAGCGAGGGTGATTATAGCGATGAGGATTAGTACATTTTTCTACACGATAAAGCAGGGACTGAAGAATATCTGGAAGAATAAAATGTTCTCACTTGCATCGATCGCGACGATGACGGCATGTATCTTTTTATTCGGTCTGTTCTATACGATCGTGACAAATTTCCAGTCAATGGTGAAGGATGCAGAGTCCGGCGTTGCCGTAACAGTCTTTTTTGACGAGGGAATCTCACAGGATAAGATTGATGAGATTGGGGATCTGATCCGTGCAAGGGCAGAGGTATCAAATCTGGAATTTGTTTCAGCGGATGATGCATGGGACAGCTTCAAGCAGACTTACTTTGAAGGAAACGAGGCAGCAGCGGAGAGTTTTGCCGGGGATAACCCACTGGCAAATGACGCCAGCTATTCCATTTATATGAATGACATTTCCATGCAGCAGACGTTAGTGACCTATTTACAGTCAGTGGACGGTATCCGAGAAGTAAAACAGTCAGCAGTTGTAGCGAACACACTGACCGATTTTAATAAATTGATTGGATATGTCTCCGCAGGAATTATTATTATCCTGCTGGGGGTTGCAGTCTTTTTGATCAGTAATACCATCACCGTTGGTATTTCTGTGCGAAGAGAAGAGATTGGTATTATGAAACTGATCGGTGCTACCGATTATTTTGTGCGTGCACCATTTGTGGTAGAAGGTATTGTGATCGGATTGATCGGAGCAGCGATTCCGCTTGGCATCCTGTATGTCCTTTATGGACGGATCATTGATTACATCGGGGAGAAGTTCAGTTTTATCAGCAATATGATGAAATTTTTACCGGTAGATGAGGTGTTCCATACACTGGTTCCGGTAGCATTGATACTCGGTGTCGGCATTGGCTTTATTGGCAGCCGCATCACAATCAGAAAGCATTTGAAAGTATAATCTTATGAAGAAAAGAAACATTTTACGCCGCATTCTGGCGGTGGTACTTGTTCTCACGATGGCAACAGGGCTGACGGCACAGGCAAAGGGAGATGCCTCGTCAACGTCGCTCAAGGAAGCACAGAAAGAAAAAGCTGCATTGGAAAAGCAGTTAAAAGCTGCGAAAGAGCTGATCAATGATCTGAAGGATTCCAAAGGTGATGTAGAGGACAAAGTTCAGGAACTGAACAATGAACTTGTGGATATCTCATCGAAAATCACTTCGCTGGAAAATCAGCTTGCGGACAAAAGTACAGAGATTGCTGATGCAGAGGCAGAATTAGCACAGGCAGAAGCAGATAAACAAAAACAGTATGACGATATGAAAACCCGTATCCGGTATATGTATGAAAACAGCCAGACGACGTATTTGGAACAGCTTCTGGAATCGAACAGTGTGGCAGAGTTTTTGAATACGGCAGAGTATATCGCCGAGATTCAGAAGTATGACAGACAAAAGCTGGATGAGTACACGGAGAATATCGAATATATCACCACAGCGAAAGAACAGCTTGAGCAGGACTACGCGGACCTGGAAACCATGAAGGCGAATGTGGAGAGCCAGAAGCAGTCAGTTGCAGCGCTGATGAGTCAGAAGGAGACTGAGCTTGCAGGCATCACAAGTAATATTTCGGATGCGCAGGAGGATGCAAAGTATTTTGAGGCAGAGATACAGGCGCAGAACGAATTGATTGCGGAGATCAAGCGGATCGAGGCTGAGAAAGCGGCAGCAGCAGCCAAAGCGGCTGCAGAGGGAAAAGAGGTAGCAGACAATCCTTATACAGGTGGAGCTTTCACATGGCCGTGTCCGTCAAGTACGAGGATCACCAGTGATTACGGAACGAGGGTTTCACCGACTTCAGGAGCGTCTTCAAACCATAAAGGAATTGATATTGGTGCCTCAGCAGGTGCAGCGATCGTTGCAGCGGCAAACGGTACCGTAAAGGCGGCAAATTATAGCAGTGCAGCTGGAAACTACGTGATGATCGATCATGGCGGTGGACTTTATACCGTTTACATGCATTGTTCCTCGCTTGCAGTTTCAGAAGGAACAGCAGTTTCCGCAGGCCAGACGATCGCCTACGTTGGAAGTACAGGTATTTCTACTGGAAATCATTTACATTTTGGTGTATCATTAAACGGAAGTTATGTCAGTCCGTGGAGTTATCTCAAGGGCTGATAAGCGTTCCGGGAATCAGGCAGATAAAGTATATAAAAAGAGGTTGCCACACGAAAGCCGGAAATCAGAAACGGCATTTTGTGTACAATCTCTTTTTTCTGTTTTGTAAAGGTTATGGAAAATAAAACCGGCACCTCGGCATTTTTCTCAATTGCTATGAAAGTGGAGGTGTGGTTATGCATATGTTTACATGGAAAGGATGCAGCAAAAATGTTTTGAGATTGCTGCGAAAGGAAATTTATGGATCAGCAGAATTATGAACTGAATCAAACTGGAGCGGAAGAAACTCCAAAGAAGAAAAAAGGAAGCACATTCAAAGGGATTGTGATCGGTGTGATCGGAACACTCCTGATAAGCTGGACGGGAATCAACGTGGCATGTCTGGCAACCAACTCACAGATCCTTATCACGAACAAGGAGAGTGCAGATGACGGAGAGGGCGCAGTGCTCGACGCAGATACGGTCAGCAAGATCAATGAACTGACTGCATACACAAAGCTCTATTATTATGATGACATTGAAAATGAGAAACTGCAGGATGGACTGTATACAGGTCTGATCGATGGATTGGGAGATAAATATTCTGTTTACTATAATGCAGAAGATTATCAGGCGCTTCAGATATCTACGACAGGCCAGTACTATGGAATCGGTGCAGGGTTAAGCCAGGATAAGGATACCATGGTGGTAACAGTCAACAAGGTTTATGAGGGAACCCCTTCTGAGTCAGCGGGATTGTTGAAAGATGACGTGATCGTTTCCGTGGACGGAACAGAGGCTGCTTCCATGGAACTTTCGGAACTGGTAAAACTGATTCGCGGAGAGAAGGGAACGACTGTCCATCTGGAGATTTACCGTCCGTCTACCGAGGAAAATCTTTCCTTTGATGTAGAAAGACAGGACATTACATTGCCAAGTGTGTCCCACAAGATGTTCGAGGATGGTATCGGATATGTACATATTGATTCCTTTGAGACAGAGACGGCAACACAATTTGAGGAGGCAGTAAAAGATCTTGAAGATCAGGGAATGAAAGCACTGATCATTGATGTGAGATATAATCCCGGTGGTATGGTGACCGCAGTTGTCCAGATTCTGGATGATATTCTGCCGGAGGGAACAGTTGTGTATACAGAAGATAAAAACGGAAACCGTCAGGACTACACTTCCAGCGGGGATACCTATCTGGATTATCCAATTGCGGTATTGATTAATGGGGAGAGTGCCAGTGCATCCGAGATTTTGGCGGGTGCGGTCAAAGATTATCAGTACGGCACTCTGATCGGAACGACAACCTTTGGAAAAGGAATTGTGCAGACAATCTTCCCGTTGGAGGATGGGGACGCAGTGAAGCTTACGACTGCCAAATATTTTACTCCGAACGGAAATTATATTCACGGTGTCGGAATTGAGCCGGATATTGAACTGGAATACGAATATCTCGACAAAGATGCAACTTCTTATGACGAGGCATATGATAACCAGATTCAGAAGGCGATAGAGGTTTTAAAGGATAAAATCCAGTAAATAACAGGAGAATAGCATGAAAAAACAACTTTATCGGATCGTTACAGGGATATTGGCAGTAGCATGGATGTGTCTGATTTTTTCTTTTTCCAATCAGCCTGCGACGGAATCGAGTAAAGTGAGTGGCGGATTGTGTCATCGTCTGGTGGAGCGTGCCAATGATACGCTCCATCTGGATATGACCGAAAAACAGCAGTTGACCATGGCAGAAAAAATCGAATATCCGGTAAGAAAAGCAGCCCATATGACAGAGTATGCCATATTAGGTCTGCTTTCTTTTACATTTTACCGCGGAATCCTGAAAAAAGAAAAGCGACAGTTTCTTGCGGCGCTGCTCACGGCGGCAGTTTATGCGGCTACAGATGAGTTTCATCAGTATTTTATACCGGGAAGGTCGGCAGAGGTGATGGATGTGTGCATTGACACGCTCGGCGCGTCGATCGGACTTGCAATTCTTTTTTTTACCTTAAAAGTAGTGCGAAAACATTGCCAAAAATCAAAGCTTACTTTACAATAAAAATAACAGACAGATAAAAGAGTCTGTCAGATAAAAAATGAAAGAGGTGATACTGTGGTAGAACTTGATCAATTTAAAGTGACTCTGAATTCATACAGAGGACCGCTGCAGGAAGTGAGGGATTCACTTTGACCTGGCTGACAAAGAGCAGAAAATCCAGGAATTAGAGCGGGAAATGGAAGACGGCGATTTTTGGAATGATCCGGTCGTTTCCCAGAATAAAATGAAAACCTTAAAGAGTATGAAGGATGATGTTGCAACTTATGAGAAGCTTGCAACACAGTTTGACGACATAGAGACACTTATCGAGATGGGGTATGAGGAGAATGATGCTTCCCTGATCCCGGAGATTGAGGAGATGTTGAATGAGTTTGTTACAACTTTTGACAATATTCGTATTAAGACACTGCTTTCCGGTGAATATGATGGGGATAACGCAATCCTGTCGTTACATGCCGGGGCTGGTGGAACCGAGTCGTGTGACTGGGCACAGATGTTGTTCCGTATGTATTCCAAATGGGCAGACAGCAGGGGATATGAGCTGGTTGTCCTAGATTCGTTAGACGGGGATGAGGCAGGAATCAAGTCCATCACATTCCAGATCAATGGAGAGAATGCGTATGGATATCTGAAATCGGAAAAAGGCGTACACCGTCTGGTCCGTATTTCTCCGTTTAATGCGGCTGGAAAGCGCCAGACATCTTTTGTATCCTGTGATGTTATGCCGGATATCGAGGAAGATCTCGACATTGAGATCAATGAAGATGACTTAAGAATTGATACTTACCGTTCCAGCGGAGCCGGTGGACAGCATATCAACAAGACTTCCTCTGCGATCCGCATCACGCACCTTCCGACAGGAATTGTCGTGCAGTGCCAGAATGAGCGCTCCCAGCACCAGAACAAGGATAAGGCAATGCAGATGTTAAAGGCAAAGCTGTATCTGTTGAAGGAGCAGGAAAATGCAGAGAAGGCGGCCGGAATCCGCGGTGAGGTCACAGAGATCGGCTGGGGAAACCAGATCAGATCCTATGTCATGCAGCCATATACGATGGTCAAAGACCACCGTACAGGTGTGGAGACCGGAAATGTGGACAGCGTAATGGATGGAAAAATAGATCTGTTTATCAACGGGTACTTAAAGTGGTTATCTTTGGGATGCCCGAAGGGATTAGGTGGCGACGATGAATAACTGGATTCCGGTGATCGTCATACTGGCGGTGCTCGCAGGTGGCGGTTATTATGCATACCGGAAAATTAAAAGAAAAGTAGAGGATGTTTCCCAGGCTTTATTCGGGACAGATTCATTGGTGGAGGGATGGAATAAACAGGCAGATGAGCTTGCAGCCACCCCGAAATCCGTGTCCGGGATGACGCGGATCTTTGAACCACAGATCCAGAGGGATTTCCCGGATTTTAATCTGGTGCAGTTTAAGAATAAGGCTGAGAATATGCTGGTTTCCGCTTTGCAGGCAATTGATTCCGGGAATGTTTCGCTGATCCGGGATGCTTCAGAGGAATTAAAAGCGCAGGTAGAAAATAGAATTGAAATGAACCGGTCGGAAGGAATCCGGGAAGTATACGAAAAGATCCGGATTCATCGGACGGAGATTTCCAACTATGAAAAAAAACAGGGAAAATGTATCATTACATTTCAGAGTGCTGTGGAACATCTTCATTATAAAAAGAAAGATGGAACAGTGGTTTCAGGGGATGAAAACCGATTGGAGCAGACAAAGTATAATGTTGAGGTCATGTATATCCAGGATGAGAAGATGGCAAAAATCGACAATGCTGTCGGAACAACCTGTCCGCACTGCGGTGCACCGGTCACCAATCTGGGGGCAATGTACTGCGAGTACTGCGGACTTGCGATCACACCGATTAATTTAAAAGTTTGGACGCTTCATCGTTTTTATGAAGTAGATTACAATCACGTATAGGAGGATATGTTATGGGAATTATTAGGGCAATTGGACAGGCAATCGGAGGAACACTTGCAGATCAGTGGTTAGAGGTCATCGAAGCAGATGACATGAGCGACAAAACCGTCTTTACTAGCGGTGTGCTGATCCGCAAAGGACAGAATACCAAGGGAACAGACAACACAGTTTCCAATGGTTCGATCATCCATGTTTATGACAATCAGTTCATGATGTTAGTGGATGGCGGCAAGGTAGTCGATTACACGGCAGAACCGGGATATTACAAAGTGGATAACTCTTCCCTGCCATCATTGTTTAACGGACAGTTTGGAGATTCATTAAAGGATTCTTTTAACCGTATTAAATATGGCGGTCAGACACCAACTGTGCAGAAAGTATTCTTTATCAATCTGCAGGAAATTAAAGGGATCAAGTTTGGCACGAGAAATCCGATCAATTACTTTGATAATTTTTATAATGCTGAGCTTTTCTTAAGAGCGCATGGTACATATTCTGTTAAGATCACCAATCCACTCCAGTTCTATGCAGAAGTAATTCCGAGAAACGCAGACAGAGTGGAGATCGATGAGATCAACGAGCAGTATCTGTCAGAGTTCTTAGAGGCATTGCAGTCCTCCATCAACCAGATGTCCGCAGACGGAACACGTATTTCCTATGTGACATCCAAAGCAAGAGAACTTGGAAAATATATGTCTACTACACTCGATGAAGAGTGGAACCAGACACGTGGTATGGAAATCCAGGCAGTCGGTATTGCAAGTGTTTCTTATGATGAGGAATCCCAGAAGCTCATCAATATGAGAAATGAAGGTGCAATGTTAGGTGGAGATGCAAGTGTGCTCCGTGGTATGGCTGTTAAGAATTTAACAGAAGGTGTGCGTGACGCAGGTTCCAATGCAGGCGGTGCGATGACAGGATTCATGGGTGTCGGCATGGGAATGCAGCAGTTTAACACTTCCATGGAAGGATTGAACGCCATGACAGCAGGCATGGCAGGAACACAGCCACAGGCAGCACCACAGCAGGCAGCAGCACCACAGCAGACAGCAGCCCCGGCAAATAGCTGGACCTGTGAGTGCGGAGCATCAAATACCGGAAAGTTCTGCAGTGAGTGCGGAAAACCTGCACCGGCTCCGGCAAATAGCTGGACTTGTGAATGTGGAACCGTGAATACCGGAAAGTTCTGCAGTGAGTGTGGAAAACCTGCACCGGCAGCGGAGTGGACCTGTGAGTGTGGAACCGTCAACAAAGGTAAATTCTGCAGCAATTGCGGAAAGGCAAGGAGCTAACTATGGCAGTTATCAGTTTTAAGTGTCCAAACTGTGACGGAGAACTGATTTTTGACCCGGAAACACAGAAGTATAAATGCGAGTACTGTGGTTCAAAATTTACCCAGGCGGAATTGGATGCATTGCAGCCGGCAGAGTCTGAGGAAACGGATGCCGGTGCAGCGGATGGTTCTGATGAAGCAGAGCAGGAAACAACCGAACAACAGAGTGCGGACACAAAGAAAAAAGAAGGGGAGGACGGCGGCGCAGAGGCAGTCATTTATAACTGCCCATCCTGTGGAGCAGAAATCGTGACAGATGCAACGACAGCAGCCACGTTCTGTTATTATTGTCACAATCCGGTCGTGCTTGGAAAACGGCTGGAAGGAAAGTATCTTCCAAACAAAGTCATTCCCTTTAAAATTTCCAAAAAGGAAGCGGAAAAACGCTTCTTAGAGTATGTTGGAAAGAAAAAATTTGTTCCAAAGGCATTTTTTAATAAGAAACAGATCGAATGTCTGAGCGGTGTCTATTTCCCATATTGGATCTATGATGCAAAATTGCAGGGGAAACTGCAGGGCGAAGGCAAGAAAATCCGTGTGTGGAGAACCGGAGACACCGAGTACACAGAGACAAAGTTTTACCATGTGGAGCGTGAGGGTGAGGTCGATCTGAAGAATCTTGCAGAGAACGCACTGCAAAAGGCAAATGTGCAGCTTGTGAAAGGGGTACTGCCGTATCAGTTCAATGAGATGAAAGATTTTAATATGGGATATCTTTCCGGTTTCATGGCAGAGAAACGTGACATCGAGCAGAAAGCAGTGGAAGGAAATATGCAGGCTACGATGAAAAACTCAGCGGAAAAACTCATGCGGGAATCTGTTCAGGGATACAATGCGTTATCGGTCAACTCATTCGGGGTGGTCCCGAAGAAGGAGGACTGGTCTTACGCATTGCTTCCGGTCTGGACTGTTACCTATAAGGGGAAAGATGGAAAAATCTACTATTATTCCATGAACGGGCAGACAGGAAAAGTGTTCGGAGAACTTCCGGTAGACTACGGAAAAGTCACGCTGACGGGTATTATTTCGGCAGTCGTTGTCTTAATCATTGCATTGATCGGAGGGTATTTCTTATGAGAGATAAATTAAGAAAAAGAATCGCTCTGTCCGCAGTAACTGCACTGACACTTTTTGCGGCTGTACCGGTCTATGCGGATACTTATGATGCGGTGTATGATGATGCAGCGTTACTTTCTGATGAGGAACAGCAGTCGCTTTCGGAAGAAATCACCAATCTGCAGGAGACCACAGGCTGGGAAGTCTATGTTCTGACGACCGAGGATGCACAGGGAAAGACAGCGAGAGAGTATGCGGATGATTTCTATGATACGACAGCAACAGGCGATGATGGCGTGGTGTTCCTCATTGACATGGATAACAGAGAGGTTACGATATCGACTGCGGGAGAAGCCATTTACTATCTGAATGACGACAGGATCGATGATATCCTGGATAACTGTTATGATTATGTTGTGGATGGGGAATATGCTTCCTGCTTTTCTTCCATGTTAAGTGATGCAGAGTACTATTATGAGGAGGGAGTCCCATCTGACGCTTATACCTATGATGAAGAAACAGGTGAGATCCATTATTATCATGTACTCACGTTGGGCGAAATTCTGTTTGCAGTTGTACTTGCTGCAGCTGTGTTTGCCGCTGTATTTTTTGGAATTACCGGAAAATACCGTCTGAAATTTGGCGGTGGATACCAGTATGATTACCATGCGTTCGGAAAAGTTAACCTGACCGGTCAGGAAGACCGTTTTGTCAACCAGATGGTGACGCATCGGAGGATCCAGACTGATAGTGGAAGCAGTGGGGGTGGCAGCAGCCATTCCGGCAGATCGACGGTACATACCAGCAGTTCTGGCAGAAGTCATGGAGGCGGAAGCCGCAAGTTCTAAATATCAGAAATTTGGTGAACAAGAAACAAAAATATAGAAATGTTCTGGAAAAGAGGTTGCCTTGGCAGCCTCTTTGTGTTATTATCTTCCTCATGAGGACAGATGTAAGTCCCAAACAAACAGAATAGATTCTATATACAAAAGAGAATCTGTTGAATCTGGCAACTAAGAGGTATTCATTTCCATGAAAGACAAAATGCAATATTATGTTTTGAAAGAGAAGGCAGTGCCGGAAGTGCTGCTGAAAGTAGTGGAGGCAAAAAGGCTGATTGATTCCGGTAAGACCGCATCGGTGCAGGAGGCGACAGAGAGTGTAGGGATCAGCCGCAGTTCTTTTTACAAGTATAAAGATGATATTTTTCCTTTTCACGAGACAACAAAGGGAAAGACCATTACGATGGTCATTCAGATGGATGATGAGCCGGGACTTCTGTCCGGGGTATTGAAAACGATCGCTGATTTTCATGCCAATATCCTTACCATTCATCAGAGTATTCCGGTCAATGGAATCGCAACGCTGACGCTCAGTATTGATATCTTACCACAGACGGGTGATGTCGCAGAGATGGTCACAAAGATCGAGAGTGTGGGCGGCATTCAGTACGTGAAGATCCTGGCGAGAGAATAGAAACAGACTGGCAGAACAGTGTGGTTTACATAATACAAAAACAGAAAGGCAGAATAAAAATGATAAAAGCAGCAATTATGGGTTTTGGAACGATCGGTTCCGGTGTGGCAGAGGTTTTAGACATCAATAAGAAGAGCATTGCGGCACGCGTCGGCGATGAAGTGGAATTAAAGTATGTTCTGGATTTAAGGGATTTTGAGGGAGATCCGATCCAGAGCAAGATCGTGCATGACTATAAAGTGATCGCCGAAGATCCGGAAGTGTCGATCGTAGTTGAGACAATGGGCGGCGTGGAACCGGCGTATACTTTTGTAAAAACAATGCTGGAGGCCGGAAAACATGTAACAACTTCCAATAAGGCACTGGTGGCTGCAAAAGGTGCAGAGCTGATCGCACTTGCAAAAGAAAAAAATGTGAATTTCATGTTTGAGGCAAGTGTCGGCGGCGGTATTCCGATCATCCGTCCGTTAAATTCCTGCCTCACTGCAGATGAGATTGAAGAGATCACCGGTATCGTAAATGGTACAACGAACTATATGATGACTGAGATGACAGAAAAGGGTGCTGATTTCAATGAAGTTTTAAAAGATGCGCAGGCAAAGGGGTATGCAGAGAAAGATCCTACTGCCGATGTGGAAGGTTATGATGCATGCCGTAAGATTGCTATTTTAACATCTTTAGTATGCGGACAGCAGGTTGACTTTGAGGACATTCACACAGAGGGAATCACTAAAATCACACCGACGGATATCAAATACGCACAGGCGATGGGAAGAGCGATCAAACTGCTCGCAACCAGCAAAAAAGGACCAAAAGGTTACACAGCAATTGTTGCTCCATTCTTACTTCCGGCATCTCATCCGCTCTATGCAGTAAACGGCGTGTTCAATGCAATTTTTGTACATGGCAATGTGTTAGGTGATGCAATGTTTTACGGCAGTGGTGCAGGAAAACTCCCAACAGCTAGTGCAGTGGTTGCCGATGTCGTTGAGATGGCAAAGAATCTGGACAAAAATATTCCAATTGAGTGGAGTTCAAAGAAACTGGAGCTCGTAGATTACAGGGAATGGGAGAACCGGTTCTTCATCCGCACAACAGCAGACAAAGCAGCTGTAGAAAGAGTATTTGGAACTGTTACGTATGTACAGGCAGAAGGCGTGACCGGAGAGCTTGGCTTTGTGACAGAGAAGATTTCTGAGAGCGACTGCGAGAAGAAGGAAGCCGAACTTGGAAATGTTTTACAGAAGATCCGTGTAGCGTAAAGATATAGAAATACGAATTTATTTGCATTTGGTGAACTGCAAGTGAATAAAAAGAGAAAGATAAATGGAAATTTTGCAAAAGTAAAGCGAAATTTCCATTTTTATGTTAGAATACCAATTAAACAGTTCGGCTTATGGATGAATAAAACGAGTCAGAGTACGAGAAAGTAAATGAGAACAGGAGAACAGAACGAGATGAAAAAAATCGGAATTATCGGAGCAATGGAGCTTGAAGTAGAAACTTTAAAATCAAAGATGAATGTTGCAAAAACAACAAAAAAAGCAAATATGGAATTTTTCGAGGGAACATTAAATGGTGTTGAGGTTGTCATCGTGCGCAGTGGTATCGGTAAAGTAAATGCTGGTATCTGCACACAGATCCTTGCAGATTTATTTGACGTGACACATATCATCAACACCGGTATCGCAGGTTCTCTGGACGCACAGATCGATATCGGGGATATCGTTGTTTCCACAGATGTCCTTCAGCATGACATGGATGTGCGTGTATTCGGTTATCCATTAGGCGAGATTCCACAGCTTGGAACTTTAAGTTTTCCGGCAGACGAGAGAATGGCATCCCTTGCCAAGAGTGTGTGCGAGAAAGTCAATGCGGAAGTGAAAGTGTTCTCCGGCAGGATCGTAAGCGGCGACCAGTTTATCTGTGATAAGGAAGTGAAGGACAAATTAGTCGAGAACTTCCACCCACTCTGCACTGAGATGGAGGGGGCAGCGATCGGACAGGCAGCATACTTAAATGAAATCCCATTTGTGATTTTACGTGCGATCTCTGACAAGGCAGATAACTCTGCGGAGATGGATTATCCTACTTTTGAGAAAAAAGCGGCGGAGCATTGTGCGAAACTTGTGGAAGAGTTTATTGTAGAATTGTAGGATACGTACAATATGTATAGGTGCAGAACAGGACAAATTTGGAGCTGCACAATCGATATTGGCAAAAACAAATAGGTTCATATAACTATAAAAGAAAAGGACATGGATTTATGCTGGGACTTTGTGCATTGCTGGGAGGATTTTTTGTTACATCAAACAGGGAGTCTGGCGAAGGACGCTATGATATCCAGCTGAAACCGGTAAAGAAAGGTCTTCCGGGTATTATCATTGAATTGAGGGCGGAAAAAGAGTGGAAGTTGCAGTGGGGTAATATAACCAGTTAGGAAAATTATGGAACATACAATGACAATCTGCTACTGTGAGGATGAATCTGCACAGGCGAAAGCTTTTGCAATAAAAATTGACCAGTGGGCGAAAAATAAGAATACGGCAGTTCGCACAGACCTGTTTGAGTGTGCGGAAGAATATCTGTTCAAAGCAGAGCAGAATGCCTATGACGTGATCTTTCTTGATATTTCCATGAGAGGACAAAACGGCATGGAACTTGCCAGACAGATTCGTGAGAAAGAGAAGGATGTGATCCTTGTTTTTGTGACATCGGATGCAAGTTATGTGTTCGATGGATATGAAGTGGGTGCGTACCGTTATCTGATGAAGCCGGTGGATGAGGAAAAGCTGTGGGAGATTCTCGACTATGCCAGAACGCAGAAAGAGGTAGAGGAGGAGAATTACATCCTTGTGAAAAAGGACAGCCAGTCTGTCCGTGTTAATCTGAAGGATATAATTTATATCGAAGCTCAGAAACATTATGTAAATCTATTTTTGATCAGTGGAGAATGTGTGACAGTAAAGACTGGATTTTCAGAGTTACTGCAAAGTGTGCAGGAAAAGTCAAAGGAATTCATTACAACACACCGCAGTTACGCAGTGAATATTGAGAAAGTTGTCAGGATTGGAAGAACGGAGTGTGTTCTATCGGATAGCAGTGTCATTCCTGTCAGCCGGAGTTTCTATAAGGAAGTGAATGAAGCGTTTATAAAGTATCATCTTGGAAGAGAATGAGGAAAGTCTCTGATTTTTTTGTATACACTGTGGATTAAAAATCACGATATAAAAAATATAATTGACATAGCCGTACGAAGATATTAACGAATAGAGAAAAGAAATATCTTCGTACGGCTATTTTTATACATATTATTGGACTGTTTATTTTGAGCGAAAAGAATGGATTTACAATATGCCGATGATGTGGTAAAGTTAATAAAAACATAGATTTCAGAAATTTTATCTTATAAGTTTTCAACATTAATCTATCTATTTTCCCCTATAAGTTAAAAAATGAAGAACGAAAGCGAAATGTAAAAGGAGAACGAAATAACTTGAAGAAAAATGTGCGCATTGTAACTGATCTTGACGGAAAAAGAGTTGTATTAATCAACGACATTATTTTCAAAGGAAAAAGAAATATTAATTGGAAAGATGTAGAAAAATATTTGAAAAAATATGTTGGCGAATTTTATGAGATAGCGGATACGAAGGATATTGTTTATATTGGAAATGATTTGTCAGATGAATATGCAAACTCTAATTATACGCATTGCTTAAAGGGCGCAAGCGCAAAGGCGAAGGCGAATGCAGCTCAGGGAATACCGGAAATGATTGAAATTGCATTTGATAAAAAGTATGAGGAAAATCGAAAAGAAAAACACACAAAAGATGCTAAATATGGGTGGTATCGTTATGAAACCCGTTTTGCATTGCCAATTTTTAATGATGATGGAGTAATTGAGAAATATAACGTGTTTCAGGCAATCATGTTGATACGGCATGCCAGAGATGATAAGATGTATTTATATGATGTGATAGAAATAAAAAAAGAAACGAGCAAACTTTTCCAACTAAATGGTTGTACTCAGTAAAAGAACCCATTTCTTATACAAAATAATACAAGAAGAAAGAGACTCTGTCAACCACATTTCAGGAAAATCATTCAATACAAAACATATTTGAGGAAACAAACATTGGAAATCAAAGATATTTTTCTGATTTTTCTTGCATCAGCTGCACTTTTGGCATCCGCCTCTATCCTGTTCCGCCTTCTCATAAAAACCTACTATGAGAAGAGCACGGAAGCCTACCAGAACAAGCTTGTGAAGAATCAGATCGAAGAAGTGAATAATGTATACATGACCATGCGTGGCTGGAGTCATGATTATCACAATCATATGCAGTCGCTAAAAGCTTACCTTGCGATGGACGATATCAGTGAGGCAAGAGCGTACCTTGATAAGCTGGAGACTGATTTAGACGACATCAATCTCCTGTTTGATACTGGGAATATCGGTGTGGATGCAATCCTGAATTCCAAAATCTCACTGGCAATCCATAATGGCATCCCAGTCGATTACAAGGCAACGGTTCCGAAAGAAACGACAGTGACAGACATAGACTTATGTGTTGTGATCGGAAATCTGATCGACAATGCTGTGGAATCGTGTGAGAAAGTGCCAAGAGAGCAGCAGTTCATCCGCCTTTATATTGGACAGTTCAAGGAGCAGCTTTATATTTCCGTGAGCAATGCCACCAATGAGACCGTGCGCAAGCTGGATGAGGAGTATATTACGCACAAGCGTGGCAATCACGGGCATGGCTTGAAGCGGATTAATCTGATCGTAGAAAAATATGACGGCTTTATCAACCGGAAAAATGAGGCGGGAGTCTTTGTGACGGAGATTATGCTGCCGCTATAAATGTCATTCGTGCACGGATTTTTGCAATCCGTGCATTTTTTGTGCGTAAACATAAAAATCTGTGTTAATCTTATCCCAAGATGTTTGTAAAAACTGATTACAAACCTGAATTGGGAGCTTATACAATAAAACTTTCCAGTATTCTATTACACAAAATGCCGGCGCAGCATATAGTATCAACACTTGAAATGATTACATTTAGGAGACGCAACATGTACAAAACAAAAAAATACACCCTTTGGAGCAATTTCAGATTCGTTTTTACTCCTGTATGGAAAGAAAAAAGAAGCTATATAAGAGATATGATAACCGGAATCATCCTGTCAGTGATCGTGCCGGTGAGCAGTTCCATGTTAAGCGCACTGGTCGTCGGATTACTTGGAGAAAGCTTATCCGCAGTAACGGTGATTGCAGCAATTCTCTCTGCATTTGTGGGTTATGCACTTGTGAATGCAGCGGATACGTATATCAGGCAAAAACATGTCTATCATCACATAGAGGTGCGTTCCCAGCTTTTTATGAGGCAGTTTACAAAAAAAATCTGCGAGATACCACAGGAGCAGTATGAAGACCCGGAACTGAAACTTTTGCGGGAGAAAGCATGTAACGCAGTCAGCTGTAATAATGCAGGAGTTGAGGGCTTGCTGCGTGCGGTCACTGCATTTGGAACCGGAGTGCTTGGTCTGTTCGTTTATATGGTGATCGCAGGTTTCATTCATCCGGTGATCCTCTTGCTATTATTCGGGCTCTCCGTTATTGGTGCATTTTGTAACAGTCTGCCGGACTGGTATGAGAATAAAATCAGGGATGAGAATGCCAGGGATGAGATGACGATGCAGTATATCGACCGGCTTTCTGATGATGCGATAAGCGGAAAGGATATCCGTGTTTTTGGGTTGAAAAAATGGATTATCGGGAAATATGGAATCGCGATCAAAAATACCAGAAGACGCAATGCGAAGAAGAATATTATCGCATTTGCCGGAAAATCGTTGGAAACCATTCTGACAGCTGGACGGGATCTGATCTGTTATCTGTATCTGATCAGCCAGTTGAAAAATGGGATGTCCCTGACGATGTTCGTATTCTATCTGGGAATCATCGGAGGTTTTTCTGCATGGTTTGCACAGGTGAGTGACAGTTTTGCGAAGATGAAATACTGTAGTGTCCATATCACAGATTTTCGGAATTTTCTGAATCTGGGCGAGGATGCGGGTGAGAAAAAGATTCCACAAAACCAGTTTAAGACAGTGAAAGTGGTGTTTGACCATGTGACCTTCTGCTATAAAGGTGCAGAAAAACCGGTGTTAAATGACATTTCTTTTTCTTTAAAGAGTGGGGAACACAAGGCGTTAGTCGGATTAAATGGTGCCGGAAAGTCAACGCTTGTGAAATTAATATCAGGTCTGTATCTGCCAACAGAGGGAACGGTTTATGTCAATGGAATCGATACAAGGGAATTAGACCGGGAAGCTTATTACAGGCATGAGTCAGCTGTTTTTCAGGATACCTTTACTCTGGCCTATTCCGTGGCAGAAAATGTGGCACTTAACGAGCAGTGGGACGAGGAAAAAGTATGGGAATGTCTGGAAAAAGCAGGACTTTCCCAGAAAGTGACAGCATTGCCGCAGGGGCTTTCTACCAATCTTGGAAAAGAATTAAGTCAGGATGGCGTGCGCCTTTCCGGTGGCGAGACGCAGAAGCTGCTTTTGGCAAGGGCATTATATCGTGATCCGTCCATAATCCTGCTGGACGAACCGACGGCAGCATTAGACGCACTGGCGGAGTCCGAAATTTATGAGATCTATAACCGGACATTGGCGGATATCACAGCGCTGTTTATTTCACACAGGCTTGCTTCCACACGCTTCTGCGAAGAAATATTGCTTTTGTCCGATGGAAGAATCGCAGAATGTGGAAGCCACGAGGAGCTGATGGAGCAAAAAGGAAAATACTACGAACTGTTTTTAGTCCAGAGCAAATATTATGGAGAAGGAGGTGCGGCAGATGTCGATTAAGGAGATGTGGAACTATCTGATTTTCCAGACGAAAGGATACAGACAACTTGGTGCTGCAATTGTGGCTGGAGCGGTCTGCGGCGCAGGTATCTCTTATATCAACAGCATTCTCTATGCGAGGATCATTGACACCCTGCTGTTGGAACAATATACGACAGCGGTACATTATGTCTGGATCATGATATTAGCGGTTCTTGTCGTACGGCTGGTTTACATAATGTGCAATCAGATATTTGAACAATACGCAAGCCCAAGCCGCGATGAGACCAAAAGACGGACAGCAGAGAAGGCATTTTCCATGGAGTTTGAGGAGATCGAAAAAGAGGAAAATCAGATTGCCTTCCGGAGAACCAGAGGGGGAGTGAATGGTGCCGGTGATATTGAGGCGCAGTTGGACTCAATTTATAAATTTTTTACAGAATGTGTCAAAGTTCTGTTTGCACTCGTGTTTCTTCTTATACTGATCGTGCAGTCGGCGCAGGGAGCGCATGTTGCAGTATGGAAAATAATCCTGATGACTGCTCTGTTAGCAGGGATGTTTGCATTTTCTTTCTGGGTAAATGTTCGTGTTTCGGAGAGCATTGGGAAAAAACAGGTGGAACTCAATCATGAAAATGAGCGTATCAATTTTTTATATGGTTATCTGTTTAAAATCTTTACATCGGAGACGGCGGCGAAGGATATCAGGCTTTATGGAATGCAGGGTTATCTTTGTGGAAAAAATGAGACATGTATCAATGCATCATCCTATTTTTCAGAAGAAGGGATTTTCGAGGGGAAAAATCAGGCAAAGTTTTCATTTGTGGTACAGCTTCTTGCTGGTTATATCTATGTCTATGTGGCGGTAATGGCGATGTCTGGTGCGGTGACGATCGGAGATGTGCTCATGTACTCCGGGGCGATTATCACGATGATGACCGGTGTGCAGAATATCCTGATGCAGTATAACCAGATCAATTACCGCAATGAGTATCTGAAAACGTATGAAGAATTTATCAATCGCCCGAACATGCATTACGACGGCACACTTCCAATCGAGAAGCGGGACGACAACGAGTATGAATTATCCTTCCGCAATGTGTCATTTTGTTATCCGGGCACAGAAGATTATATTCTGAAAAATGTCAGTCTGGATTTTAAAATTGGGCAGAAAATGGCGCTTGTCGGTAGGAACGGAGCTGGAAAGACGACACTCATCAAGCTGCTTTTACGGCTTTATGAGCCGACCGGGGGAGAAATCTGCCTCAATGGAATTAATATTGAAAAATATGATTATGAGGAATACATGCAGATTTTTTCCGTGGTGTTTCAGGATTTCAAGCTGTTTGCTTTTCCACTGGACGAAAATATCGCAGCAGGTAGGCAGGTAGATAAGAGGCGTTTGAAACAGGTGCTTACGAAGATCGGGCTGAACGAATTTGTGGAGGGGCTGCCGAAGAAAGAGTACACATTTTTGTATCAGGAAAATGGAGAGGGTGTCACACCATCCGGCGGTGAGGCACAGAAAGTGGCGATCGCAAGAGCGTTGTATAAAGACGCACCGTTTGTCATTTTAGATGAGCCGACCGCAGCTTTGGATCCGATTGCGGAAGCTGGAATCTATGAAAACTTCGACTCCCTTGTGGGAGAGAAAACAGCCGTTTACATTTCCCATCGCATGAGCAGCTGCAAATTCTGCGACCGGATCATTGTGCTTGACCATGGTGAAATCGTGGAGGAGGGAACGCATGATTCTTTGATGGAGAGAAATGGAATCTATGCGAAGCTTTATCAGAAGCAGGCGGAGTATTATGTGACGACGCATAAATAGTCAATTTCTTTATTACTGAGTATCGGAAAACAGAATCGATTTTACCAGGTATGGGAAGAATAGAACTGTACAATAAAAATATATAAAAATTCTCAGTAAAACATTGCTTTTTTATGCATATATGCTATAATGATTCCATCAATGGAAGCAAAAGTTCAGACATAATTGAATAAATGAGTAGAAATCAGAGAGTGGAGATGATTCAAAGGAATACTGCTGTGGGGTGCAGCAGTATATTTTCGATGTGTCATCTCCCATTTTTATGTCTGATTTATGGTGCAGTCAAATGGTAAAAGTTCAAAAGAACAGGGGAGCATTTTGCAGCAGAATTGAAAGGAGAAACAGGCATGGCAAAATATGTAATGGCATTAGATGCGGGAACAACAAGTAACCGTTGTATTTTATTCAATGAAAAAGGAGAGATCTGCTCGATGGCGCAGAAAGAGTTCCGTCAGTTTTTCCCGAATCCGGGCTGGGTGGAGCATGACGCAAATGAAATATGGTCATCGATGCTTGGTGTTTCGGTGGAGGCGATGAACATGATCGGAGCTGCGGCTTCCGATATTGCAGCAATCGGTATCACAAACCAGCGTGAGACTTCCATCGTGTGGAACAAAGAGACGGGAGAACCAATCTACAATGCGATCGTATGGCAGTGCCGCAGAACATCTGATATTGCGGATGGACTGAAGAAAAAAGGACTGGAAGAAGTTTACCGGAAAAAGACGGGACTGATCATTGATGCATATTTCTCTGCGACGAAGATCAAGTGGATCTTAGACAATGTCAAAGGTGCAAGAGAGCTGGCAAACGAGGGCAAATTGTTATTCGGTACCGTGGAGACATGGCTGATCTGGAAATTTACAAAGGGTGCGGTGCATGTGACGGATTATTCCAATGCTTCGAGAACCATGCTTTTTAACATCAATGATTTGTGCTGGGACAAGGAGATTTTACAGGAACTGGATATTCCTGAGAGCATGCTTCCGACACCGGTGCCGTCCAGCCAGATTTATGGTTACACCGATCCGTCCTTCTTAGGGGATGAGATACCGATCGCAGGAGCGGCAGGTGACCAGCAGGCGGCACTTTTTGGACAGACCTGTTTCCATGCAGGAGAGGCAAAAAACACATACGGAACCGGATGTTTCCTTTTAATGAATACAGGAGAAAAACCGGTATTTTCAAAAAATGGTCTTGTGACGACCATTGCATGGGGACTGGACGGAAAAGTAAACTATGCTCTGGAAGGTTCGATTTTCGTTGCAGGAGCGGCAATCCAGTGGCTTCGCGACAATATGAGGCTGATCGATTCCTCCGCAGACTCTGAGTACATGGCAAAAAAAGTACACGGAACCCACGGCTGTTATGTGGTTCCGGCATTTACCGGACTGGGCGCACCGCACTGGGATCAGTATGCGAGAGGTACGATCGTTGGCATCACAAGAGGTACCAACAAAAACCATATCATCCGCGCCACACTGGAATCTATCGATCTTCAGGTGTGTGATGTCATCGATGCAATGCGTGCAGACGCTGGTGTAGAATTGAAATCTTTGAAAGTGGATGGCGGGGCAAGCGCCAACAACTTCTTAATGCAGTTTCAGGCAGACATGATCAATGCACCGGTCAAGCGTCCAAGCTGTATTGAGACGACTGCGATGGGCGCCGCCTATCTTGCCGGACTTGCCGTTGGTTACTGGAAGAGCAAGGAAGATGTCATCAAAAATCAGAGTATCGACCAGATATTCTCTCCTCAGATGAGCGAGGAGGAACGCCAGACAAAACGGAAAGGCTGGAACAAAGCGGTCAAATACGCTTACGGCTGGGCGAAAGACGAACCGGAAGAGGAAGAAGAATAAAATAATGTGGAAAGGAAATGCGTTGGAAAAAAATTTTCCTTCGGATTCCATGAAAAAGGTTGAAAATTACAACTACATATGATAAACTCATTACAATTTAAGCAAGGGAATGTTTCAATATCATTCCCTTGCTTACAATAAAGGTATGTTTTGGAGCGGATAGCAATATCCGGTTTGACTGCCCATATATAGTTCATGTAGAGCAAAAGGAAAAACGGAAACGTTTTTTTTTTTGGGAAAAAAAGATGAAAGGACAGGGAAACAAATGAAAGCTTTTTTGATACTCGAAGATGGGAATGTATTTACAGGAACAAGCATTGGTTCTACCAGAGAAGTCATCAGTGAGATCGTTTTTAACACTTCAATGACTGGTTATCTGGAGGTATTGACCGATCCTTCCTATGCAGGACAGGCAGTGGTTATGACATATCCATTAATTGGTAACTATGGTATCACACCGGATATGGAGTCAAAGAAACCATGGCCGGACGGATACATTGTACGGGAGTTATCCAGAATGCCAAGCAACTTCCGTTGTGAGGGAACAATCCAGGATTTCCTGACAAAAAATGATATTCCTGGAATCGCAGGAATTGATACACGTGCACTTACCAAGATCTTACGTGAAAAGGGTACGATGAATGGTATGATTACGACAAACGAGAACTATAATATAGAAGAAATTATTCCTAAATTAAAAGCTTATACAACAGGAAATGTCGTAGACAAAGTTACCTGTGAGGAAAAACGAGTATTAAGCGGCACAGGAAAACGTGTGGCACTCATGGATTTCGGTGCAAAGAATAATATTGCCCAGTCTTTAAATAATCGTGGCTGTGAAGTGACCGTTTATCCGGCACACACAACTGCAGAGGAAATCTTAAGTACGAATCCGGACGGAATCATGTTAAGCAACGGCCCTGGAGATCCAAAAGAATGTACAGACATTATCAAAGAGATCAGGAAACTGTACGATTCCGATACTCCTATTTTTGCTATTTGCTTAGGTCATCAGTTAATGGCACTTGCAACAGGTGCTGATACCCACAAAATGAAATACGGACACCGTGGCGGAAACCACCCTGTCAAAGATTTAAAAACTAACCGTGTATACATTTCATCCCAGAATCATGGATATGTTGTTGATACAGATACTCTGGATCCAAACGTTGCAAAGCCGGCATTCGTAAATGTCAATGATGGCACCAACGAAGGTTTAGAGTATGTAGGAAAGAACATTTTCACTGTACAGTTCCATCCGGAGGCATGCCCTGGACCACAGGACTCCGGATACCTGTTTGACCGTTTCATTGAGATGATGTCGTAACTGACGAGTGTGCTCGAGCGAAGCACAGAGAATAAATTCGAATATCATAGAAGGAGAAATTGTATGCCAAAAAATAAAGACATTAAAAAAGTATTAGTAATTGGTTCCGGCCCGATCGTCATCGGACAGGCAGCTGAGTTTGACTATGCCGGTACACAGGCATGCCGTTCTTTAAAAGAAGAAGGTGTGGAAGTTGTACTTGTAAACTCCAATCCGGCGACCATCATGACAGATAAAGAGATTGCGGATGAAGTATATATTGAGCCTTTAACTGTTGAAGTATTAGAACAGATCATTGCAAAAGAAAAACCGGACAGCGTTCTTCCTACCCTGGGTGGACAGGCAGGATTAAACCTTGGTATGGAGCTTGCTGAAAAAGGAATTCTTGATAAGTATGGTGTAAAACTGATCGGTACAACTGCAGAGACTATTTTCAAAGCTGAAGACCGTCAGGCGTTTAAAGATACAATGGAGAAGATTGGTGAGCCATGTGCAGCATCACAGGTTGTAAACAACGTTCAGGATGGTATTAAATTTACAAATACGATCGGATACCCGGTTGTTCTTCGTCCGGCATTTACACTTGGAGGAAGTGGCGGCGGTATCGCACACAACGAGCAGGAATTAGTAGATATTTTAACAAATGGTCTTCGCCTGAGCCGTGTTGGTGAAGTTCTTGTAGAGCGCTGCATCGCTGGATGGAAAGAGATCGAGTACGAAGTGATGCGTGATGCGAACGGAAACTGCATTACTGTTTGTAATATGGAGAATATTGACCCGGTTGGTGTCCATACAGGTGACTCTATCGTAGTAGCTCCATCCCAGACATTAGGAGATAAAGAATATCAGATGTTACGTACTTCAGCACTGAATATTATTTCTGAGTTAAATATCACAGGTGGATGTAACGTACAGTATGCATTAAAACCGGATTCTTTCGAGTACTGTGTAATTGAGGTAAACCCACGTGTATCCCGTTCTTCAGCTCTTGCATCCAAAGCAACAGGATACCCAATTGCAAAAGTTGCTGCAAAGATTGCCCTTGGATATACTTTAGACGAAATCAAAAATGCGATCACAGGAAAGACGTATGCAAGTTTTGAGCCAATGCTTGACTACTGTGTAGTTAAGATCCCAAGACTTCCATTTGATAAATTTATTACAGCAAAGAGAACACTGACAACTCAGATGAAAGCAACTGGAGAGGTTATGAGTATCTGCAATAACTTTGAAGGAGCTTTGATGAAAGCGATCCGTTCTCTGGAACAGCATGTAGACAGCCTGATGTCTTATGATTTTACAGATCTGACAGATGAACAGTTGAGAGAACAGTTAAAAGTAGTAGATGACAGAAGAATCTGGGTGATCGCAGAAGCATTACGCCGTCAGTTCACATATGACGAGATCCATGAGATCACCAGCATTGACAAATGGTTTATTGATAAGCTTGCGATCATCGTTGAGATGGAGAATGCATTAAAGACAGAGCCATTAACAATTGATCTGTTAAAAGAAGCAAAGCGTATTGAATTCCCGGATAATGTAATTGCAGAACTTACCGGAAAATCCGTAAAAGAAATTCATGATATGCGTTATGACAACGGAATCGTTGCCGCATATAAGATGGTAGATACATGTGCTGCTGAGTTCGAAGCTACTACACCGTATTATTACTCTGTATTCGGAAGTGAGAACGAAGCGGAAGAGACACATCCACAGAAAAAAGTATTAGTTTTAGGTTCCGGTCCGATCCGTATCGGACAGGGTATCGAGTTCGATTATTGTTCTGTTCACAGTACATGGGCATTTGCAAAAGAAGGATGGGAGACTGTTATTGTAAATAACAACCCGGAAACAGTATCCACTGACTTTGATATCGCTGATAAGCTTTACTTTGAGCCACTCACACCGGAAGATGTGGAAGCAATCGTTAGGATCGAGAAACCGGATGGAGCAGTTGTACAGTTTGGTGGTCAGACTGCGATCAAATTAACAGAGAGCCTTATGAAGATGGGAGTTAAGATCCTTGGAACAAAGGCAGAAGATGTTGATGCAGCAGAAGACCGTGAATTATTCGATGAGATCCTTGAGAAGACAAAGATTCCTAGAGCAGCAGGTGGAACAGTGTTCACGGCTGAGGAAGCAAAAGCAGTTGCTAACCGCCTCGGATACCCTGTATTAGTCCGTCCTTCTTACGTATTAGGTGGACAGGGCATGAAGATCGCATTCAATGATGAAGAGATCGAAGAGTTTATCGGAATTATTAACCGTATCGCACAGGATCATCCAATTCTCGTAGATAAATATTTACAGGGAAAAGAGATCGAGGTTGACGCAGTATGTGACGGAACAGACATCCTGATCCCTGGTATCATGGAGCATATCGAGCGTACCGGTATCCACTCCGGAGACAGTATCTCCGTTTATCCGGCTCCTACGATCAGCGAACCTGTCAAAGAGATGATCGTTGAATATACAAAACGTCTGGCACAGGCACTTCATGTAATCGGTCTGATCAATATCCAGTTCATCGTTATGGATGAGCAGGTTTATGTAATTGAGGTAAACCCACGTTCTTCAAGAACTGTACCATATATCAGTAAAGTAACAGGTATTCCGATCGTTGATCTTGCTACAAAAGTGATCATCGGCGAGACGATCCGTGGTATGGGATATGAACCGGGACTTGCTCCGACTGCTGATTACATTGCGATCAAGATGCCGGTATTCTCTTTCGAGAAACTCCGTGGTGCAGAGATCTCCTTAGGACCTGAAATGAAGTCTACGGGTGAGTGTCTTGGTATTGCTAAGACATTTAATGAAGCTTTATACAAAGCATTCTTAGGTGCAGGTGTAAAACTTCCAAAATACAAACAGATGATCATGACTGTAAAAGACGCAGATAAACCGGAAGCTGTAGGTGTTGCTAAGAGATTCGAAGCTCTTGGATACAAGATCTATGCAACAAGAAGTACTGCAAAATATTTACAGGAGCATGGAGTAAATGCATTACGTATTAACAAGATCTCCCAGGAATCACCAAACGTTATGGACTTAATCCTCGGCCATAAGATCGACCTTGTAATTGACACACCAACACAGGGTAACGGTGATAAAAACCGTGATGGATTCCTGATCCGTCGTAATGCGATCGAGACAGGTGTATATTGTATCACAGCAATGGATACGGCAAATGCTCTGGCACGAAGTCTTGAGACTGCAACAGAAGAGCTTACTCCGATCGATATTGCAACCGTAAAGAATTTATAAAAAGTAAAAAATAAAAGTGGCCTCTGAAAGTGAAATATCACAATCAGAGGTCACTTTTTTATAAAAGCTTTTTTATAAAGAAAGTTCGATGCGGAATAATCCAGCAGGAATATAGTGCTTACTTGAAACCTGTATTCTTCCGTTTTCATCGTAGATGTTTTCCTGTATCAGGAGAAAAGAATCATGTTCTGAAATGGCATATTTGTCAGCAGTAAAATTGCCGGTTGTCGTGTAAGAACAGATCCTGTGACAGGAAGCCATTGTTTTGTAACAGTCTGATTCCAGATAATGAAGCAGTTCATCAGGGTGCGTCAGATCGATCTGCTTCTCTGCGATCAGCTCAATTGGAAGAAAACTGAGGCTGTAGGCAAACGGAACATTATCTTTCTTATACCAGCGGTCAGTAATGACCACGGCGGGAGTATATTGATTCAGTGTGTCTAGAATAGATCTGGTAGGTGGTTCCATACGAAAATCCAGTTCCGTATTGTCCGGTACTTTTGTGCTATACGAAAAAATCGGATGTTTATTCGAAGACAGATCTGATTCCTGCTTACGTTCTGTATCTGGCGAACAGATGAAATTACCGACGCCTGGAACATTTTTTACAATGCCATCTTCGATCAGAAGTGCCAGCGACTTTCTGAGAGTCATCCGGCTGACGCCCATATGCTCAGACAAAAGTGTCTCTGAAGGAAGCTGAGAGCCGGCAGGATAAGTTCCATTCAAAATCTGCTCATAAAGCTGGTCATAGACTCTGACGTGTTTTAATTTTTTGTTTACAGATGTATCAGACATTGTCATAAAAGGAACTCTCCCTTGTGTGGATTCTGTTTAAATATTGATATATACCAATTTTAATGATAAATCTATTGGTATAAAAAGTCAACGTAATATAGAGAAAAATTAGACAGGTTAAAAATAAAAACAACATGTCTAATTTAAAAATGCATAGGATTTTTGTGAAAAATACATACTGATTGTACACAATCGATAAAAAAATATCATTATTTTTGTAAAATAATGATATTGAAAATAGACATGTATAATTATATAATACAACTATAGTATGGGATAATATACAAGTATATGAATCGGGACGGAAATGTGACACGAGAAGCAGAACGGAGGATGTATATCCGGAACATATTTTATTAAGGAGATTTCTATGCAGAATTATTCGGGAGAAGTCGGATTACAGTATCATTTACAGATCAGACCAGGCGATGTGGGACGTTATGTGATCCTGCCGGGTGATCCGAAGAGATGTGAGAAGATCGCCAGGCACTTTGATGATGCGAAGCTGGTCGCAGACAGCAGAGAATTTGTTACATATACAGGGTACCTTGACGGAGAGAAGGTAAGTGTAACATCTACCGGAATCGGCGGACCATCAGCAACGATCGCTATGGAAGAGCTTGTTTTGTGCGGAGCAGATACTTTTGTCCGTGTCGGAACTTGCGGAGGGATCGATCTTGATGTAAAGGGTGGCGATATAGTAGTTGCAACAGGTGCAGTACGTATGGAAGGCACCAGCAGGGAGTATGCACCGATCGAGTATCCGGCAGTAGCAGATCTGGAAGTGACGAATGCTCTCGTAGCGGCTGCAAAGGAACTGGGATATCCTTATCATACAGGGGTTGTTCAGTGCAAGGATGCCTTTTACGGACAGCATGAACCGGAGAGAATGCCGGTAAGCTACGAGCTTTTGAACAAATGGGAAGCGTGGAAGCGTCTGGGATGCAAAGCTTCTGAAATGGAATCAGCAGCGTTATTTATTGCGGCTGCTCACCTGCGTGTGCGCTGTGGTTCGGATTTTCTGGTAATGGGAAATCAAGAGAGAAATGCACTCGGAATGGAGAATACAATTGTACATGATACAGAATCTGCGATCAAAGTAGGGGTGGAAGCGATCCGCAGACTGATACAAGAGGATCGCGAGAATGGAAGAATCGGGAAATAAAAACTGATCTGTTGCCGGAATGGCGGAGGAAGAAAATATGGAAGCAAAAAAATATAAGAGAATTTTTACAATCGTTATTGATTCCTGTGGGATCGGCAATGCAAAGGATGCAGCAGAGTATCATGATGCAGGAGCGGATACACTTGGACATATTGCAGCAGCAATGGGTGGAATACAGATCCCAAACATGCAGAAGCTTGGAATTGCCAATTTAAAAGAATTGGAAGGGATTGCCCCGACAGAGAAACCATTGGCATATTATGCTAAGATGAACGAGGCAAGCACCGGAAAAGATACGATGACTGGTCACTGGGAGATGATGGGACTTCATATCACAACTCCGTTCCAGACATTTACGGAAACAGGATTTCCAAAGGAACTTATCGAAGAACTGGAGAAGAGGACGGGACATAAAGTCATCGGGAATAAAAGTGCCAGTGGAACAGAGATCCTCGATGAACTCGCAGAAGAAGAAATCGCAACCGGTCATATGATCGTGTATACATCTGCAGATTCTGTACTCCAGATTTGTGGAAACGAAGAGACTTTCGGTCTGGAAGAATTATATCGTTGCTGTGAGATCGCACGCGAACTCACATTAAGGGATGAATGGAAAGTCGGCCGGGTGATCGCCCGCCCATATGTGGGCAGGAAGAAAGGCGAGTTCAAACGTACCAGCAACCGTCATGATTATGCATTAAAGCCATACGGAAGAACCGTATTGAATGCATTAAAGGACGCGGGATACGATGTGATCTCTGTCGGAAAGATCAATGATATTTTCGATGGGGAAGGAATTACAGAATCCAACAAATCCAAAAGCTCAGTGCATGGTATGGATCAGACGATCGAGATTGCAGGAAGAGATTTTACAGGTCTTTGTTTTGTGAACCTGGTAGATTTTGATGCGTTATGGGGACACAGAAGAAATGTAAAAGGTTATGCAGAAGAGCTAGAGAGATTTGATGTGAAACTCGGAGAATTTTTGAATGTACTGCAGGAAGATGATCTTTTGATCATTACAGCGGATCACGGAAATGATCAAACCTACACAGGAACTGACCATACAAGAGAACAGGTTCCATTCCTTGCGTACTCCAAATCCATGGAAGGTTCCGGAAAACTTGCAGATACAGATACATTTGCTGTAATCGGGGCAACAGTTGCAGATAATTTTAATATTGCAATGCCGGAGAATACGATCGGAACATCTTTGCTCGGGGAATTAAAATAAGTAATATTATAAATTGTAAAATAAAACTATCTATAAATAGCATGAAACAGTGTGGAATTTCAGGAAAACAGGAAGTTCTGCCTGCAATGAAAGGAAAAATCATGGAAAAAAAAGACGTATTAAAAATTGTTGACCACACATTACTTTCACAGACTGCTACATGGACTGACATCAAAGAGATCCTTGATGATGGGATCAAATATGAATGTGCATCTGCATGCATTCCGGCAGCGTATGTAAAACAGGCAGCAGAATATGTGGAAGGAAAGCTTCCAATCTGTACAGTTATCGGTTTTCCAAACGGATACCATACAACAGCTACAAAAGTTTTTGAGACAAAAGATGCAATTGCAAATGGTGCGGAAGAAATTGATATGGTTATCAACATCGGATTTTTAAAAGATGGCAGATATGATGAAGTTGAAGATGAGATCAGACAGATCCATGAAGCATGCAATGGCAAAATTTTAAAAGTTATCATTGAAACATGTCTTCTCACAGAAGAAGAGAAGATCAAAATGTGTGAGATCGTTACCAATGCAGGTGCAGAATTCATCAAAACTTCTACCGGATTCTCCACAGCAGGAGCAACCTTTGCAGATGTTGAGTTGATGAGAAAACATGTCGGACCGGAAGTGAAGGTAAAAGCTGCCGGTGGAATATCTTCTTTTGATGATGCAGAAGAGTTTATGAGACTTGGTGCTGACAGACTTGGAACAAGCCGTCTTGTAAAAATCATTAAAAATACAGATACAGGAATGGGTTACTAAATCAGGACATAAATACAAAAAAGATACAAAAAATTCATCTGTACAATGCAAAAAAAGAACTTGACACACGAGGGATAGTGTAATATAACACATAAGTCTGTGATAGTGAATTAATGTCTCACCAAAAGCCCCGGTGGACATTTAAACTATAAACAATTTATTTAATGACAAAGCGATGTGTCCTGGACATTCACATTGTGGAAGCATTTCATAACATTATTTTTAGGAGGAATATCAATGAAAACTTTTATGGCTAGCCCAGCTACCATTGACAGAAAATGGTATGTAGTTGACGCTGAAGGTATGACATTAGGACGTTTAGCATCTGAAGTTGCTAAAGTATTAAGAGGAAAGAATAAACCAATCTTTACACCACACATCGATACAGGTGATTATGTAATCGTTGTTAACGCAGAGAAGATTAAAGTAACTGGTAAGAAATTAAACCAGAAAGTATACTATAGCCACTCTGAATATGTAGGTGGAATGAAAGAGACTACATTAAAAGAAATGTTAGCAAAACATCCTGAAAGAGTTATCGAGTACGCTGTAAAAGGCATGCTTCCAAAAGGACCTTTAGGAAGACAGATGTACACAAAATTATTTGTATACGCTGGACCTGATCACAAACATGCTGCTCAGAAACCAGAAGTTTTAACATTCTAATTAGGAGGTAAAGGACATTGGCTAATACAAAGAATTACGGAACAGGAAGAAGAAAATCATCTGTTGCCAGAGTATACTTAGTACCAGGTACAGGTAAGATCACAATCAACAAAAGAGATATCGATGAGTATTTCGGATTAGATACATTAAAAGTTATCGTTCGTCAGCCATTAGTTGCTACAGAAACAACTGATAAATTTGACGTATTAGTAAACGTTAAAGGTGGCGGATACACAGGACAGGCTGGAGCTATCAGACATGGTATCTCCCGTGCATTACTTACAGTAGACGAAGATTACAGACCAGTTCTTAAGAAAGCTGGATTCTTAACACGTGATCCACGTATGAAAGAGCGTAAGAAATACGGTCTCAAAGCAGCTCGTCGTGCACCACAGTTCTGCAAGCGATAATTATCTCGCAAGAGAATTCCAATCACAAGAGATTACAAGCCTCAGAAACTACGGTTTCTGGGGTTTTTTTAATGCAAAGAAGATTTACAAAGAGTATCTTTACCATTGGCCGAATGACCGTGAAGCCTTAATTTTTTCAAGAGAAAATGGAGTGTATGAGTTCCGGGAAAATGTAAATGAACAGGTTACTGAAACATTTTTAAAACCAATCAAGGAGGTTAAGATAGATGCAGCTTAGTGTAAAAGATATAGCTGATAGTGCAAATATGATTTATGAATGTACTTGTAACTTTGCAGTAAGAGCATCTATGAGGACTTTTGAATGTGTGATAGAATATAATTTAGTTTTTGAGAGACAGTTCAAAAATCGCTACAATGCCTGAAAATACGAGGCACTGTAGCGATTTTTTGTTTTTGTCTTATTTTGGAATATCAAAGCTGATACATGTTCCCTGCCCTGCATGACTTATAATTTTGAGCCCTTTATTTCCTGGATAAGTCAGTGTCAGACGTTTGTGCGTGTTTTTTACACCGATATGCTGTTCAGGATCTTCAGGAGACAGGAGAGAAGCCCTGATTTGACGTAAACGTTCTTTTTCTATTCCAATTCCGTTATCCAGTATATGGAATTTCAGAGTGTCTGTTGTCTCGATGATTTTTATTCGTATAACTAAAGAATCTGTAGGAGAATGAATACTGTATTGAATGCTATTTTCTAATAATGGTTGTAGTAATAACCGTATTACCTGATATTCCAGAATCGCATCATCATAATCCCACAAAAGAATGATCTGCCCAGGATGATGAAATTGCTGGATTTGCAGGTATTCTTTGCAGGCCATGATTTCATTTTTTAGTGAAACGGTTGTTCTGGAATCATTCAAAGCATATCTTAGGATATCAGAGAGTGCATGTACCAGTTTGCTGGCAGGTGCCTGATAACCTTCATTTTTTATAATTTCCATATCGATAGACTGCAAGGTATTAAAGAAAAAGTGAGGATTAATCTGAAGTTGGAGAGCCTTCAATTCGCTGAGTGTTTTCTTTAATTGCCATTCTTTTACCTGCATGGTCAATGTATTATTTCTGACAAATGTGAGAATTACACGATTTAATATCAGATTATATTCATCTAGTTTTTTTGTGTCAATAAGTTCTCCGGTCGTGTCTAACGGAAGATTTCCTTTTTCAGCATCCCAGAGAATATCTAATAGTAATTCAATCTGGTGAAAATTTTTGTTTGCCAGATATAAGCTGAACAAGAGACATAATACAGCAGCTACCAGAACACCAATGATTACACAGTAAAAAATGTTATACATCAGATGATAGATGTCTTTGGCAGGAACGAGTGATAAAAAGTGCAGCTGATATGCCGGGTATACAAATTCTGTCAGCAAGTAGGAATGCTGGTTGTATTTGACCGAAGAAAGATAGTGACCTTCGTTGGAGAGAGTGAGGGATAGTTGCTCGTGAATTCCCTGATCCGTTTTAAATGGAATGGATGAGGCATTAGTATTTGAAAAAAGAAGCATGCCCCTGGAATCGGTAACAAAAATGGATTCATTTGGATAATTTTCAAGAGAAGAAAGCAGCCTGGAAACAACGGACTGATTCAGATTCACAACCAGGACACCGTCATAATAACGGATTCTCCTATAAATTGTAACTGCGGTATGTGGTTCCTCAAAGGAATAATTCTGGAATTCCCGGAGCACAATCCATTGTTCATCATCGCGTGTATGAGTCTTGAAGTCAGAAAGCCAGTCCTGATCTGCAGAATCAGCAATAAAAGTAAGTTGTTTGTCTGTCTGAAAGAAACAGTCGTTGTCGTTTGGAAAATACACATAGACAGAATCTATGTAAGTTGAGCTGGATTTCAGGTTTTCCAGTATATCAAACATAATATTTTTCGTGACATTTTCTTTGTAATTCATAGAATTACGATTTAATATCCGGTACATGGACATAGAGATAGCACTGTTTGTGTTCATCATTTCAGCAACGTCATCGCCTTTAGTGAGAATTTCGGTGATCAACTGGCTGCTGATTTGAAAAGAACTTTGTGCCTGTGTATTAGAGTTATCACGGATCTGAAAATAGGAGTATACTGTCAAAAGAAGTCCGATGATTAATACAGGCAGTGAAAATATAAAAAAATATTGTGTGAATTTGTGTATAAAATATTTGCGTTTCATGTAATAACTCTCCAAACAGCGACTTATATATCAGAAACATTATTCCGGTATTCTCTCGGTGTGACTTTGTAGTATTGCTTAAATGCTCGGGAAAAGTTTTTCGGATTGTCATAACCTACCATCAGTGAAATCTCATAAGTCTTGTAAGTAACGTCCTTTAGCAATTCACCGGCACGCTCCATGCGGCACTGGGTCAGATAGTCCGAAAACGTTGACAGGGTGATTTTATGAAACAGCTTTGAAAAATAGCCGGGACTTAGATGAACCTGTATGGCAGTGTCTTCCAGAGAAGCATCTGCAAGATGGCCTTTCACATATTCTTTAGCGATAGAGATCAGTTTCTGATGATAGGTATTGTCTGATTCATCTATAGAATCAACAGAATCCGTTCTTTTTTCGAGCGAATCTTTGATTTTCAACATGGCAGCAGTTAATTCTTCATATTTGATTGGCTTTAGAAGAAAATCATGTACCTGATATCGGATTGCCTGTTGTGCATAATCAAAATGTTTATATCCGGTCAGGATTACAACTTCAATTGGATTTTTGCTCTCACGGAGCATGCGTATCAGATCAAGACCTGAAATATTCGGGAGACGGATATCGGTTAAAAGAATGTCAGCATGCTCATGGGAAAGGTAATGAAAAGCATCCTGACCATTGGAAAAATTGGCAACAACATTGATACCGAGTGAATTCCATGGGAAAAGATGCGTAAGACAATCTCGAATATTAGACTCATCTTCTACAATAACCAAATCAAGCAACGGAATACCTCCTAATTGTAAACAGCAAAAAAAGAGTATAAATGTGAATATGTGATACTTATGAAGAAAATTCTATCATAATGTCAGAAGAAATGTCAAGAAAGGTGTATGGGATGAAAATAGTCTTTGTGGTAATTTAATAATATCAAGAAAACAGAAACAAAGGAGGTATTAGAACTATGAAAAAAAAGTATTTAGCAATGTTAATGACAGCAACTATTGCAATGTCAACAGTGTTAGCAACTGTTGGATGCGGTGCTGACAGCTCGGATGCGGCAGATCCGAATGCATCACAGGAGAGCAGTACAGATGAGCAGAGTGCAGACAACGCCGGCAGTAAAGATGACAGTGAGCCTGTTACGCTTCGTTTTATGTGGTGGGGCGATGATGTCAGACATCAGGCGACATTGGATGTGATCGAACAATATGAGAAGGATCATCCGAATGTTACGATTGAGGCAGAGTATGGCGGATATGATGGATATTTTGAAAAGCTCACGACTCAACTATCAGGAGGAACAGCAGCAGATATCATCCAGTACAATGCAAATACGGTTTCTGATCTAATGGCAATCGGAGACGTTTTTGTAAATCTGGAAGATTATAAGGATGTATTGGATACTTCTGATTTTGACCAGGGATTCATTGAGAATTTTTCTTATTATGATGGAAAAATGATTGCATTGCCGACAGGTATCAATGGCGGAATCTGGCTGACAAATACAGCCTTACTGCAGGAGGCAGGTGTGGATGCGGACAGCATTAAAACATGGGATGATTTCATTGAGGCAGGTAAGGCTGTTCATCAGTATAATGACGAGTGCTATTTATTCAATATAGATATTGAAACACTCGGTAAAGAGTTGTTAGGTTCCATTATGGCACAGATTACAGGAAATGACCTGATTGACAAAGACACAATGAAGCTGAATTTTACAAAAGATGATCTGCAGAGAGCGTTCAATCTGATTCATGAAATGTATGCCAATGACGTAGTGGAACCAGCAGCGGACAGTGCACCGTATGCGTTGAAATTGAGCACAAATCCGAAGTGGATCAATCACCAGTTAGCTATTGCTTATGGTGCTACATCAAATGTATTTGATGGATATTATGACTTCAAGGATACTGCAATTGCACTTGATATGCCAGAATTTGAAGATGCAAAAGAATCAGGTATTTTGTATGTACCGCCTCAGATGCTGGCTATTTCTTCAAAGTGCGAGCATCCTGAGATTGCCGCAGATTTCCTGAATTACTTCTATAACAACGAGACAGCAATCAATACATTGAAAACCTGCAGGTCTATTCCACCTACATCACAGGGACAGAAGATCTGCGAGGAAAATGGATATGCAGATCCAGTGATTGTGTCTGCTGTAAATAAAGCCAGTGAAACGGGAACAATCCATCAGAATCTGTATACACCTGCAGAGATGGTAGAGATTCTTCAGGATGCAGTTGAAAAAATCGCATATGATCAAGGAGATGTAGAGAGTATTACAGCAGATACAATGAATCTGCTAGAGGAGACTCTATCACGTTTACAGAATTAGAGAAAGAATAGGGGGCTGGCTGGGAAGCCAGCCTTCTGAAAAGAGGGAAGACGGTTAAATGAAGAAAAAAAGGAGAACTTTTGAAGAAGTAAAGGGTTATCTATATATATTGCCATGGATTATTGGATTCCTAATGTTTCAGCTGATACCGCTAATCAATTCTTTACGATATTCTCTGACAAATATTAAATTAGGAGGAGATTACAGGTTTATCGGATTGCAAAATTATATCCGCATGTTTACTTCTGATGTGGATTTGTTTAATTCTATGTGGGTAACAATCAAATATATTGTAATGGTAGTTCCTGCAAAACTAATTTTTGCATTGGCAGTGGCAATGATATTAAGTATGAAATTAAAAGGTATCCGCTTATTCCGAACAATGTACTATCTTCCGTCGATTCTGGGGGGAAGCGTTGCAATCTCGGCATTATGGCGAGTGATGTTTATGAAAACAGGAATTGTTAATAATCTTTTGGGCACAAATATCAACTGGCTGGGTGATCCAAAGTATGCGTTATTTACAATTGGACTTATAGATGTCTGGCAGTTTGGATCTTCAATGGTGTTGTTTTTCGCGGCACTCAAGCAGGTACCAAGAGATTTATATGAAGCAGCACAAATTGATGGGGCAGGAAGAATCCGGTCGTTTTTTAAAATCACACTTCCAATGATCAGTCCGGTTATATTATTCAATACAATTATGCAGATAATCAATGCTTTACAGAATTATACATCAGCATATGTGGTAACTGGCGGTGGACCATTAAAATCAACTAATATTATGGCATTGAAAATCTATCAGGATGCATTTGTGAAATCTGATTTGGGATATGCCAGTGCAGAATCATGGCTGCTATTTGTGTTCCTGTTATGTCTGAGTGGTCTGATTTTCTGGAGTTCAAAATATTGGGTATTTTATGGAGATGAAGGAGGACGATAAAGTGATAAAAAAACGATTTTTGCGTGGGTTGTCCTATCTTATGATAACAGCAATCGGAATCATAATGATTTATCCGTTGATCTGGATGTTTTTTGCAGCATTCAAGACTAACAATGAAATCAATCTGGCCACAAGCCTGCTTCCGGCACAATTTGACTGGTCTGGATTTGTCAGGGGCTGGCATGCTTCAGGGCAGTATACATTTACTGATTTCTTTAAGAATACTTTTTTACTTGTGGTACCAACTGTACTGTTTACAGTAGTGTCCTGTACAATTGTTGCTTATGGATTTGCAAGGTTCTCTTTTAAAGGACACAAAATACTATTTGCACTGATGCTTTCGACGATGATGGTGCCAAATGCGGTACTCATTATACCGAGATATCTGCTATTTCGTGATCTTGGATGGCTGAATGGGTATTTACCATTTTGGATGCCTGCCTTGTTCGCCTGTTATCCATTTTTTATTTATCAGGAGGTTCAGTTTTTGAGGGGAATTCCTACAGAACTCGATGAAGCAGCTAAAATAGATGGATGCAACTCATTTCAAATCCTGGTGCAGATTTTATTGCCAGTGTTGAAACCATCCATGATATCTGTTTGTATTTTTCAGACGATTTGGACATGGAATGATTTCATGAATCCATTGATTTACATAAACAGTGTATCTAAATATCCATTGTCACTTGCACTTAGAATGGGTCTGGATGTAGCTGCGTCCACAAACTGGAATGAGATAATGGCGATGGCATGTGTATCAATTCTTCCTTTGGTGATTATGTTTTTCTGTTTCCAGAAATATTTTGTGGAAGGAATTGCATCTTCGGGATTAAAGGGATAAGCACATGAAAACAATTTAGAATGACAGTTAAAATATGAGAGAGAAAAGGAGTAATAATATAATGAAAGACTATACATTTCGTGCAATGGAAATACATGATTTTACACAAATCTGGAATCTGGATGAGATTAGACGTCGGTTGGACTTTATGGTAAAGAATAACATGAATGCAATGGTATTTCATGAACCGGGAATTGAAGACAAAATCGTGTTTCCAGCAAAATTCCTGGGAGGATCTGGAAATCCCGAAAGTTATTATGATGCATTTTTAGAGGTCGATCATCAGATCTTAAATCATGCATTGAGAGAAAATCTGAATCTCAATCGTAGAGATTATATTAATCATGTGATCCGTGAAGCAAAGGAAGCGGGCGTGGACATTTATTTTGAAAACAAGGAATTGTGGTTTTCGGATTTTGTATTGAAATATAAAAAAGAACTCATGCAGGCAGACGGAACAATTTGTCCGAGTAATCCATTCTGGTATGAAGAATTCCTACCTTATAAATATAAGGAATTATTTCTGGCATTGCCAGATCTGGCAGGAATTATCTGCTCCATAGGAACGGGAGAGGCACGACTTGCAATCAGCAATACATTTGCGTGTGGGTGTGAGCGCTGTAAGAACTTAGATCCGGTAGAATGGTATAAAAATATGATTATGGCAATGTATAAGCCTTTTAAAGATGCAGGAAAGAAACTGATTATCAGGGATTTCATCTATACAAAAGCAGAGCAGGAGAGATTTCAAAAGGCATTTATTGATATGCCGGAGGAAATAATATTGTCTTTAAAAAATACACCTCATGATTTTTATCCGACATTTCCGGACAATCCACTGATGGGGCATGTCGGTAGTCATCCGCAGATTACGGAATACGACGTAAATGGTCAGTTTTTCGGATGGGGTGTTCAACCATCTGCAATGCTCTCAGATATAAAACGCAGACTGCGGTACGGAAAAGAACATCAAGTGACGGGATTTCTTGCAAGAACCGATTGGGAAGGTGTGCAAGACTGGACATGTTTTGATAACTTGAATATGGTAAACCTTTATGCGATTGCAGCTTATGCAGAAAATGAGAATACAAGTGAGGAGGAAATCTACTTACGGTGGCTGCAGGGTGAGCATATGCTTGATGAGCGTTTAAGCCCAGGACAGTTAAAAACTTGTGTTCAGACTGTTAAGGAGATCATGGATGAAACGTGGCCGATTGTCGAGAAAACAAATTTTGTGAATGGATGCCTGTTCTCAAACGATAGTTGTATGCATCTCACACCTGAGCAGTTTACTTTCATTGGAGGAACACACCATAGTCTGAGTGAGTGGGATCCAGAGAAAAAGGATGCACTGGAAATGTCAGTTGAGAATATAGCTAGAATTATTGAAGATAAAGAAGAAGCCCATGTAAAATGTGAAAAATTAGTGGATCGTGTGGTGGCTGGAAATATGGGATTGACAGAAGATGCATACGAAAAAATGAAAGAGCATTTTGAATTTATGCGCTGGTATGTACGAGGCTTCCGGCTGACAGCACGAGGTTATTGTTTTGGAAGATATGTAACGGAAAAGAATGCTGCAGATATGCTGGTGGAAGGAAAAACAGCGAATGTACTATTGGAAGAGACAATCCATGAGATGGAAAAGTACAGGGAAGGCCTGCTCCAAACAACATTTATTAAAAAGTATCCATTTGATGCACAGTTAAATCCGGAACGAGTTGCGTTTTACACAAATTCATTAAAGCGTATGCTTGCACAGGGAAAGAAGGTTGAGATAGTTGAAGATTAATAGGAAGAGTTTTCGTGATAAAGTGATGGGATGCTGGCTTGGGAAAAATGCAGGTGGAACATTAGGCGAACCATTGGAAGAAAAATTTGGCAAGAAAGAGATGTTTCATGTAGACTGGTATCCATTTCTTCCAGAAGGAGGAATTCCAAATGATGACCTGGAACTTCAGCTGATCTGGCTGCAACAGCTCAGGAAAAAAGGACCAGGTCTGACTGCCGCGGATTTGGTAGAAGCATGGACGGACTGTGTTGCTTATAATTTTGATGAGTATGGCTTGTGCAAGGAAAATATGCAAAAAGGATTGCTGCCGCCTGTGTGTGGATGGCACAACAATGCATTTAAAGACTGCATGGGAAGTCCGATCCGTTCTGAATTATGGGCATGTGTAGCACCTGGTTGCCCTGAGCTGGCAGCGTGGTATGCATATCAGGATGCAATTGTAGACCATGGTGGTGGAGAATCGGTTTATGGTGAAATATTTAATGCGGTTCTGGAGTCATGTGCATTTGTAAATAATGATAAATTTATACTTTTGGATGCAGCACTGGCATCCATACCGAAGTCAAGTCTTACCTATCAGTGTGTTAAGCGTACAATTGATAATTTTCATTTAGGTATGAAATATGAGGAAAATCGTAATGATCTGGTGGAAGCGTTTTATAATCCGGTGGCACAATATTCGCCATTGAATCTTGGATTTCAGACGATCGGATGGCTGTACGGAGAAGATTTTGGTGATGCTATCTGTAAAGCAGTAAATTGCGGATGGGATACGGATTGTACTGCGGCAACACTGGGGGCTATTTTAGGAATTATCGGTGGTGCGTCTGCATTACCGGAAAAATGGATCGAGCCATTGGGATACGAAATAGCAACCAATATGACAACTGGTGGTATTCGTAATCTGACAGCACCTACGGATATCCGGGAGTTGACAGAAGTAGTTTGCCAAGAAGCAGAGCGAGTTTTGAACTACTGGGGAAAAGATATTGAATTCTGCGATGAAGATATGTCATATAGCGGAAAAGGACAGATAAAAATACCGGAATTAAATTTCTTAAAGGACTATGCACCGGATAGTCTGGTATACGTTTATGGCGGAATCAGGGAAACACTACAGTATGATAAGGATGCAGCAATCATAGGAGGTCGTGCTTCTAAAATAACGGTAAAATTGAAAAATTTGCATCCGGTTGAGAAGCGGATGGATATCCAGTTGGAACTGCCAGAGGGATTTTACCTGAAAGGTGAAGGTACAAAGCAGCTCATATTGAAACCCGAAGGGGACACACAGATAGTTTATGAAATATGTGCCGATGCTGCACAGATCAGGGATACGAATCAATGCTGGTTGAAAATGAAAGTCTGTGGTGAACCGGCACTACCGGCAATACCGGTAGTGTTGCTTGGAGGAAACCGGTGGATGATATCCAGACTTTATCCTGATAAGACTATTGAAGACGATTGCTGCGTGGATGAACAGAGCTGGTTTGTGAGACCACCGGAGCAATTTGAAGAGCAATGGAATGTAGGAAATGATCTGTGTCTGGGAACACGTTTCTCTGAAAAAGGAGTTATATTTGCATTGCACCAGTTTTATTCAGATGAAGACAGGGAAGTTGTTTTGGGTGTTCCGAACAACGGATATATGAAATTGTATTTGAATACAAAACTAATTCATACGACAAAAGAGAAAACCTCATTGAGGGCAAATCTGGGCAATGGTGGTGCACTGGGTGATTTATCTAACTATAAGGTGACGACTATAGCTAAGGGCTGGAATCAGGTGTTGATAAAACTGCAGGCAGACGAGTTACCGCAGGAATCACATTTTACAATTGGCGGAATGAGTAAAGTTTGTGTGAAAAATCACGGAATGCCTGTGCTCGGTCTGTGCAGAAGTCGTTTCCTGTGGGAGATTTCGTAGAACAGAAGGTTGGAAATAACAGAATGAGTAGGCAGGAAAAGGCATGGATAAAACCGGGGTATCTGTCGCAGGTTTTCAGAGCAGACGAGAGAAGAATGGAGTTTGATTGCAAAAATCAAACTATCATACAAAAAGAATGTCCGGTGGATATAGTATTTATCGGTGACTCTATAACACAGATGTGGGAATTGGAAGCGTACTTCCATCAATATCATTTAATGATTCTAAACAGGGGAATTGGTGGAGATCGCACCAAATCGTTTCTTCACCGCTTTTATGCGGATGCAATTCAATTAAAACCGAAAATGGTCATGATAATGGTTGGTATTAATGATGCGTGGGATTTAGAATTTGATCCGTGGAAGCGGGAACCTGTCAGAGAGACAGAAGATGTCTTGCAGGAAGCACTTTTCAATATGGAACAGGTTCTTAAAAAAGCATCCATGGAAGAATTCCAGACGGTTGTATGCTCTATATTGCCGACAAATATGGCTTGGACGAATCATGAGGCAGAACGAAAAAAGTATGTGAGGTCTTATAATGAAGGTATGAAAGAACTGACATGCAGATATGGCCTGAAATTCATAGATTATTATCCTTATTTTGTAGACAGGGATGGAGAGTCATTGCAGTTGGAATTGAGCTTGGAAGGGTTACATCCAAATGTGTTTGGATACGATAAAATGGCTGAAATTTTGGAAAATGAAATAGATTTCAGCAGTTTGACATTTGATTCAAAATATAATGGTTAGTTGAAAACAGGGCGTGGCAATGTTTGACCGACGATAGGGGTAGGTTAGAATTGCTCACGCTTTGCTTGTTAGGGCAAGGCCCTGTTTCCAGGATGGAGTTTTTCGTGTTCCGAAAAATGGAATGCTGGAAACAAATAAACCACTTGCTATGCGAGTGGTTGGAAATGCTTTAGCTTACAGAAAAAACCTCCAATGCTATAATAATGCAGGATCGCCAACCGCATTACAAGCAGAGGAGGTATCCATATGGATATAAATAGTTTAGCACACACGAAATGGAATTGTAAGTATCACATTGTTTTTGCACCAAAGTATCGCAGAAAAATAATATATGGACAGTTAAAACGTGATATAGCTAATATCTTAAGCATGTTGTGTAAAAGAAAAGGTGTAAAAATTGTCGAAGCAGAAGTATGCCCGGATCACATACATATGTTAGTAGAGATTCCACCAAGCATAAGTGTGTCAAGTTTCGTAGGGTATTTAAAAGGAAAAAGTACGCTAATGATATTTGAAAGACATGCGAATTTAAAATATAAGTATGGAAACAGGCATTTCTGGTGCAGAGGATATTACGTAGATACAGTAGGCAAAAATGCAAAGAAAATACAGGAATATATTCAAAATCAGTTAAAAGAAGATTTGGAATATGATCAAATGACTCTGAAAGAGTATATTGACCCGTTCACGGGTGAGCCAGTAAAAACAAACAGATAGAATAAGCCCAATGGGCTTAGTAGGTAAATGACGTTGCGGCTGGCGAACCATTTGGTGATAAAGAATATCAGATGCTCCGTACCTCTGCGTTAAATATTATTTCAGAGTTAAATATCACAGGTGGATGTAATGTGCAGTATGCATTACACCCGGAATCTTTTGAGTACTGTGTGATCGAGGTAAACCCTCGTGTATCCCGTTCTTCTGCACTTGCATCCAAGGCGACCGGATACCCGATCGCAAAAGTTGCAGCAAAGATCGCATTAGGTTACACCTTAGACGAGATTAAAAACGCAATTACAGGAAAAACATACGCAAGTTTTGAGCCAATGCTTGACTATTGCGTTGTAAAGATCCCAAGACTGCCATTCGATAAATTTATTACGGCAAAGAGAACCCTTACCACCCAGATGAAGGCAACCGGAGAGGTTATGAGTATCTGCAATAACTTCGAAGGCGCTCTGATGAAGGCAATACGTTCCTTAGAGCAGCATGTAGACAGTCTGATGTCTTATGATTTTACAGGACTTAACGATGCAGAATTAAGAGAACAGTTAAATGTGGTAGACGACAGAAGGATCTGGGTGATCGCAGAGGCACTGCGCCGTCATTTCAGTTATGATGAGATCCATGCCATCACCAAGATTGATAAATGGTTTATCGACAAGCTTGCCATCATTGTTGAGATGGAAGAGACTTTAAAGACACAGCCATTGACGGTTGAATTATTAAAAGAAGCAAAACGTATTGAGTTCCCGGACAATGTGATCGCAAAACTGACTGGTAAAACAGAAGCAGAAATTCACGACATGCGTTATGAGAACGGAATCGTTGCAGCATATAAGATGGTAGATACCTGTGCAGCAGAGTTCGAAGCTACAACTCCATATTACTATTCCGTATTTGGAAGTGAGAATGAGGCAGAGGAAACCCATCCACAGAAAAAAGTATTAGTATTAGGTTCCGGCCCGATCCGTATCGGACAGGGTATCGAGTTTGACTACTGCTCTGTTCACAGTACCTGGGCATTTTCAAAAGAGGGCTGGGAGACCGTTATCGTAAATAACAATCCGGAGACAGTATCTACTGACTTTGATATTGCGGATAAACTTTATTTTGAGCCATTAACCCCGGAAGATGTCGAAGCAATCGTTAAGATTGAAAAACCGGACGGAGCAGTTGTACAGTTCGGTGGACAGACAGCCATCAAGTTAACGGAAAGCCTTATGAAAATGGGAGTTAAGATCCTTGGTACAAAGGCAGAAGATGTTGATGCAGCAGAGGACCGTGAGTTATTTGATGAGATTCTGGAAAAAACACAGATCCCGAGAGCGGCAGGTGGAACTGTATTTACTGCCGAGGAGGCAAAAGAGGTTGCAAACCGTCTCGGATATCCTGTTTTAGTCCGTCCTTCCTATGTTTTAGGTGGACAGGGCATGAAGATCGCATTCAATGATGAAGAGATCGAAGAATTCATCGGAATCATCAACCGTATTGCACAGGATCACCCAATCCTCGTAGATAAATATTTACAGGGAAAAGAGATCGAAGTCGATGCCGTATGCGATGGAACCGATATTTTAATCCCTGGTATTATGGAGCATATTGAGCGTACCGGTATCCATTCCGGAGACAGTATTTCCGTATATCCGGCTCCAACGATCAGTGAACCGGTCAAAGAGATGATCGTGGAATACACAAAACGTCTTGCACAGGCATTACATGTTATTGGTCTGATCAACATCCAGTTCATCGTTATGGACGAGCAGGTTTACGTGATCGAGGTTAACCCACGTTCTTCCAGAACTGTGCCATATATCAGCAAAGTAACAGGTATTCCGATTGTTGACCTGGCAACAAAAGTAATCATCGGCGAGACCATCCGCGGTATGGGTTATGAACCGGGACTTGCTCCGACTGCAGATTACATTGCAATTAAAATGCCGGTATTCTCATTTGAGAAACTTCGTGGTGCTGAGATTTCTTTAGGACCTGAGATGAAATCCACCGGTGAGTGTCTTGGTATCGCCAAGACTTTCAACGAAGCTTTATACAAAGCATTCTTGGGAGCTGGTATTAAACTTCCAAAATACAAACAGATGATCATGACAGTAAAAGATGCAGACAAGCCGGAAGCTGTTGGTGTTGCTAAGAGATTTAAAGCATTAGGCTACAAGATCTATGCGACAAGAAGTACTGCAAAGTATCTGCAGGAACACGGCGTAAATGCACTCCGCATCAATAAGATCTCACAGGAATCACCGAACGTTATGGACTTAATTCTTGGTCATAAGATCGATCTTGTCATCGATACACCTACACAGGGTAACGGTGATAAGAACCGTGACGGATTCCTGATCCGCCGTAATGCGATCGAGACAGGTGTGTACTGTATCACAGCAATGGATACGGCAAATGCACTGGCACAAAGCCTTGAGACTGCAACCAATGAGCTTACTCCGATCGATATCGCAACTGTGAAGAATTTGTAAACCAGAGTTTAACTGGCGTAGTGTCGCAGATTTTGTGGTGCTTTTATAGGCTGTGAGGGGCAGCTATAAGAGTCCTCTCACAAGGCAAATTTATATGTAATGAAAAAGAAAAACGGTATAAACGAAATATTATGTTTCTGTTCGCTGGACATTCCGATGGGCTTCTGAACAACAATCATGTTCAGCAAAGGCTTCCATGATTGTTAGAATCCCATCTTCATAGCTCACAAAGAAAATAATATTTGTTTATACCGTTTTTCTTTTATTTACATTACGAATGTCTTGTGAGAGTATTCTTATACATGCCCAATCAACGTTATGAACCGCACCACAAAATCTGCAATTTACGTTATGGAACTCCAGATACTTTGCTTCCTCTCCAAGTTCAATCTGTAGCGCTGCGTCAAACGCCGGGAACCATTGGATTTTCTCATCGTTTGTGTTCAGTCATGTTCTCACTTTATGATAATAAAATGTCTAGTATTTTTCAATGCATACAAATGATTTTTACTGTTGAAAATACAAGGTTGGAAATTGTACTCATGAACATTCATATGTATTGAATTTTTCAGCAAAATGGAATCTCGTGCCGAATCGGCTGTGAAAGTTGAGATTATTTCGTGATTTCATCACTCAATTATTTCGCCGTGCGTCAAATACAAATGAATTTGTATTTGACGCACTTGCGCTCATTATATCCTACACTTGAAAAACAGATTTTGGATTTGCAGACAGAAACGAAATAAGACCAATCGTAATTATGAAAAAAAATCGGTAGAAAATTTTACATCTATGTGCTAGACTTTATAATCATACAAATAAGTAATTGCAAAAATAATAGAAGAAGCACAGGGGGATTTATGAAGCAGGATACCATTGCAAACTGCAGAAATGCTCTGTATCAGATTTTATTTTATGGAGTTATGATTATTTATTTTATACTCTTATTTTTTCTTCTTTTCAGAAAAAAAGCAGCAGGATCTTTTCAATCGGTAAATTTGATACCGTTTCATTCCATTGGTGCCTATTTATTCAGTGATGACATGGTTTCGCGTGCTTTTGCGCTGAGTAATTTATTGGGCAATATTGCTATTTTTATTCCGATGGGAGTTTACCTTCCGTTGCTGATAAGAAGAAAATCCATCTTCGTCAATACCGTATGTGTTGCATTGATAAGCGCGGTTGTTGAGGTCTTACAATACATTTTTGCAGTGGGATCAGCAGATATTGATGATGTGATCTTAAATACCGTTGGTGGTCTGATCGGTGTAAGTTTATTCAGAGTCATGGAATTATTATTGAAAGATCAGACAAAAAAAGCAGTTACAATACTTGCACCTGTGGGAGGAATTTTTTCATTTCTCATACTTTTCTTGGTAAACAGGTAACGGTAGTTCCATTTGCACAGATGTGTTAAACTTAATTCGGAGATAGATTGAAACGATAAATAGGTAATTGCGAAACTCATGAAAACCTAAATCGAATTGTGAAAAAATGACAAAAGCTTGAGAAAACACTGGGGAGCAGAAATCGAACAAGTTCGATTGGCACTTAGAAGGCAGGTGCGGCGTAAGTCGTGACTGGCTTCTTAGTACCGTTACCAGCGACACGTAGCGGAAGAGTGTTTTCGAAAATTTTGTTAATTTTTCACAATGTGAAGTAGATTATGATGAGTTTCGCAAATATCTGTTAAACGATAGAACAACAAAGGAGAGAAAAAGCATGAAGAAATTTGATGACGATCTTGAGTTTGAATCATTGAATGACGAACCACGGGATACCCGCTTTATATTACCAATTATCGTTGTGGCGGTTTTGCTTGTCATTGTGATCGTGGCATTGGTTTTATTAGGAAAAAATAAAGACACAAGTGCTGACTTAATGTCTACAGAGCAGAGTGAGACAACAGAGACAGAAACACAGACCACCGAAGTGATGGGAACGATTGAGGCAACTGAGAGCGCAGAGGAGGCAGATGCAGATGATCCGCAGGGCAGCAATATGGGAAATGAGACCGGTGCGAGCGTGGATGTGACGGCGCTGTTATCCGCAGGCAGCGTGGCAGAGTCCGGCGAGACAACGTTTGGTATTGATGTGGCAAGATATCAGGGCACCATCGACTGGAGCCAGGTGGCGGCTTCCGGGGTACAGTTTGCCATGATACGTGTCGGATACCGCACGCAGAAGACTGGCGAGATCGTTGCGGATACCAATGCAAAATACAACATGCAGGAAGCGCAGGCAAATGGGATAAAAATAGGGGCATACTTCTTTTCAACAGCCGTCACAACGGATGAAGCGGTGCAGGAGGCAGACTGGGTGGCAGATTATATTTCCCAGTATCAGATCACCTATCCGGTTGCATTTAACTGTGAAGGATTTGAAAATGCAGACAGCAGACAGTATGCTATGACACAGTCGGAGAGAACTGACATGGCGATCGCATTTTTAAATGAGATCTATAACCGCGGCTACACGCCAATGTTTTATGCGGCAAAAAATGAGATGCTTGGCGATGCAAAATGGGATACTTCAAGAATAGAAAAAACTTATAAAATCTGGGTGTCCCAATATCCATCTGTACCATATCCACAGACCGCACAGTCCGATTACACTGGAACACATGCAATGTGGCAGTACACCAATCAGGGAACGGTAGCCGGAATCAGTAAGCCGGTCGATGTCGATATTGCCTATTTCGGTTATGCAGGAACCGCAGATGCGAAAAGTGATGTGACACCGGAAACAGTCGGTGCAGATGCGGAGGCGTTGATGAATTTCTCTGATGTAAATGAGACGGTTACAGCAAAACAGTCCACAAATCTCAGAAACATTCCAAGTCAGGGTTCTGATGCAACAGTTGTGGCAACCCTGCAGAATGGCGAGACAGCGACAAGAACCGGCGTGAGCAGCAGTGGATGGTCGCGGGTAAGCTACAATGGACAGACTTTGTATGCAGTGTCCAGCTATCTGACGACAGATCTTGGGTATACAGCACCAGCAGCCAATACGGCTGCAGAGACAACAACAACGGACGGCTCAGGCTCAGGAGATGGATTGAAAACAAAATTTACTGCATGCAATGATGTGGTGACAGCGAAGATCGAAGTGAATTTAAGAACACTTCCGAGTGTCACAAACCCGGATGCAGCAGTTGTTGCGGTTTTAAAAAATGGCGAGACCGTGACGAGAACCGGAATCAATACAGACTATGGATGGTCAAGAGTTGACTATAATGGACAGACATTATATTGTGTATCGAGTTATTTGACAAGTGCACAGTAAAAAAGAAGCTGATGCATTCAGACGGAAAAGATGAAACGTCTGAAGGTATCAGCTTTCTTTCTATTATGCAGATTAAATTAATTTTTTTCGCTTTGCCGGACGCTGTTTCTTTACAGGAGGTGTCACCTCATTTCTGGCAGCAATGGATACGGCTGAAACTGGTGACGCAGGCGGGACAGGTTTGTCCATAACTGGCTGTTTTGTGGGCAGAACAGCAGATGCTGCATTCCTGCGCTGGTTTATTTTTTCTTTTTGCGCACGGAAGCGGTCAGCGGTCGCCTTAATATATGGATCTGCAACAAACTGCTTAAGCGTATCGCTGTCGATGGCGATACGGTTGTCCATTGTCTTCATAATATCTACAATCTGTAACTGATCCGAGGTTTCCGGATTGCTCAGATCATAAATCTGGTTATCCTTGAAATTCAGGATCATAGGATGCAGAAAATCAGCCGGATTGTCAGCAAGCACCAGACCTTTTTCTCCGTTTGCAAAATCGAGACATGCACCTGTAGGAAGAATCTGGATGCTGTCCGCCAGAGCGGCAATCACAGAACGGTTATATTCTGAGATGTGGCTGTAAAAAAATGTCATGGCAGCCAGCTCTGACATTGGTGCATGGTTAATGTTCATGGCAGTCAGGCGGTCAAATTTGTCCGCAGCCTTCAATATATCGATCAGAAGCTGAACCGGTGGTTTTGGAAGTCTTGGGCTGATCGTTGCATGATCTTCAAATATAATGTTCTGGATGATCTCAAGACTTGTGTCATTTAAGCCGAGTTCTGCAAAATGCGGACGGATGATCTCATACCCATGTTCTGATTTTAACTGGATGAGATCCCGGTCGGAAGCAGAGAGATCTTCATTCTTATCTAAAATACTCTTTGGAACGGAGAGATAACCAAAATCATATAATAAGGAAGCTGCGATCAGCGACTGGGAGTCTTCCGGCTCAATATGCATCTCATTTGCGATCATCGCAGAGAGGATCGCAACACTGATCGAATGCTTGTATACAAAATCAGCAGAACTTCTGAGGTTCTGTGTGAAATTAAGTTTGTGGTCTAATGCACCATAATGTGTGTATATATTCTGTGCGAGTTCCGTGATTGCCGGAATATTTTTCTGTGCGAGAAGCTTATCCATGCAGTCTTTCAATTTGAACATATAGATAGTCTGGAACTGCTCAAATTCAAGGTCTTCTTTGGAAAGAGGAGGAACAGGCTCCGCCGGTTCCAGAATAAATATGCCGATCAGACCGAAATTATCAATACTGTTTATACTCTGAAGTGTTAATTTTGTGTTGCGCTCATATAATAAAACCCCCATTTTATTGTAAATGGGTTTTGCCAGCCGCATTCCCGGCTTTAAATCCTGTGATCTTACAAACTGCATATACCCCCATACCTTTCCTGATGCAAATATGATAAAATAAAAACAAGCTGATACATACCAAATATAGCATATTGAAAGGTTAAATACAATCTGCTATCATGGTTCTTGAAAGAAATTTTTTGAGAGCAGATACAGGAATATTTCAACAGAATGAGGTACCTATGAAAAAAATCCCCTTAAAAAGAATATTTGCAGCGGCAGCATTAGTGTGCTGTCTTACCGTGACAACAGCTTATGCAGATGTCACGCAGGAAGATATTGACAATGCAAAAAATCAGATCAACAATCTGAAAAACCAGCAGAAAGATGCACAGGATGCGGTCGATGATATCAATGGAAAAAAAGGCCAGCTAGAGAGCGACCTGAACAATTTAAATGGACAGATGACCAACATTGTTTCGTCCATGAATGCCCTTGAGTCACAGATCAATGATAAGAAAAAAGAACTGTCAGATCTTGAGGATGAGATCAATCAGACGCAGGATAATCTGGAAGCTGCAAAGCAGCAGTCAGCCAGCCAGTATGAGGATATGAAGATACGTATCCGCTATATGTATGAAAATGGAAATACACCGATGCTTGAGATGCTGTTATCGGCATCATCCTTTTCTGATTTTCTGAACCGGACGGAGTATATTTCGGAGATCAATTCGTATGACAGACAGAAATTAGAGGAGTTTATCCAGGTGCAGGAACAGATTGCGGCAGAGGAAGCTTCTCTTGAAGAACAGAAGAAGGATCTCGAGAGTGAGCAGCAGGAACTGCTCGCCATGCAGGATGACATGAAGGTAAAACAGAATTCTGTAAACAGCCTTATCAGTTCAACACAGGCAAATATCAGCCAGACCAATTCTGAATTGAGCAGCGCCCAGGGAAAAGTCAATGATATCAACAGTCAGATCGCACAGATGGAAGAACTGGAAAAACAGTTAGAAATCCAGAAGGCAAAAGAAGACGCTGCGAGAATGGCGGAGATCAAGCGTCAGGAGGCTGAGAACAACGGCGAATTTTCTTATGTCCCAAGTGACAGTGATCTTTACCTGTTAGGTGCGATCATCCAGTGTGAGGCAGACGGTGAACCATATGAGGGAAAGCTTGCAGTCGGAAGTGTTGTCATGAACCGTGTGCGAAGCTCTTATTTCCCAAATACCGTATCCGGTGTGATTTATCAGAGCGGACAGTTTTCTCCGGTAGCCAGTGGACGATATGCGCTCCGCCTCGAGCAGGGAGTCAATAATACCTGTATGCAGGCGGCACAGGAGGTGCTTAACGGGAACATCACAAACAGCTGTCTCTATTTCAGAACTGTGATCGACGGATTGGAAGGAACGATCATCGGACATCACATATTCTACTAATACGGCTGTCAATGCGCAAATTACATAAAAATCATTTTTGAAACCAAATAGAAAAAGAGACGTTTTTGTAAGAAATATACAAAAAACGTCTCTTTTTTGTGGAATTGAGCGGTTGCGCATGATAATTTTTTAACGAAAAACAGTATATAAAATAGGTAAAAACCAAATTTAAATACTGAAAAAAGTGTGAAAAAAAAAGAAAGCTATTGCATTTAAAAATAAAATATGGTAGCATGAGAAAGTACTGAAAAGCCAATAAAAAAGCCGAATACATAAAAACGTAGAAAATCATGAAAAAGAAAATTTAAATTTAAAAGAAGAGATTTTAGATTTATTTTTTTTACTAAAAGATTGTTAAAAAAATAACAACGTTTTTCGGCAGATTTATTATGAAGGAAACAAAATATACTGCATATTATGAGCGGTGTTTTGTACCACAAAACCGAAGGGAGAATTCAAAATGGCAAGAAAAGTAGTTTTAGCAGGCGCATGCCGTACAGCAATTGGTAAAATGGGTGGAGCATTAAGCAATACTCCAGCAGCAGACTTAGGTGCAATCGTTATCAAAGAGGCATTAAGAAGAGCAGGTGTTAAACCAGAGATGGTTGACGAAGTTAAAATGGGTTGTGTAATCCAGGCAGCTCAGGGACAGAACGTTGCACGTCAGGCTTCTATCAAAGCAGGACTCCCAATCGAAGTTCCAGCAATCACAATCAACGTTGTATGTGGTTCTGGTTTGAAATGTGTCAATGATGCAGCTACCATGATCATGGCAGGAGAAGCTGATATCGTTGTTGCAGGTGGTATGGAAAATATGTCAATGGCACCATATGCTATGACAAAAGCCCGTTTCGGATATCGTATGAACAATGCAACAATCATCGATACAATGGTTAACGATGCATTAACAGATGCATTCAATCATTATCATATGATGATCACAGCAGAGAACGTATGTGATAAATATGGAATCACAAGAGAAGAATTAGACGAGTTCTCAGCAAACAGCCAGCAGAAATGTGAAAAAGCGATCGCTGAAGGTAAATTTGCAGATGAGATCGTTCCGGTTCCGGTTAAAGTGAAAAAAGAGATCGTAGATTTCGTGACAGATGAAGGACCTCGTGCAGGTACAACAGCAGAGTCTTTAGCAAAATTAAAATGCTGCTCTGGTAAAGAGGGTGGACTTGTTACAGCAGGTAACGCTTCCGGTATTAATGATGGTGCAGCAGCAATCGTTGTTATGAGCGAAGAGAAAGCAAAAGAACTTGGTGTTACACCAATGGCTACATGGGTAGCCGGAGCACTTGGCGGTGTTGAACCAGAGATCATGGGTGTTGGACCTGTTGCTTCCACTAAGAAAGTATTAGCTAAGACAGGACTTACAATTGATGATATGGATCTGATCGAAGCAAACGAAGCTTTCGCAGCTCAGTCTATCGCAGTTGCAAGAGATTTACATTTCGATATGTCCAAAGTTAACGTTAATGGTGGTGCAATCGCACTTGGACATCCAGTAGGAGCTTCCGGATGCCGTATCCTTGTAACATTATTGCATGAGATGCAGAAGAGAGATTCCCACAGAGGTCTTGCTACATTATGTATCGGTGGCGGAATGGGATGCTCTACAATCGTTGAGAGATAATTAATCAGACAAAACTGTCCGGAAAGCGGGTAACTGCTTTTCCGGGCGTTTCCATTACATATTAAAAATTCAGAATGAATTCAGGAGGTACTAACATGAAAGTTGGTGTTATTGGTGCAGGAACCATGGGACAGGGTATTGCAAAAGCATTTGCTCAGGTAGAAGGATATGAGGTAGCTCTCTGCGATATTAAGCAGGAATGGGCTGACGGCGGAAAAGCCAAAATCCAGAAAGGTTATGCAAGACTTGTAGAAAAAGGAAAAATGACACAGGAAGCTGTTGATGCTATCCTTGCTAAAATCACTCCAGGATTAAAAGAAGACCTTTGCGCAGACTGCGATCTGATCGTAGAAGCAGCATTCGAAGATATGGGAGTAAAGAAAACAACATTCCAGGAATTAGATAAGATCGCAAAACCAGAGTGTATCTTTGCTTCAAATACATCAAGCCTTTCCATCACAGAGATCGGAAATGGTCTTACACGTCCAATGGTTGGTATGCATTTCTTCAACCCTGCAGACCGTATGAAATTAATCGAAGTTATCGCTGGTGTAAATACACCGGATGAGACTGTTGAAGCTATTAAGAAAATCTCTGTTGAGATCGGAAAAACACCTGTACAGGTAAATGAAGCAGCAGGATTCGTTGTAAACCGTATTTTAATTCCAATGATCAACGAAGCAGCATTCATCAAAATGGAAGGTGTATCTGATATCGCAGGTATCGATGCAGCTATGAAACTTGGCGCAAACCATCCAATGGGACCATTAGAGTTAGGAGATTTCATCGGTCTTGATATCTGCCTTGCTATTATGGATGTTCTTTACAAAGAGACTGGCGACAGCAAATACCGTGCATGCCCATTGATCCGCAAAATGGTTCGTGGTGGTAACCTTGGTGCTAAGAGCGGAAAAGGATTCTATGTATACAATGCTGACCGCACAAAAACACCAGTTGACGCTCAGTAATTAACAGATATTAAGGTTTAGGAGGATTTGAAATCATGGATTTCACTTTAGACAAGAAACATGAAATGGCGCGTTCTCTGTTCAGAGAATTCGCTGAAAACGAAGTAAAACCTCTTGCACAGGAAACTGATGAGACAGAACAGTTCCCAGCAGAGACAGTTAAGAAAATGGCAAAATATGGATTCATGGGAATCCCGGTACCAAAGGAGTACGGCGGACAGGGATGTGATCCATTAACATATGTTATGTGTGTAGAAGAGTTATCAAAAGTTTGCGCTACAACAGGTGTTGTTGTTTCCGCACATACTTCTCTCTGCATTGATCCAATTATGACTTACGGTACAGAAGAACAGAAACAGAAATATGTCAGACCACTTGCTACAGGCGAGAAACTTGGTGCTTTCGCATTGACAGAACCAGGTGCTGGTACAGATGCTCAGGGTGCTCAGACAAAAGCTGTTTTAGACGGTGACGAATGGGTATTAAACGGATCAAAATGCTTCATTACCAATGGTAAAGTTGCAGATGTTTATATTGTAATCGCTATCACAAGCATTACAGAGGACAAGAGAGGAAGAAAGAAAAAGAACTTCTCCGCATTTATCGTAGAAAAAGGTGCTCCAGGATTCTCCTTCGGAACAAAAGAGAAGAAGATGGGTATCCGTGGATCTTCTACCTATGAGTTAATTTTTGAAGACTGCAGAATTCCAAAGGATGCGTTACTTGGACCTGAAGGAAAAGGATTCCCAATCGCTATGCATACATTAGATGGTGGACGTATTGGTATCGCTTCCCAGGCACTTGGTATTGCAGAAGGTGCATTAGAGCGCGCAATTGCTTATACAAAAGAAAGAAAGCAGTTTGGTCGTTCTATCGCACAGCAGCAGAATACACAGTTCAAGTTAGCTGATATGGCAACAAGAATTGAAGCCGCTCAGATGTTAGTTTATAAAGCAGCAATGGCAAAAGCAAACCAGAAAGTTTACTCTGTAGAAGCTGCAAAAGCAAAATTATTCGCAGCAGAGACAGCAATGGCTGTTACAACAGAAGTTGTTCAGTTATTCGGTGGATATGGATACATCAGAGAGTACGATGTAGAGCGTATGATGCGTGATGCTAAGATCACAGAGATCTATGAGGGAACAAGCGAAGTACAGCGCATGGTTATCTCAGGTGCATTGCTTAAATAGACGTGATCTAGCGGATTGAAAATGGATGGAAGAAATATAGAATCACGCTTGCGAGAATGAAATATTTCTGACAGACATTTGAGAGCGCAACGCGCACGAGAAACACGAAGTGTTTCGAGTAATCCGCGATTAATGAAAATATAATAACATAAGGAGTGGAAAATACATGAATATCGTAGTATGTATTAAACAGGTTCCTGATACAAAGGGTGGAGTAAAATTCAATCCAGATGGAACACTTGATAGAGCAGCAATGCTTGCTATCATGAACCCAGATGACAAAGCAGGTCTTGAAGCAGCATTAAGAATCAAAGATGAGACAGGAGCAAAAGTTACAGTTCTTACCATGGGACTTCCAAAGGCTGATGCAGTTCTTCGTGAAGCAATGGCAATGGGAGCAGATGATGCAATCCTTGTAACAGACAGAGTATTAGGTGGAGCAGATACATGGGCAACATCTACTACAATCGCTGGTGCTCTTCGTAACTTAGATTACGATCTTATCATCACAGGACGTCAGGCTATCGATGGAGATACCGCACAGGTAGGACCACAGATCGCTGAGCATCTTGGTTTACCAGTTATCTCTTACGCAGCAGACATCAAAGTTGATGGAGATTCTGTTATCGTTAAGAGACAGTATGAAGACAGATATCACGAATTAAAAGCAAAAATGCCTTGCTTAGTGACAGCACTTTCTGAATTAAATCAGCCACGTTACATGACACCAGGTGGAATCTTTGATGCATGTGACAAAGAAGTGACTGTTTGGGGAAGAGCAGACTTAAAGGATGTTGATGATTCTGACCTTGGATTAAAAGGATCACCAACAAAGATTGCAAGAGCATCTGATAAAGTAGCAAAAGGAGCTGGTGAGAAAGTAAATCTTGATCCAGCAGAATCCGTAGCATACTTGATCGGTAAATTCAAAGAGAAACACATTATCTAAAAAAATAAGGAAAAGTGGTGAATAAGATGTCATTAGAAGAATATAAGGGAGTATTTGTCTTTGCACAGCAGGTAGATAACGTATTAGACGGTGTTGCATTTGAATTGCTTGGCAAAGGTAAAGATTTAGCAAAAGACTTAAATACAGAAGTTACAGCAGTATTGATCGGCTCTGGCGTCAAAGGATTAGCAGATCAGTTAGCAGAGTATGGTGCAGACCGTGTTATCGTTGTAGACGATCCTGAATTAAAAGAATACAGAACAGAGCCATATGCACATGCACTGGCATCTGTAATCAATGAGTACAAACCAGAGATCATGTTAGTTGGTGCAACAGCTATCGGACGTGATCTTGGTCCTACTGTATCAGCAAGAGTTAAAACAGGTCTTACAGCAGACTGTACTTCTCTTGAAATCGGAGATTTCCCATTGGTTGCTGCTCCAGGAAAAGAATCTGAGCAGAAACACAATCAGTTGTTAATGACTCGTCCAGCATTTGGTGGTAACACAATCGCTACAATCGCTTGCCCGGATAACCGCCCACAGATGGCAACCGTTCGTCCAGGTGTTATGCAGAAGATTGCTCCAATCGCTGGTGCAAAAGCAAACGTTGTTGAATTCAATCCAGGATTCACACCTAACAACAGATATGTTGAAATCCTCAATGTTGTAAAAGCTGTAAAATCTACAGCAAATATCATGGAAGCTAAGATTTTGGTATCTGGTGGACGTGGAGTAGGTTCCAAAGAGAACTTCAAACTGTTAGAGGACTTAGCAGAAGTTCTTGGCGGTACTGTAAGCTGCTCCCGTGCTGTTGTAGAGAATGGCTGGTTACCAGTAGATCTTCAGGTTGGACAGACAGGTAAAACAGTTCGTCCACAGATTTACTTCGCAATCGGTATTTCCGGAGCAATCCAGCACGTAGCAGGTATGGAAGATTCTGATCTTATCATTGCAATCAACAAAGATGAAGATGCACCGATCTTCGATGTAGCTGATTATGGTCTTGTTGGAGACTTAAATAAAATCGTTCCGGCATTGACAGCAGCTTTAAAGACTGAACTTGGTAAATAAACCGGAGTTTAACGGACGTAGTGCCGCAGATTCTGTGGTGCTTTTATAGGTTGTGAAGGGCAGATATAAGCGTCCTCTCACAAGTCAGAATTTTATAGGTTTATGAAAAGAAAAACGGTATAAACGAAATATTATGTTTCTGTTCGCTGGACATTCCGATAAGCCTCTAAAGAGTCTTATCTCCATAGCTCACAAAGAAAATAATATTTGTTTATACCGTTTTTCTTTTATTTACGCTGTGAATGACTTGTGAGAGGGCGCTTATACATGCCCAATTTACGCTATGAATTGCACCACAGAATCTGCAATTTCCCATATCCTTTGGCGTTATTATCCCATTGAATATCGTCTAAGTCGAAATGAGAAATATTATATTTCTTTGAAAGTGCATTTGCTAGATAGGTTTTTCCTGAACCACTGCAGCCAATAATATGTATTTTCATAAGTCAGTATCCTCCACACACTGGAATTTGAATCTATCGAAATCTTAACCTGTTAGCGGCTGTTGTAAGCCGTTAATAAAACCCTCCAAAAGCCTTGAAAATAAAGGGTTTATCGCAAAATGCTCACTTTAACTTATTATACGATTTCACACCGTTTTATTCTTCCCTTGGAAGCTGATAAGAGCAAACGCAAGGGCAAGAAAATCTGATAACAAGATATAACAGAATGTGGCAATCGGAGAACTGTGACGTATGTGCGAATATATTATACTGGAGGATTTGCTGTATGGACAAGTACATTTTTGATGAAAGCAACGGTTCATGACATGAATTGCAGGGTGATTATTATATCCCTTGTCTGATACTTTCCGAAGAAGAAACACAGCCTATCGGCTTATGGGGACAACGCCACAAGCAGAATAAATTGTAAAGACTGATTTGATTTATATCTAACATATAGGAACACTGGAAAAGCTGCTAAACTATTCGGCGTTCCACGCCTTATGGAGATAGATTTTTTCGTATTTTGTGATATACTTCAATTATCAAAAGAATGTGACGATATTCTGTTAACAATCCTGATATCAGAGGTGCAAGTATGGAAAGAATTAAAACCTTAAATTATTATCAAAAAGGTATCATTATTGTGATGGTTGCTATGATACTGATTTTTGCGGTGATTTATCCTAAGACAATCTCAAGAGTTGGTTATAGATACAATGATGAGATTCTTGTTCCGAATCAGGAAAATGGAAATATAGTGTATTCTGGCAAAATCAACGGAGTGCCAACTCAATTCATCGTATCAAAAGAAAAGTCTATTGTGTTACAGCACGGTGACAAAACTTATGGTCCTTACACTATGAAAGAAGATCCTACAGCCATCCCAAAAGATGAAGAATTAGCAGAGCAAATGATTGGTGTTGAAATCTGCAATAACGATAAGGTGCTGTTTCGTGGTGGCGTATTAGACTTTGGTGATGATTATTGGCTTTATAATGAAGATGGAACTTTAGATAACTTCGGATTTACATATGTAACTGGCGATGGAATCGAAAGGGATGAAAATGGTAATGTAATTGATAAAATAGAGCCATCTGCTTCCACGATTTATGAATTGATAAATGACCCTGAATTGACACATAAGGGCGAAGCACTTGCTTGGTTTGGGGCTGCATTTATTTGTATTCTTAATGTTCTGTCTATTTTATTTGCGGACGAATTATTCAGATGGAATCTATTATTTCAGATTCGAAATGTAGAAAACGCAGAACCATCCGATTGGGAAATAGCAGGAAGATACATAGGCTGGACAGTTATGACTATTATGTCATTGGTTATTTTTATTACAGGATTACAATAATTATAGTATTTGATTATACGGATATTCAAAAGAACACCCTGCAATGTTGATTTTCTATGTTGTGATTATCTGTACCTGTCTTGGGATTTCTTTCTCTGCTTCGGCTGAGAGTTCTGTTTGTTCTCTTCCTGAAGCTGTCTGAGCCTGTTACGCACGCTTTGTTTTTCGGGCGGTCTGTGCTGTTTCTCAGCAGGTTTCTGTCCGTTCTTAACTGCCTGCTCCCATTCTGCAAGGTCTTGGTTACGATTCGTAGCACCCCCCACAAATGAGCGATTTTCTGTATATTTTTCTGAACACCTAATCCTACAAATCCCGATTGAGATTTCACCTGTTTTAAGAAATTTAATAACTGTTATATTTTATTATT
>ERZ791829.96-NODE-96-length-101883-cov-20.076060_pt1 | contig 101883 bp, 81 predicted proteins | sample MGYA00510296_ERZ791829 | MGnify/ENA primary metagenome ERZ791829 (study PRJEB30046, sample SAMN00791973) | human gut metagenome | study: EMG produced TPA metagenomics assembly of the A metagenome-wide association study of gut microbiota in type 2...
AACCTATATATGATTTTAATTATTAACCTGTCAACTAAATTCAGTACACCTCACATGCTGATGTTTCTTCTAAAAGATGCTCATGTTTTCCCCAAAAAATGCTGATGTTTTACAGAACTTCTGCCCGTATTTTTCAAAAAAAAATCCTTCGCGCTCCTGTATTTCCAGAGAAATTCCAAGAAGCGCAAAGGATTATGAAGGCATCCTTTAACGGGCTGTGGTACAAAATTTTCTGTCGTATCCGACACTATCAACGGGGTGCTTAAACCTTTCTGTCATTACATTTTCATAAGCATATCAGTTTGCCTTCCAAATTATATAGAGATTGTGTACTGTGTTGATTTTCAATTAAATTAAACCATATTCATCATATACACCCCAACAAATAAAAAGCGCCCACCTTATATATATTCACATCTATTGTTTCATATCTTATATCCGATTATAAGCCTTCATTCAGATAGACTTCCAGATTGGTATATCCTTCACGACTTAACGTTACTGCTGGTCCATCTGCCGGATTCTCGGGATCCAGTCCGTGTTTTCTTTCCCACACGTCGGGCATACCGTCACCATCAGTATCCAGAAGAGCCTGCAAATCGGTATTTCCGCCGGAAAGGTCCACCCATGGTGATGAAGCTCCTTCAGGCATGACATCCTCGGGCAAGTCGATTATGCCAGGCGAACCGGCAGCTTTTTTATCAATGCTTCCCATATAAGTCGCCGTACCGGTACGAGTTTCTCTTACAATCCGCTCATCGATTTCATCTCTCCATTTGAAACATCCGGCTGAAGCCAGCACTTTCTCGAAGGCTTCGGCAGCTGTATGTGTGGTAACAATACCTGTTTCCAATGGAGCTTTCAGCCGTATCGTATCGCGTGTGACGGAAGAAAAGTATCCGTCGGCACTTGCCGTATCGAGCTGTTCGTATATACCTTTCGTCCAGTTATCGGCTGAAACTTCGGGAAAGCCTTCTACTACATTACCGTCCACATAAAACTTTCCCCACACATGCAGCATGGGATGCCAGATATTGGGCTCCCCTTTCTTGTTATAACAATATTTTTTAGAACGCACACCGACAGAAGCAATCCGATAACGCACCTTGTTATGAGGTGTGGCAGGACCGGGTTTATAATAATTATTCACGATATTGACTTTCATTCCTTCGCCTCCATAGCAGCCATTGCCAGCCCAGTTGTAGTACACATTGTTACGGATATCCACATACTCTCTGGTCTGTGTTCCCGGACGAGGTCCCATACGCGGAACTCTACTCACATGATGTGCCATGAGATTATGAAGGAACGAGGCATGATCTCCTCCTACTATACCGCCATATCCGTGCGCTCCCTTGGCATGCCCTCCGTTATTCAGACTTTCTGAGATGATACACCATTGTACGGTAGTATTCTCATTTCCATATACAGAGCAAGTTTCGTCTACCGACCAGCTGATGGAGCAATGGTCTACAATGATATTGCGATGATCGGTAGCTCCAAGTCCGTCGGGTTCTCCCTTGTTTTCGTTGCCAACCCGAAAGCGTACATAACGGATTATAACATCGTCTGCCTTGATAGTTACCGGATAACGTGCAATACATACTCCACGTCCCGGAGCTGTCTGTCCGGCAATGGTCAGGCTATCGTTCACTATTTGCAGGGGACGGTTCAGAAAAATGTTACCCGAAACATCGAACACCACGGTACGTGCCCCTTTCTTATTTACAGCATATCGGAGAGTTCCTTCCTGCTCTCCATCTTCGAGTGTGGTAACATGATATACCTTACCCCCTCTTCCTCCGACAGTATATCTTCCGAATCCTTCAGCTCCCGGAAAAGCCGGAAGAGCAGTTCCACCGTCAGCTGCAATCATCGTTCCAGTTGGGAAAAACAATAATAAGATTAATAAAAATAACGGATGTTTCATAACTATCAGATTTTATTCCTGCTGTTTTCGATAACGCAAAAATAAGATACCCCTGAAGAAAAGGCGTGCATTATTTAAGTAAACAATGTATACTATTTAGGCAAACCGGCGATATGAATAAATATTGCATGACATACGGACTATTTTTCAAGACAAAGCAATGGCGCCATCAGCAGCCAGACGATAAATCGTACAGCAACCAATAACGCCATGCCTTAATCAACAACTATTTCCAGAAGTTACTGCTGTTGTTTCTTTATAATATCCTGCACCAGACTATGCAGATACATTTCAAGATTTGTATATTTTCCAGCCGGATCGAGTGTATTCGCATTACCGTCATCCGGATTATTGGCATCGAGCCCGTATGCCGTTTCAAAAGCATCAGGCATACCGTCGCCGTCTGTATCGGTCACATCACGCGAGGTATCTTTCGCAAGTTCCGGATAAGGATTGTCACCCAGTTCGGACAATGCCTGCAATACATCTTCAGGTTCGTTGATGTATCCAGGCTTATTTCCTGAAGCCGTACACGTAGCTTTTCCTTCTTTGACATCCGAAAGGACAAGCTCGTCGATTGCATCCCGATAATTGCAGGCTCCAGCGTAGTTCAATACCGCCTGATAAGCTTCCTGTGCTGAATGCTCGGTTGTCATTACCGGATCGACTACCGGCGACTCCTTACGGATAGCCTTCATGGTTTCTTCAGTCCACAGATTATCTACCTTACTGCCGTTTTCCTGCTGTGCATAGATACCTTTTGTCCAGTTGTCTGCCGTAACATCATCGTGTCCTTCCACCACGTTTCCCGTTACATAGAAAGTTCCCCATTTATGCAAGGAAGGATACCAGTCGTTGTAAGAGCCATCGTCTTCAGTCACATAATCGAGAGTACGAATACCAATCTTGGCTATACGGTAACGGATACGGTCTGTTTCCTTACCCGAATTAGTAGCCGGTCCCGGTTTATAATAATTGTCTACAATATTTATATTCTGATTTTCGGCTCCGTAACAGCCCTCTCCTGCCCAGTTATAGAATACATTATTCCGGATATCGACATACTCATTAAGCTGTGTGCTGGCGCGCGGGCCCAGACGAGGAACACGGCTTTCGCAATGTGCTATCAGGTTATGGTGATAGGAAGCTTTGTTTCCACCCCAGTTTCCTCCGTAGCAATGTGTACCCTTGCCATGAACCGATACACGAAGTGCCTGAGCCGCGATGCACCACTGCACGGTAGAGTTCTCCATACCGTACACCGAGAGACATTCATCCACACTCCAGCTCACTGAACAATGGTCTATGATAATATTCTTTTTATCCATACCTCCCAGTCCGTCGGGTTCTTTTCCACTGTCATCTCCGGGACGGAAACGAAGGAAACGGATGATTACTTCATTCGAATTGATGACAAAAGCATAATCGGCAAGACAAATACCTCCCGGAGAAGTCTGTCCGGCAATAGTCAGATTATCGTTATTGGTTTTTAAGTCGGCTTTCAGATGAATGGTTCCTGCAACATCAAATACAACAGTCTTTGCACCTTTCTGTTTCAATACCCAGCGTAATGTTCCCTCTGTCGGATTGTTGGCATCGTCGTCCAGACTGGTCACGTGATAAACCTTTCCTCCTCGTCCGCCTACGGTATTCTTTCCATACCCTTCTGCACCCGGAAATGCAGCAAACTCTACCGGATCCATCTGCAAAGGTCCATCAGGATTATCTTCACCTCCTGGTTCCTCGGTTTCTCCACTCTCTGTACCTCCACCAGCAGGCTGTTCTGGTGTATCATCCGAACATGCTGTTCCTCCCAAAGCAGCAAGCAGACATGCACTGAAGAGGATTCTTTTAAAATTTCTGTTCATAATATTAAATGTTAAGTAATTTAGAACTTGTTTCGGAAGCAAATTTAGGGAAAGGCAACTATACGGAGTTGCACAAATTGATTTATGATGTACAAACATTAGTCAATCGTACATAAATATACCTCGCAGAGAAATTGTACAACGAATTGCATAAATACTATACAAGGCTTTTGGGTATACGGGCTATTTTTGTGAACAACACTCAAAATTGTATCTTATGCGTATCCTGAAAACTTCAATTTTAAGCGGTTTACTGCTGACAGCCGCTGCATGTATATCCTGCCAGACATCAGAACCGTGTTCATGGAAGGAGATGGAAAAGGTGTACAACCAGATTTCTCCTCCAACTTTTCCCGACAAGACGTATGTGATAACCGATTATTACAACGGAAAAGATTCACTATACACCGATGCGATTAATCGGGCCATCGAAGCCTGCTCTTCACAAGGAGGAGGAACCGTACTCGTTCCCGACGGCGAGTTTCTCACGGCTCCTATCCGCCTGAAATCGAACGTCAACCTTCACCTGTCGGACAGTACCATTCTGAAATTTACAACCGACTACAATCTGTTTGAAACCGTACTTACACGTATAGAAGGCATCGACTGCCATAACATATCTCCGCTGATTTATGCATACGGAGAAAACAATATTGCCATTACCGGAAAGGGGAAGCTAGACGGACAGGCAAGTACAGACAACTGGTTTGCAGAACAGCGCATCCGTGGCATTAAGGCAGAAAACGGAGAAACGGTCAACGAAAAGACCTTGCTATACCAGATGAAAGAAGATTCTATCCCCGTAAAAGAACGCGTCTTTGAAAAAGCGAACGGCATCCGCCCGCAGTTCATCAATTTATATAAATGCAAGAACATTCTGCTGGAAGGATTCACCATCAACCGTTCTCCGTTCTGGCTTATCCATCCACTGCTGTCGGAAAACGTAACCATAAAAGGTGTGAAAATGCAAAGCCACGGTCCGAACAATGACGGATGCGATCCGGAATCGTGCGAAAACGTGCTGATAGAAGACTGCGACTTTGACACGGGCGACGACTGCATAGCCATAAAATCGGGACGCGATGAAGACGGACGTTACTGGAACATTCCCTGCAAAAACATCATCGTACGCGAATGTCGCATGAAGGACGGACATGCAGGAGTAGCCATAGGAAGCGAAATAACCGGAGGATGCCATAATGTATGGGTAGAGAACTGCCAGATGGACAGCCCCGAACTGGACCGTATTATCCGTATCAAGTCCAACCCCATGCGTGGTGGAAACGTAGCAAACGTCTTTGTACGGAATATCACCGTAGGCGAATGTAAACAATCTATTCTGGGTATAGAGCAAAAATACTGGCATGTAGACGAAGGTCCGTATCTGCCTCTTTTCGAAAATATCCACCTGGAAAATATTACCAGCAAGAAAAGCCAGTATGTGCTTCATCTTGACGGATTTGACGATAAATCTCAGATACGCAACATCTACCTGAAAGACTGCTCATTCGAAGGAGTAGAAAAGCCGGAAATCAACAAAGTAACAGGAGCTGAAAATATCCGTTTCGAAAATGTAACTGTAAACGGAGAACCATTCCACGAAATGTAATTATTTCGTGGAATGATTTTCCTTATATTCCGTAGGCGTACATCCCATTGCAGCCTTGAATACACGACTGAAATACTGGGGAGAAGAAAAACCACACATATAGGCAACTTCCGATACCGTATATTCTCCCGACTCAAGTAGCTGCACCGAACGTTTCACACGCATATCTTTCACAAAGTCAATCGGTGAAACACTCAGAATCGATTTTATCTTCCGATAGAACATCGAGCGTCCCATTCCCATCGAGTCGGCAAGATCCTCTATCTTAAAGTCCGGATTATTCAGGTTATCTTCTACACTCTGTATGATATTCTTGATAAACTCTTCATCAAAATGAGTGATTTGCGGAAGTGAAGGCGACAGATCCTCCAGCCGGTGTTCCTGCTTTTCTTCAGTTGCCGTTACGGTCACCTCGTCCAGACTACGTCCTGCCAGCAGGAAGTCTTTCAGGTGAGTGCGCTGCAACAATACCGATTTCAGACGTGCACGTAAATAAGCAGAACTGAACGGCTTCGTAATATATCCGTCGGCACCATACTCCAGTCCCTTTATACGATCGTCCAGCGAAGCCTTTGCCGACAAGATAATAACCGGAATATGGCAGACATTATGATTTGTCTTGACAGCATTCAGCAGTTCAATACCATCCATTTCAGGCATCATGACATCACTAACCACTACATCGGGCATTTCTGCCAGAACTTTTTCCAGTCCGATTCGTCCGTTCGGAGCCTCCAGTACACGATATTCTTTCTGAAGGATATGAACAATGAAGTGACGCAGCTCATCATTATCTTCTACAACCAATATCGTTATATCCTTCTGATCTTCCAGTTCTTCGGGCATCTGAACTTCGGAAGAAACATCCCGGCTGCCGTCATCCAATATAAACTCTACATTCTGGTCATTGCGATAAGCCTCAGCCCTCAAAGGCAATGAAACAGTAAAAGTACTTCCTTGTCCCAACGCCGTATCAACTTCAATCTTGCCGTGCATCATCTCTACCAGATTGTGTACCAGCGAAAGTCCTATTCCTGTAGAAACCGCCGAGCGTTCGCTTCCAAGTGTTTCAAAACGGTCGAACAGCTTGCTCAGCTTTCCGATATCGATGCCTTTTCCCTCATCTTTTACCCGGATCAGTACATTATCCGCCTGCATCTCGACGATAAGCGAAATAGATTTTCCCTTGGGAGTATATTTGAAAGCATTCGAAAGCAGATTGAACACCACCTTCTCTACCTTATCTACATCTGTATAAATCTTGATTTCTTCCTGAGGTGCGACAAAACGGAAATCTATCTCCGACTGATGTGCCATGCCTACGAAATCGGAGTATGCCTTGTGGGCCAAAGATACGATGTCGACCAGCTCTATATAAAGCTTCATCTTATTGTTCTGGATCTTACGGAAGTCGAGCAGCTGATTGATAAGCTGAAGCATACGTTCTGTATTACGCTTGGCCACCTGCATGTTCTCCAGTCCTTCGGGTGAAAGCTTTTCCTGTTCAAGTACTTCTTCAATCGGACCTTCGATAAGCGTAAGCGGAGTACGGAGTTCGTGCGATATATCAGTAAAGAAACGGAGTTTCATATTTGTAAGCTGTTTCTCGAAACCGATTTTTTTACGCAACCCCCATATATACACTACAATACCCGAAACCAGGGCCAAAGCCAGCAGAAACAAGATAACGTACAAGACCCATGCCCAACCTGTTTCCCAGAAAGTAGGTTTCACATGAATATGCAATACCTTGATATTGTCCGACCATACTCCGTCGCTGTTGTTCGATTTCACTTCCAGATCAAAATCTCCTGCCGACAGATTTACAAGGCTTACCGAACGGTTCTTTCCGATATACGTCCATTCATCACTCAAATTCTTTATCCGATAAGCATATTCCAGATAAGCAGGCTTGGTAAAATCGAGTGCAGCAAACGAAACCGTAATGTTACGTTCATCGGGTTCCAGTGTCAACGTATCGTTTACCAGTGAGTTTCTGACTGAGATTCCTCCTCGTTTCTGAATGTTGAAACTTGTAAAGGCTATGTTCGGTGCATAAGCAGTCTTTTTCAACTGTTCCAGATCGATGCGTAACGCTCCTTCATTGCAGCCTACATACATGTTACCCGAACGGTCTACCACCGGAGGTACTTCGGAAAGAATTAAATTGGAGTTGACATTAAAGTGGTCATACACTTCGAAATCAGGCTTTTCCGGAGAGAACTTACAGATAATATTCTCGAACATAATCCACAGTCTGCGTTTGTTATCCTCTACCATGGCAAAGGCAATGTCCGAAGGCAGACCGTTTTTCTTATTGTAATGGAAAAAGTCAATCTTGTCGGACAACAGTCCTCCCAGTTCCACCTGACTGATTCCTCCACTGAAGGTAGTAATGTATACTTCTCCGTCGGAAGTTTCCAGTATATGCATCACATCGTTATCACTCAAACTGTTCTCACGGTTCGGTTCACAGTAATTCAAGTAAAAATGAATATCCTCAGGATTGTCAAACTGCGAGGAGAACGAAATCAATCCGTCGGTCGTACCCACAAGTATCACATCATTCGACAACGGACAGACACTACGCACACGCATACATTTTCCGGAGGGATAATTTTTTATCAGCTTATTGGTAACATTTATAAAGTGCAGATTCTCCGGCTCACCTACGGCAAGATTCAATCCACCCTCATATGTTCCTACCCAGATATGCCCGAAACGGTCTTGTGCTATAGAATAAACCGAATTACAGTTTATCCCGTCCGGATTGTTTTCCTCAATCTGATAGTGTTTAAAGACGTACCCTTCTCCACGAGGTTTGCCTACAAACAACCCGTTACCGCGGCTTCCTATCCAGAAATTTCCACGGCTATCTTCAAAGAAAGAATAAATGTTAGCTCCAAACACCACCGAACCGTCTTTTACGATTCTGCCGTCAGGACTCAGGTTTCCGCAATATCCGAAATCTTTATCGTACACCTTCACCATTCCGTCCTTCGATGCCACCCAGATTCTTCCGCGCGAATCGATGTACAAGCCCCTGACCAATGCACTGGACGTGCTGAGATACTCAAAATTTGTATTCAGAAAAGCAATACGGTCAATTCCGCCTTCCTGAGCCATCCATACATTTTTATGATTGTCTATGTAATAAACCCGGTTGATACCTTCGTACATCGTTTTGGTAGCATCGTTCAACATATAGCTCTGTTGAAACACATGCTTTTTAGGATTGTAATACGAGAAAAAGCCATTATTAGAATACGCCCATATATGACCATACTCATCTTCATGGATAAAACAGGCTTCATCTTCACTTGCCTGCCGGCGGGGATAGTCCAGAAACTCAGCTTGCCGGCACTCCGGATCCAGCCTGACTATATGCTTGAGCTTGTTCTGTACCCATATATTCTTTTTCGAATCCTGAAAAATATAAACCGGCTGAAAATCCTCCTGAGTTTCGTCGAGTAACAATGAAACCGACTTTCCGTCTGCCGGATTATAAACTGCAAAGCTTCTCTTCATCAATATACCCAGCAATCCGTCGGAAAGAGGAAAAATCTGCCGGATATTTTCTGCCGGACGAGATAGACGTACGTCAGACAGTCCCTTTTCCGGAAGGTATTCCATCAGCTTGTTTCTACTATCTGCCACGAAGAATCTCTTACCGACACTAGCGGTATATCGATAAGTATCATTTCCTTTCAGTGCGTTATTGCCATATACAAAATATCCTTTGTCTGTCAGCACCCACTCATTGCCCTGCATATCGAGTGAGATTGTGAACACGTATCGATTACGTTCCGCATCCGAATGGGCAGGCAAGTATACCAGCCCTCCCTTGTCTTTATACCTGAAACAATCGATACGCCACAAATCACCATTCGTACCTACAATCCACACCATTCCGTTTGGAAGGGTGATAATTTTCGAGGCAGCCGTACACAACTTTACCTCCGGATGATAGGCAAATACATCCTCAAAACACTCCCGGCGTATATCGAACAGATACACCCTTCTGTCGTAACTCTGGCACACCAGCATCTGATTACCTCCGAGTTGCAGATTCACCAGACGGTTATACTGAAGCTTGACCTTGTCTGTAGGATATGTCTTATAGTTTTTAAAGGAATAGCCATCAAACTTTTCCAGTCCGTTCCAGGTAGCCATCCAGATGTAACCCTCATTGTCCTGCAAGACTCCCTGCACCGTATTCTGTGACATACCGTCCTTCACCGAATAGTGCTTCACATTGACAAGTCCTTGCGCTGCCATGTAACACAGGCTGCACACAACATATATCACCGTTAGAAATAAACTTTTCCCCATACAAATTCATATCGTTTTAGATACGGCAAAGATATAAGAAAGTTTATAACTAAAAAAAATCCTGAAAAACGAATTTTCCCATTGCATCACGAAAGCTTTCTTCCGGACAAGTCCGGCAAAATATCAAGATAAGGTATGGAAAACTACCCGACGTTTTTTTAAAACTTCATATAAAAACTTACTGTATTTTCCTGACGTATGATATACTACCTTCCTAAACCTTACCGAAAACCTCGGCAAAGCTATTAAAAAGTGTGAAGTAAACGAGAAAACATCTGCAATCGGCATTTTTCGATGTAACGCACGAAAGGGGGATTGCATTTTTTTATACCTTTGCTTCAGGTAAGTATGAACAATAATAAAAACAAGCATATCTACACAATGAAAAAACTGATTGCATTATTCTGCCTGCTGGCTTTCGTTATCGGAGCACAGGCACAGCGTAAGGTCAGCCTGCAAGATGTGGCACAAGGAACCTACCGTGCACAAAGCATCTACGGCATCAAACCAATGCTGGACGGAGAACATTACACGCAGATGAGTTCTGACAAAAAACGTATCGTGAAATACTCGTTCAAAACGGGCAAGGAAGTAGAAGCGATATTCGATGTTACTACGGCAAGAGATTGCCCCGTGAAGTCGTTCGACGATTATATCATGTCGCCCGACGAAAAGCTGATTCTGATTCAGACAGACACGAAACCCATCTACCGTCATTCGTTCACTGCCGAGTATTACATATACAACGTGAAAAACAACAAGATGGAACCGCTTTCTAAAAACGGTCCTCAGCAGGTTCCACTGTTTTCACCCGACGGCTTCCAGGTTGCTTTCGTACGCAACAACAATATTTTCCTTGTGAAGCTGCTTTTCGGCAACAGCGAATCGCAGGTTACAAAGGACGGTGAATACAATAAGGTGCTGAACGGTATCCCCGACTGGGTATATGAAGAAGAGTTCTCTTTCAACCGCGCTTTCGACTTCAGTGCCGACAGCAAAATGATTGCCTATATCCGTTTCGACGAGAGTCAGGTTCCCATGTTCAGCTTCCCGTGGTACAAAGGTATGGCCCCCGAAAAGAGCCAGTATGCCACTTATCCGGGAGCTTACGAATACAAATACCCGAAAGCCGGCGAAATGAATTCGAAAGTCAGTGTACACACATACGATATCAAGAGCCACGTTACACGTAAAATGGATTTGCCGCTCGACGAAGACGGATACATTCCACGTATCAAGTTTACTTCCGATCCTGAAAAACTTGCCATCATGACACTGAACCGCCACCAAAACCGGTTCGACATCTATATGGCCAATCCGAGAAGCGCACTGTGCAAGCTTACTATACGCGACGAAGCCGAACAGTACATCAAGGAACAGGCTTATTCTGACATTGTTTTCTATCCGGAAAATATCGTAATGATGAGTGAACGCAACGGATACAATCACTTATACTTATATACTATCGGAGGAAACCTGATCAAACAAGTTACCAAAGGTAAATTCGAAGTGAAGGATTTTCTGGGATGGGATAAGCCAACCAATACGTTCTACTATACCAGCAACGAGGAAAGTCCGTTGCGTACGGCTGTCTACAAGACCGATGCCAAAGGAAAGACTATCAAACTTTCTACCCGCACCGGAACCAACTCGGCAATATTTAGTACCAACCTGTCGTATTATATCAATAATTTCTCTAATATCGACACTCCTACACTGATAACGATAAACAATAACAAGGGTAAGGAACTGACTACACTATTGGACAACTCGAAACTGAAATCGGAAGTTGCTACACTGAACATGCCGAAAAAAGAGTTTTTCAGTTTCCGTACAACCGAAGGTGTAGAGCTGAACGGCTGGATGATGAAACCTGCCAACTTCGATCCAAGCAAGAAATATCCGGTCATCATGCACCAGTACAGCGGACCGGGTTCGCAGCAGGTACTCGACAGATGGGGCATCGGAAGCTTCAGTGATGGAGGCATGTTCGAAGCTTACATGTGCGACAAAGGTTTTGTCATGGTATGTGTCGACGGACGTGGTACAGGCGGACGCGGTGTGGACTTTGAAAAATGTACATACTGCTTCCTGGGAGTAAAAGAATCGCACGACCAGGTAGAAGCTGCCAAATATCTGTCCTCACTGCCTTACATCGACGGAAACCGCATCGGTATCTGGGGATGGAGCTTCGGAGGTTACAATACACTGATGTCGATGAGTGAAGGTACACCTGTATTCAGGGCTGGTGTGGCGATTGCAGCTCCAAGCGACTGGCGCTTCTACGATACAGTATATACTGAACGCTTCATGCGTACACCGAAGGAAAACGGCGACGGTTACAATGCCGGTTCGGCTATCCTCCGCGCTCCGAAACTGCATGGCGACCTGCTTCTGATACACGGAACAGCCGACGACAACGTGCACTACCAGAACTGCGCCGAATACAGTGAAGCACTGGTACAGGCAGGCATACAGTTCGACATGCAGGTATATACCAACCGCAATCACAGCATCTTCGGTGGCAACACACGCAATCATCTGATGAACCGTGTAGCCAACTTCTTTATCGAAAAGCTGAAATAAACTAATAATCATACATTGAGAGTCATGAGGAATTAAAAATTCTACTGCCGATACAAGGCGGCGGTTTTTAATTCCTCATTTCTCTTTCTTAGACCAATATACTATGGAACACGTAAAAAAGCCTGAATGGCTGAAAATAACTATCGGAACCAATGCACGCTATACCGATACAAAACGCATTGTCGATACGCATAAACTGCATACGATATGCAGCAGCGGCCGTTGTCCGAATCTGGGCGAGTGCTGGGGAAAAGGAACGGCTACTTTCATGATAGGTGGTGCTATCTGTACCCGCTCATGCAAATTCTGTAACACCCTCAGCGGGAAACCGCTTCCGCTCGACGCTCAGGAGCCTGAACGGGTAGCCGAATCGGTCCGTCTGATGAAACTGGATCATGCCGTTGTCACCTCGGTAGACCGCGACGACCTGCCTGATCTGGGAGCTGCTCACTGGGCTGCCACAATCAAAGCGATAAAAAAAGTCAATCCGAATACAACACTGGAAACACTCATCCCCGACTTTCAAGGCAGGGAAGAACTGATCCGCATGGTAACCGACGCCCGTCCCGATATTATTTCACACAACATGGAAACCGTACGCCGCATCAGCCCGCTGGTAAGAAGTGTGGCAACCTACGACCGAAGTCTGGAGGTCATCCGCCGGATAGCCGAGAGTGGAATAACGGCCAAGTCGGGCATCATGGTAGGACTGGGAGAAACTCCTGAAGAAGTAGAACAGACGATGGACGACCTGCTGGCAAACGGCTGCCGCATTCTCACCATTGGACAATATCTCCAGCCGAGCCGGAAACATTATCCCGTTCACGAGTATGTCACACCCGAACAATTTGCCCGCTACAAGGAAACCGGAGAAAAGAAAGGATTTGCCACAGTAGAAAGCGGTCCGCTGGTACGTTCTTCCTATCATGCCGAAAAACACATCCGCTATAAGTGAACAATTCGGAAAAGAACCTTGTTACACCTATAAAAAAGACCACGGCAGATGATGAAACTTATATTAAAATACAGAAACAAGATAGTATCGCTCGGACTGTTGCCTATCATAGCAACACTGATATGTTTGCATTTTTTCCAAAATACAATAGTGCTGGGAATAGGTTTTATAGTCTGCCTCGGTCTGCTGTTATACGGCATTGTACGCCTGAAGGATCTGAATTTTTTCCTTCTGCTAGGTAGTATAGGCATAGGTTCCTGCTTCGTACTTCGCCTGTTTACAGGTTACAAATTTATTCCATACGGAAGCATTACTCCCATACTGGAGCTGTTGCTGCTCATTGTAGCATTCATCCATATCACAGCTCCTGAGGTGTACAAGGAACTGCAAGAACGGCTGCATCTGAGAAACTGTTTTTCTTTTGTTCTGGAAGCAAAAACCATCGTAATACTTTCATCACTGCATCTTACTATCCTGCTTTTTGTAGACCATATCGAACATCTGTTTTCGGAAGACGGTTCTTTCTTCCTGATGTACGGCATACCGGTTATTATCTATGTGCTGTGTCTGGTCATCAATGTAGTAGGAATTCATCTCGCACTTCAGGAAAACTTCCGTTATAGTCTGGTGCGCATTGCAGTAGTACACGACGGAAAAATCTACCTGAAACAACGTACCGGATGTCCGGATGAAAAATACGAAAACGCTCCCATGTGGGATATTGCTGTAGAAAGTCCTTTTGAGGGACCAATCGAAAAGAGCAGCGAATACGCCGCACGCATTGCCAAAAAGATATGTGCTTCGAAAAATACTACCCCAAGGCTTATATTGAAATATACAACTACATCATGCGATGCCGACAACCAGCAACGCGTATCGTTGTACATTCTCCCTCTCCAGAACGAAACAGACCTGCAGAAAATAACCGGAGGCAGATTCTTTTCTTTCGATGAAATAAGCGAAACCGCTGCACGCAGATACAGTCCTTCCCTGCTCTCGGAACTGGATACGCTTCAGATGGCAGCAGAAATGTGGAAGGCATTCGGTGCTTCCGAATAGTATTTTTATTTATAAATCAAAAATATGCACGGTATCTTTGAAAGGTCGGGCAAATGACCTTTCCATTCCTGAACAGTCTTGGTTTTGATATATTCCCCCTCACAGGTAATATTGGCAGCCACACAAAGTTTGGTTTGCGGACGGCAGGCTTTCAAGATATCCTCCAGCATCTTGTTGTTACGGTAAGGTGTTTCGATGAAAAGCTGTGTCTGATGCTCACTGTATACCCGCTGTTCCAGTTCCTTCAATCTTTTCTGACGTTCTCCCGGTTCGATAGGCAGATAACCGTGGAAAGCGAAACTTTGTCCGTTGAAGCCCGAGCCCATGACCGACAGGATAATAGACGACGGTCCCACCAAAGGAACCACCTTCAGATTCTTGCGCTGTGCGATAGCTACAACGTCTGCTCCCGGATCGGCAACGGCCGGACAACCAGCTTCCGAGATTACTCCCATAGAATTTCCTTCCTGCAACGGTTTCAGATAACCCGAGATAGCTTCGGGCGACGTATGTTTGTTCAACGGATAAAATGTCAGTTCGTCGATATTGATATCCCGATCCACTTTTTTCAGGAAGCGGCGTGCCGAGCGCACATCCTCTACGATAAAATGACGAATCTGCAGAATGATTTCTCTATTGTACGAAGGAAGGACTTTTTCTACCGGAGTATCACCAAGAGTCACCGGCAGCAAGTATAATGCTGTATCCATGATTGTCTATAATCTATATTTTTGTAGCTCAGTCTAAAGTCAGATTGCCGAAATCAGTACGTTCCAGCAGTGTGGCAATACTCACGTCAGAGTGTTGCTTCATGTATTTTTCTACAAGCTGCATTCCCAGCCATAAGCCTATTACCGGCGGAATCTTCTCACCGTTGAGTACCATGCTCGGATCGGAATGTGTATATGCACGAATCAGCATCGGGTCTGTACTCGTGAGATGTCCCCTTTCTTTCATCCATTTCCACATCTCCTTCTCATGTTCCTTGCACCAGTCTTCTTCTTCGCTGCTATATCCCAGCATTGCTCCGTTCGATTTCATCTTAAGTACCTTACGCACTACCCAGTGTATTTTTCCCTGGTGCATGATGACATCGTATAGCGAACGGTGTCCCGGACGCCATTCAAACGGATATAAGCTAAGCAGATAGAAGGTAAAACAGTCGGGAAGTATTCGGTCCGGATTCATCGACCGGCGCTGATAATCGTAATAATACCGGCGATAAAGCGGATAGTCTTCGCCCATGTACTTGTCAATGCTGAAGCCCAGCAAGCTGTCGCCCACTACTACCGACTGGTTGAGTGCTGAGATTTGCGAGTAGACTGCCGGTATGGGAAATGAAGGTATCTCTTCCCGCAAACGGTGAAAACCTTCGGTAAATCCCTTTTCAAGGGAAGTCATATCTTTGAACTTCTCGGTTGCATCCTGCATCAGCCGGAGCAAAATAGTGTCCGAGTAATACTCACACAAGCGTTCGTTGATAGCTGGCTCGTCTACTGTACCCAGCATGAGCACATCTTCTATCAGAATCTTGGTAGCACGCGGACAGTCGAGACTCATTTTCTGCAATGCCGAGAAGCTGTTCATTGCAGTGGCCTCAAATTGCAGACGGTCGTAACGGAAAACCTTTATATTCTTATTAAGCAAAACATCGCCGTCTTGCTCTCCTGTATGGCAGGAAACAAGTACGACGATGCTTAGTAATATGAATATAAATTTTCTCATGTAAACAGTTTATCCGTCAGATATTATCCGTAGATAATATTTCCGTTTTCGTCTTTGTATTCATCCAGACCCTTTTCGTAAGTAGCCATAGCACGAAGACTCATACCTACGCTAGAGAAACCTCCATCGTGGAACAGGTTCTGCATAGTGACTTTACGAGTAAGGTCAGAGAACATTACGATACAGTAGTCAGCACATTCGTCAGCCGAAGCATTGCCCAGAGGCGACATGCGGTTGGCAAAGTCGAACAGTTTATCCATACCTTTTACTCCCGATCCGGCAGTAGTCATGGTAGGTGACTGTGAAATGGTATTGATACGTACGTGATGTTCGCGTCCGTAAATGTAACCGAAGCTACGTGCGATAGATTCAAGCAAAGCTTTCGCATCTGCCATATCATTGTAACCGTAGAATGTACGCTGTGCAGCTACATAGCTCAGTGCAACGATAGAACCGTATTCGTTGATAGCATTCAGTTTTTTAGCCGACTGAATCATCTTATGGAATGAAACGGCTGAAATATCCAGCGTTTTGTTCAACATATCATAGTCAAGGTCATCGTAAGTACGTTTCTTACGTACGTTAGGTGACATACCTATAGAGTGCAGTACAAAGTCGATTTTACCTCCCAATACCTCCATTGAACGCTTGAAAACGTTTTCCAAATCTTCTACGCTTGTAGCGTCTGCCGGAATCACTTCGCAATTCAGCTTTTCTGCCAATGCAGAAACTTCTCCCATACGGACAGCAACAGGAGTATTGGACAAAGTGATCACTGCTCCTTCTTCAACAGCTTTTTCTGCAACTTTCCATGCAATAGACTGTTCATTCAGAGCACCAAAAACAATACCTCTTTTTCCTTTCAGTAAATTATAACTCATACTTTTTTTATTATAAATTTGGGACAAAGATACAAACAATTCTGTTAATCCTGACATTTTCAGGCATGAATCTATGAAAAATGAACAATATTCCCCCCTGCATACCAAAGAATGCATCTTTTGTCAATTTTTCATATATAAAAACACAAGATTGCACATTTTTTTCACCTATTGAATCAAAATGTTCACATCGTTTTCATGCGAACCTGCTAATTTTGTAAACATCAACAAGAGGTTTTTCATAATATTTATTAAGGTTAGAAATTAGGTTAAAAAAAGGTCTTTATTATCCTGCCTGTCAACCTTCTGTGAAAGAACGTTGCCGGGCGCTAAGGATAATAAGTACATTCAAGAAAACCTCACCTTTATTTAATATAGAGTAAAAGAACAACAAGATAAACATAAATATCAGCGCTCATGATTACATTTAGCAACTTAAGACAATGGGCTTTATCAGTATGCATCGCAGCTTTTGCACTGGGCTACACAAACAGTGTAACGGCAAAAAATGCAACAGAAGCCGATAACATCTACAGTGAACTGCCATTTCAGATGAATAAGGTTCAGCTGCCGGTATTTCCCGATTATTCGCGTTCTATTACTGAATTCGGTGCTGTAGCCGACGGTATTACGCTCAATACAGAAGCTTTCGACAAAGCTATCAAGGCCGTAGCCGAAAAGGGTGGCGGTAAGGTTATCGTACCTGCGGGACTGTGGCTTACCGGTCCTATCGTACTGCAAAGCAACATCAATTTATATCTGGAAGAAAACGCACTGGTTCTGTTTACAGCCGACCACACTCAGTATCCTATCGTCAAAACTTCATTCGAAGGACTGGAAACACGCCGCTGCCAGTCACCGATATCAGCTCTCAACGCTGAAAACGTTGCCATCACCGGAAAAGGTGTGATGGACGGAAACGGTGATACATGGCGTCCGGTAAAGAAAGACAAAATGACTGCCAACCAATGGAAAAAGCTGGTGGCTTCGGGTGGTGTACTCGATGAATCAGGACGTATCTGGTATCCGAGCGAAGGCTCTATCAAAGGAGCTATGGCATGCAAGAACTTCAATGTGCCCGAAGGAATCAATACCGATGAAGAATGGAACAGCATACGCGACTGGCTGCGTCCGGTTCTGCTGAGCTTTATCAAGTGTAAAAAGGTGTTGCTGGAAGGCGTAACCTTCAAGAACTCTCCAAGCTGGTGTCTGCATCCGCTTTCTTGCGAAGACATTACCATCAACAATATCAGCGTATCTAACCCCTGGTACTCACAGAATGGTGATGCACTCGACCTGGAGTCTTGCAACCGTGCACTGATTCAGAACAGCAGCTTCGATGCCGGCGACGATGGTATCTGTATCAAGTCGGGTAAGGACGAAGACGGACGCCGTCGTGGTGAACCTTGCCAGAATGTCATCATCCGCAACAACGTAGTTCTGCACGGACATGGAGGTTTCGTTGTAGGTAGCGAAATGTCAGGTGGTGTAAAGAACATCTACGTAGACAACTGTACATTTTTGGGAACTGATGTCGGCTTACGTTTCAAGAGTACCCGCGGACGTGGTGGTGTAGTAGAAAACATCCATATCAACAACATCAACATGATCAACATCCCGAACGAAGGATTGATTTTCGACTTGTTCTATGGCGGAAATGCTCCGGGTGAAGGCGACGGTTACAACAACCCGACAGAACAAAAGATTCCTGCTGTAACAGAAGAAACTCCTGCTTTCCGCGACATTTTCATCAAGAACGTTACAGCAAAGAACGTAGGACGTGCTATCTTGTTCAACGGTTTGCCGGAAATGCCTATCAAGAATATCCACATCGAAAACGTAACCATGTCGGATGCTAAAGACGGCGTAATACTGAACCGTGCAGATGGTGCTACACTGAAAAACGTGAAAGTCATTACTACTAAAGGTGGAAACAACCTGAAAATGCAGAATGTAACAAACGTTACTGTAGGCGACAAACAATATAAAAAGGTAGGAAACCAGGCAGAATCGTATAAATTCTAACCCGAATCCTTCCGTTATCAGAAATAAGAACGACGAAGGGTCTGTAAACATCCGGTTCAAGTCACGCAAGCTTGGTTCTCATGTTTACAGATCCTTTCTTCCTTTTCGGAACTTCCGATTATAAAATCATATACTACTCCGACAAGTTCTTTGATATCCGGAACTTATCGGATACCGATAAAATGCTGAATATATTATGAAAACATTCTCTGCAATCTGTCTGGCACTGCTGGCAGGAGGACTGAGTGCATCGGCACAAGGTCAGGAAAAGAAAATAGAAGTCATCGTTGAAAATCCGTGGAACGCTGAAAAGGTGGACGAGCCTGTCGTTATTGATCTCAGTTCCCTTGGAGCAGGATTTACTGTCAAATCGGCTACTGTTTTCGACGGGACAAACGAAATTCCCTCACAGCTCGACGATATGAACGGTGACACCCGTGCCGACGAACTGGCTTTTGTCATCAACCTGCCGGCTTCGGGCAAGAAGACACTCAACGTCACACTATCCAGTCTAAAAAGCGACAAAACATATCCGGTACGTGTGTATGCTGAAATGTTGTTCCGCACTTCCAAGAAAAACAAATATGCCAAAGGATATGCCATCTATGCCGACGGTGCTTCGGACACTTACAACGTACAGCATCACCACGGAGCGGCTTTCGAAAGTGAGCTGGTAGCATACCGCATTTATTTCAATGAGAAACAGACTACCGACCTGTACGGAAAATTCCACAAAGGTCTGGAGCTGGCAGAAAGTCAGTTCTACCCTACCGACGAACAGTTGAAGCGCGGCTTCGGCGATGATGTCATCAAGGTAAACAGCAGCTGCGGAGCCGGAACACTGAGAGGATGGGACGGTACACAGTCTACACTTATCAAACCGGTTGCCGTACGCGGACAGCGTATCCTGGCTTCAGGACCGGTACGTACCATTGTCGATGCAGAGGTAAAGGGCTGGCAGTATCAGAACAAGGAACTGAACATGATAAACCGCTATACACTGTATGCCGGACACCGCGATGCACAGGTAGATGTGCTGTTCGATGCTCCGCTGGATAAGGAAGTATTCTGTACCGGTGTACAGAACATTACAGGACACGCCGACATGTTTTCCGACCATAACGGGCTGGTTGCAAGCTGGGGTACAGACTGGCCGGTAAACGATACAGTGAAATATAAAAAAGAAACCGTAGGACTGGCTACTTATATTCCCAAGAAGTATGTGGTAAAAGAAACATCCGACAAGGAAAACTTCCTTTATACCATCAGCGCTCCCGGAAAAAGTTCGTTCCGCTACTATACATCATTCACCTCGTGCAAGGAAACCTTCGGTTATCCCGACAAGGAAAAATGGTTTGCCTACGTACAGGAATGGAAAAAGGCGTTGGAACAGCCGGTCAAAATTACAGTCGTCAAGAAATAGTCACAACATAAACACCACATCGGAACACAGAAGTTAAAAAAGACAAAGCGAATGGAGGTTTCAGGCACTCCGGACGTATTTTATAAAAGTCAGACGATGTGAATAACACACAAATGCGAACAAAATAATTTATTAACTAAATAACCATAATCCATGAAATCAATCGTATTCTCAATCTTACTGGGAAGCTGCCTCGTACCCTCGGTACAGGCACAAAACTATGTATCGAAGGTATGGGTTGCCGACCAGGGTGACGGAACATACAAGAATCCGGTACTATATGCCGATTACTCCGATCCCGATGTTTGCCGTGTAGGCGATGACTTCTACATGACCTCATCCAGCTTCGGATGTCTGCCGGCTTTGAAGATTCTCCACTCCAAAGATCTGGTAAACTGGAGTATCGTGAGCGCAGCCGTTCCGGCTTCACTTCCACCTCATACAGATGTGACGCCTCAGCATGGCAACCGTGTATGGGCTCCGTGTATCCGTCATCACAACGGTGAATTCTATATATTCTGGGGAGATCCTGATCAGGGTATCTTCATGACAAAGGCTAAAGATGTAAAAGGTCCGTGGTGCGAACCGGTACTGGTAAAGGCTGCCAAAGGTATCATTGATACTACTCCGCTATGGGACGAAGACGGACGGGTATATCTGGCACACGCATATGCCGGAAGCCGCGCCGGACTGAAGAGTGTGATCGCCGTATGCGAACTGAGTGCTGATGCTACCCGTACCATCAGTCCGTCACGTATCGTTTTCGACGGTCATGAGGCACATGAAACTTGCGAAGGACCGAAGTTCTACAAGCGCAACGGATATTATTATATCTTCCATCCGGCTGGTGGTGTTCCTACAGGCTGGCAGGTCGTACTGCGTTCGAAAAACGTATACGGACCGTATGAATGGAAAACCGTGCTGGCACAAGGCAACAGCCCTGTCAACGGACCTCATCAGGGAGGCTGGGTAGATACCCCAAGCGGAGAAGACTGGTTCCTGCACTTTCAGGATGTGGGTGCAGCCGGACGTCTGGTTCACCTGCAGCCGGTAAAATGGGTAAACGACTGGCCTGTAATCGGTGAAGACAAGGATGGCGACGGTTGTGGCGAACCTGTACTGACTTACAAAAAACCGAACGTAGGAAAGACATATCCTATCTGTACCCCGCAGGAAAGCGATGAGTTCAATACAAACGAACTGGGCCTGCAATGGCAATGGAATGCCAATATCAACGACAAATGGTACTTTGCCGATCAGGAACATGGAGTATTGCGCCTCTATTCTTATCCGGTTCCCGAAAACTACAAGAGCCTGTGGGATGTGCCCAACATGCTGCTGCAAAAAATCCCTGCTCCAAGCTTCAGCGCTACCATGAAGATGAAGTTCTCTCCTATCGCCAAGTACAAAGGCGAACGTACAGGACTGGTAGTTATGGGTATGGACTATGCAGGTATCGTGCTCGAAAATACCGAGAACGGACTGGTCCTCTCTCAGGTAGAATGCAAGAAAGCCGATCGTGGCGGTCAGGAAACCGTAAACGAAACACTTCCGCTGAAAGGTAATGAAATTTACCTGCGTGCCGAAATCACTACTACGGGTGAAAAGATCGGCAAGAGCGAAGGCGGACACGACCTGGTGGTAAAATGTCAGTTGAGCTACAGCACCAATGGAAAGAAATTCCACAAGTTCGGAAAAGAATTCCAGGTGAAAGAAGGCAAATGGATAGGTGCCAAAGTAGGTACATTCTGCACACGTCCGGCCATCAAGACCAACGACGGCGGCTGGGTAGATGTTGACTGGTTCAGAATCGACAAGTAAAAACGTACAAAAAAATAAAAAACTTGCCCACGTTTATCACAAAACATGGGCAAGTTTTTTTATACATATCAGCATAAAAAAAGCCCGGAAATCTCACGACTTCCGGACCCCAAATATGCTAAAATACAAAATATTCTATCTTATGATTCTCTTACTTCCCATCCCAAAGCACTAGCTCCCAGTACGGCAGCATCAGCATCTTTCAACTGAGAAAGAAGCAATTTTGTTTTTCCTTTATAGATATTCAATACATTTTCTTCCAATGCTTTCTGGATAGGCTTCATGATATAGTCACCCGATTTAGCCAGACCACCGAAGAGAATGATTGCTTCAGGGCTAGAGAATGCAACGAAGTTAGCCAATGCAGTACCCAAAACTTTACCGGTAAATTCGAAAATTTCCAAAGCCAGCTTATCGCCTTTTACAGCTGCATCGTAAACATCTTTCGACTGGATTTCTTCTGACGGGATGTTTCTCAACAAGCTTGGTTCAGAACGTGCAACGAGGAATTCGCGAGCTGTACGTGCCACACCTGTAGCCGAGCAGTAAGTTTCCAGACATCCTTTACGTCCGCATCCGCACTGACGTCCTGCCGGATCAACAACAACATGGCCAAGTTCACCAGCAAAACCATCGTGACCGTAAACCAGCTGACCGTTGATAACGATACCGCTACCTACACCAGTACCCAATGTAATCATGATGAAATCTTTCAGACCGCGTGCTGCACCGTATGTCATTTCACCGATAGCTGCCGCATTTGCATCGTTTGTAAGTGCTGTAGGAATACCCAGACGTTCTTCGAACATAGCAGCCAAAGGAATAACTCCCTTCCATGGCAAGTTCGGAGCAAATTCGATTGTTCCACTATAATAGTTACCGTTAGGAGCACCTACTCCCATACCTTTAATCTTTTCTGCACCGCCAAACTGCTGGAGCAACGGAAGAAGCTTCTTGCATACAGCGTCTACATATTCGTTTACTTCAGCGTACTGCTGTGTTTTTACAGAATCGGAAGCCAATACATTACCACGAGAATCTACTACTCCGAAAACAGTATTAGTACCACCGATGTCCATTCCCACCACGTAGGGTTTTTCCATATTTATTGTCATGACATTAAATTGTTAAAGGTTAGTTATATGTGGCAAATGTACGCAATCGGAGAAAACCGAACAAATTTTTTTATAAGTTTATTCAACCCTCGTGTAACTTTTTATATCTTAGCCGCGTCTAACGACACGTAACCTGACACAAATCAATCTTAATCATGATACGCTTACAAGGCATCAACAAGACATATCACAACGGAGCACCGCTACACGTGCTGAAAGGCATAGATCTCCGCATCGAGAAAGGTGAATTCGTTTCTATTATGGGGGCCTCCGGATCGGGAAAGTCTACCTTACTAAATATATTAGGGATTCTCGACAACTACGATTCGGGCGAGTATTACCTGAACGATGTGTTAATAAAAAATCTGAACGAAACCCGTGCGGCGGAATACCGGAACCGCATGATCGGATTCATCTTTCAGTCGTTCAACCTGATTTCGTTTAAGAACGCCATGGAAAATGTGGCACTGCCGCTGTTTTATCAGGGAGTGGGCAGAAAGAAACGAAACGAACTGGCTATGGAGTATCTCGACAAGCTGGGACTGAAGGAATGGGCACACCACCTGCCCAACGAGCTTTCGGGCGGACAGAAGCAGCGTGTGGCCATAGCCCGGGCACTGATATCGAAGCCTCAGATTATCCTTGCCGACGAACCTACGGGTGCACTCGACAGCAAGACGTCGGTGGAGGTAATGAACATCCTGAAGGAGCTGCACGACAAGGAAGGGCTGACCATCGTGGTTGTGACGCACGAAAGCGGAGTAGCCAACCAGACCAACAAAATCATCCACATCAAAGACGGAGTGATAGAGCGGATAGAAGACAACATCGACCACAATGCATCTCCTTTCGGCAAGAACGGATTTATGAAATAAACGCACACAGAACCAGCCATGACCGACTTGATACAGGAAATATACGGAACCATCATGCGCAACAAGCTGCGCACCATACTGACGGGATTTTCCGTAGCATGGGGAATTTTCATGCTGATTGTATTGCTGGGGGCAGGAAACGGACTTATCCATGCTTTCGAGGGACAATCGCAGAACATGAAAATGAACTCTATCAAAATTTATCCGGGATATACATCGAAACCGTTCAACGGACTGAAAGAAGGCCGAAGACTCTCGCTGAACGAAAGCGATCTTCAGCTTACCGCAGAGGCTTTTCCCGATAAAGTCATCACCACCGGAGCCAGCATCAGCAAGAGCGACGCCATCCTCACCTTCGGCAAGGAACACGTTTCCATTTCGCTGGAGGGCGTCTTTCCCAACTATACGGAACTGGAAGCTGTAAAACTGAAACAGGGACGTTTCATCAACGACCGCGACATGAAGGAACGCCGGAAGATGATCGTACTGCACGAAAAGACTGTCAAGATGCTGTTTCCACGTACCCAGGCGATAGGAAAGTATATCGATGTACAAGGAGTGGCCTATCAGGTAATAGGTATCTACACCGACCAGAACAGTTTCTCGCCCTCGGCACTTGTTCCCTTCACGACACTTCAGCTTGTATACGGCAAGGGCGACAGTATAGACAACCTGACATTCACTACGCAAGGGCTGACAGACGAAGTCACCAATGAGAAATTCGAGCAGAGCTACCGCCGTGCCATGGGGCTCCACAAAAACTTCGATCCTACCGACCAGAGTGCCATCTGGATGTGGAACCGCTTCACTCAATATCTCCAGCAAGAATCGGCAGCCCGTATGCTGCACATAGCTATCTGGGTAATCGGTATATTCACCCTGCTGAGCGGCATCGTAGGGGTAAGCAATATCATGCTTATCACCGTACGCGAACGTACCCACGAGTTCGGCATCCGGAAAGCTCTGGGAGCCAAACCGATGTCTATCCTGTGGCTCATTATCTCGGAGAGTGTGGCCATCACTACTTTTTTCGGCTATATCGGCATGGTGGCAGGCATTGCCGTCACAGAATATATGAATCAGATAGCAGGCAGACAGACCGTCGATGCGGGTGTGTTCAGCGTAACGGTTTTCGAAAACCCGACAGTAGACCTCAGCATAGCTGTTCAGGCCACACTCACACTGATAATTGCCGGTACGCTTGCCGGACTCTTTCCGGCACGTAAGGCAGCCCGTATCCGTCCTATTGAAGCATTAAGAGCAGACTGACATGAGAAGAGTAGATTTTGACACCTGGGAGGAAATCCTCCTTACCATTACACGTAACAAGACACGAAGCGTGCTTACTGCCTTCGGTATCTTTTGGGGAATATTCATGCTGGTTGCCCTCATGGGCGGAGCTCAGGGTATGCAGGACATGCTTTCACGCCAGTTTCAGGGATTCGCCACCAATTCCGGCTTTATGGCGACAAACAAGACCTCGAAAGCCTACAAGGGTTTTCAGCAGGGAAGGTGGTGGAACATGGAAAATCAGGATGTGGAACGCATACGCAACTCTGTGCCAGGTATCGATGTGGTGACTGCCACCATCGCACAATGGGGAGTAAATATCGTACGCGAGGAATACACGCTGTCGGGAACCCTGAAAGGACTTTATCCGGAATACGACAAGATAGAAGAACCGATTATCCGTATGGGACGTTCGCTGAACGAAACCGATATACGCGACCGCCGGAAGGTATGTGTCATCGGGAAGCGTATCTACGAAACGCTCTTTCCCAAGAAAGACAATCCGTGCGGACAATTCATTGAGATAAATGGCATCTATTACCGTGTAGTAGGCGTAAACGAGGCTACAGGCAACATGTCGGTCAACGGACAGTCGGAAACCTCAGTGGTTATCCCGTTCACCACCATGCAGCAGAACTATAACCGTGGCAAGCAAATCGATATGCTGGGATATACAGCCAAGAAAGGATATTCCATCAGTCAGGTGGAAAAGGATGTGGAACGTACTATCAAGCTGGCACACGCCATTCATCCCGACGACGAACAGGCAGTCATCCGTGTAAATGCGGAAGCAATGTTCAGCATGATGGACAACCTGTTTACGGGCATCCGGATGCTGGGATGGCTCGTAGGACTGGGTACACTGCTTGCCGGAGCCATCGGAGTCAGCAATATCATGATGATAACCGTCAAGGAACGGACAACTGAAATCGGTATCCGCCGCGCCATCGGTGCACGTCCCGACGACATTCTGCAACAGATTCTGCTGGAGAGTATGGTACTTACTACGCTGGCCGGTATGGCAGGTATATCGTTTGCCGTCTTCCTGCTCAACATTGTAGAAACGGCCACTTCGGAACCGGGACTTCCGGCACATTTCCTTATCAGTTTCTGGCAGGCTGTCGGAGCTTGCATCCTGCTCGTTGTTCTGGGACTGCTTGCAGGACTGATTCCTGCTTACCGTGCCATGGCTATCAAACCGATAGAGGCGATACGCGACGAATAAACGCTTACCTGCTGTTAGTAATGAAGAAATAAAAACATAAACCAATTTATATGAAGAAGTATATCAAAATAGGCATATTGGTGCTCATCGCACTGATATTTATAGGAACATTCGTTTTCCTGTATCAGAAGTCACAGCCTAAAGACACGAAGTACGACATTCAGAAAGTAGAAACCACCAATCTGGTACAGACTACCGTAGCAACGGGAAAGATTGAACCGCGCGACGAGGTACAGATCAAGCCGCAGATTTCGGGTATCATTGCCGAAGTATACAAAGAAGCGGGCGAGAAAGTAAAGAAAGGTGAAGTCATAGCCAAAGTAAAGGTTATCCCCGAACTGGGACAACTGAACTCTGCCGAAAGCCGTGTCCGCCTGGCAGAAATGAACGGACGTCAGGCAGAAACCGACCTGACACGTATGGAAAAGCTTTACAACGATAAGCTGGTAAGCAACGAGGAATACGAAAAGACACTGCTGGCTGCCCGTCAGGCACGTGAAGAGATTCAGGCAGCCAAAGATAATCTGGAGATTGTAAAAGAAGGTATCACCAAAAACAGTGCTTCGTTCAGCAGCACTCTTATCCGTTCTACCATCGACGGTCTGATACTGGACGTACCTATCAAGGTGGGAAACTCGGTTATCATGAGTAACACATTCAACGACGGTACGACCATCGCCACCGTAGCCGATATGAGCGACCTGATTTTCCGCGGCAACGTAGACGAAACGGAAGTGGGACATATCCGTGAGGGAATCCCCGTAAAAATCACTCTGGGAGCCTTGCAGAACATGAAATTCGATGCCATACTGGAATATATCTCGCCCAAGAGCGTAGAAAACAACGGAGCCAACCAGTTTGAAATCAAGGCAGCCATTACCGTTCCCGACAGTGTCACCATCCGTTCGGGCTACAGTGCCAATGCCGAAATGGAGCTTCAGCGTGCAGATAATGTGTTGGCTGTACCGGAAAGCACACTGGAATTTTCGGGAGATTCTGCCTTTGTCTACGTACTGACCGACAGTGTTCCGCAACAGAAGTTCGTACGCCGTGCTGTCAAGACCGGTATCAGCGACGGAATCAAAATGGAAATCAAACAAGGTGTCAGTGCCGGCGAACTTGTCCGCGGACTGAAACACGAAGACTAATCTTTATGCAATCATGAAACTGAAACAATTATTTATCATAGCTTCCGTTGTCACAATGCCGGCTTATGCCCAGCAGAAATGGGACTTGAAGCAATGTATTGACCATGCCATTGCAAACAATCTGACCATCAAGCTACAGGAAGCCCAGCGCGAGCAGAGTAAAGTAGAGTTGAGCACAGCCAAAAACAGCTTCCTGCCCGACTTGAACGGAAGCGCATCGCACTCATTCAATTTCGGCCGGAGTCTTCAGGCAGACAATACCTATCAGAGCCTCAACACCCAAAATACGGGACTGAACCTGAGCACCAGCATTCCACTGTTCAGCGGACTTCAGAAAATAAACAACGTAGCACTCTCGAAACTGAATCTGCAAGCGGCTATGGAAGACCTGAACAAAGCCAAAGAAGATATCAGCATACAGGTCGCTTCGGCCTACCTGCAAGTGCTTTTCAATGAAGAACTGGTGAAAGTAGCCAACGAACAGCTTGCGCTGAGCAAGGAAATGCTGGAGCAGAAAACAGCTTTCTACAAAAACGGAAAGGCTTCGCAAGCCGAGTGGTATGAAGCCAAGGCTCGTGTGGCACAAGACGAACTATCAGCCGTACAGGCGGAAAACAACCGCCGTCTTTCGCTGCTCGACCTGAGCCAACTGCTGGAGCTTCCCTCTCCCGATGACTTCGCTATCGTATCACCGGCTACCGACTCCATTGCCGGCCTCAAGATACAGACATCACCGGCCGAGGTATATGCCGAAGCGGTTCTGACCAAACCTTCCGTCAAGGCAGCACAGTACCGGCTGGAGGGAGCAGAAAAGAGCATCCGCATGGCTAAGGGAGCCTATTATCCGCAACTCAGCTTCGGAGCAGGTATCAGTACCAATTTCTATAATGTCTCGGGCATGGAGAACGGTAATTTCGGTTCACAGTTGCGCGACAACTTCAGCCAGTATATCGGTTTCTCGCTCAGCGTTCCTATCTTCAACCGTTTTGAAACCCGTAACCGCGTACGCAGCGCCCGTATCCAGCAACATACATACTACTGGCAACTGGAGGAAAGTAAAAAGAACCTCTACAAAGAAATACAGCAGGCGTACTACAATGCCGTAAACGCCGAAACCCAGTATCACAGCAGCCTTACAGCCGACGAAGCGGCACAGGCTTCCTTCCTGCTGATGAAAGAGAAGTACACCAACGGCAAGGCAAACGCTACGGAGTACAACGAATCGCGTACGGCCTGGATGAAAGCCGTTTCCGACCGTCTTCAGGCCAAATACGACTACCTGTTCCGCACCAAGATACTCGATTTCTACCGGGGTATTCCACTTACGCTGTAATACAACCCGAAACGATATACGTCTATATAAAAAGAGAGCCGCAGGCGATACTCCACGTACGACCTGCGGCATTTTTGTTGTGTATATTTCGGAAACTCGATATCGTGCCTACTATTTATCGATGCTTTTTATGATAGTTGATGCAATTTTCGATGAACTTTTGCGGCTAGCCTTGCTCAGTTTGTCAGCTTTTTCCAGATTCATGCAAGTAAAGTAATTGTTACCTTTCGTCACTTCTTTCTGATTTTTGTCGTAAAGCGAGTAGCTCACAAAGTGGAACAATGTACGCAAAGGTTTTTCCTGCCACTTCAAATAATGCTGGTTCAGGAACAATACATAATCAGCATGCGCTTCGTCCAGCAGCTGCTTGTAATTCTGGCTGTCTATCTGGCTCACATTAGCATAACTCTCTTCATTTTCTCCACTCACCTGTATGTCACCCAACAACTTCTCTGCATCAGCAAATTTCTCTGAAGAGATAAATGCAAATTCCTTATTCTTGTTTGCATGGATGATATTGTCCGTAATAATCCGGTTGTAAGTATCGCCGATACTGTCTTCCGGAATACCCGTTTCTTCAGTAATCATGCTTTCAGGAAAGTAGTTCGAGCTGACATTGTCGAGTCCTACTACCAGCACCTTAACCGTAGCACTGCTTTCTTTACCGACAGCCTCTTTACCGGCCTCTTCAGCCTGTACGGTTGCAACGGAAGCCATAGCAAACAATCCTAAAATAATGCTTTTCACAAATGTTGTTTTCATTGTTTTTCTGCTTTTAGTTTGACGATACAAAAATAGGGATGTCATGTTACATCCCTATTTCCTGTGTGTGATAATATTATTTAGAATCGGTTACAATCGGAGCAATCCATGCTTCCGCCATTACTTTCCTGCCACCAGAGCAGCAGCTTCCAAAGGTTGGTCGGTCGTGATATAATCTACATTCAGGTCTATCATCTTTTTCATGTCTTTCTCATTGTTCACAGTCCAGACATTAACCTTCATGCCCAGTTCGTGAGCCTCTTTCACCCATTCCGGATGTTTTTCGAATGCTTTATAATGATAGTCTATGCCATTAGCACCCTTTGCCTTTACGTCCTTGGGAGCGATGTCACTCTTCAGATAAGCGATTTCCGATTTGGGAGTAAGACGAGCAAGCTGCTCACAGATATTCATGCTGAATGAGATATATTCCACCTGCTTTTCCAATCCGTATTCCTTTACCATTTTTACAGTAGTTTCTGCAATCTGGTCTTCCTGTGCCTTTGTTTTATGAGGCTTGATTTCCAGAATCAGCTGTACATCCGGCAATTTCTTTCCGGCTTCCAGATAATCGGCAAGCGTAGGAAGTTTCTCACCGTTCTTCAGTTTCAGGTCCTTCAGCTTATCGTAAGCCGTTTCACCGATAACCAGTCCGTCTATCGCATCATCGTGGTTTACTACCACCACTCCGTCAGCTGTGAGCTGTACATCAAATTCAGAACCATATACTTTAGCTTCGGCAGCTTTTTTCAATCCTGCAATAGAATTCTGTGCCGAACCTTCTGCTTTCCAGAATCCGCGGTGAGCGATCACCTGTGTCTGAGCCTGACCTGCCAGTGTAAAGAGTGCACAGGCACAAGCCATCAGTAAATTTCTTGTTTTCATAATCATCGTTATTTATTTTCAGTTTGTTTATCAGAACGCATATCTCAACCCGATCTGAACCTGATAAGGAGTACCGTTCAGACTAGACACACCGGTATTTGCATTGACATTGTATACATACTCTTTTTTCTCCTTATCGAAGCTCTTGATGGTATAAATCTTCTGAGCTCCCAAGTTATGTCCTGCACCCCAATCCTTGTTCAGCATATTCAGTACGTTGAATATATCGACCGAGAGTTCCAGACTGTGTTTCTTGTAGAACTGGAATTTCTTAGCCAGACGCAAGTCGAGTGTACCGTAGAATCCGTTTACTCCACCGTTACGTTCGGCTACCTTTCCGAAACTCTTGCGAATATAATCTTTTGTACTTTCCTCTACATCCGGATTAGAAAGAATATTGTTAATACCGTCTTTCAGATACTGCGGAGTATTCGGATCGTTCGGATCGTAAATATAAGCCAAATCATTTGAATCGACAAAGTCACCGTTCACATTTCCACCTACGATGAGTGAATAGCGTGTACCGCCGATACCTGAGAAGCGTGCCCCCACACTGATTCCCCAGAAAGTAGGAGCTGTACCATATACTACTACTTTATGACGGAACTGATTGCTTGAATAGCTCATCTGGCTCAAGTCACGCGGATCGTCTACAACCATCTGAGAAAGTGTAGCCGAGTTTGCCACGTTACCGTTGTAAGAAGTATTGTCTTTTGTATCGTTCCATGTATAGCTGAATGAAAGTTCTCCATCCTTGAAATAACGCCATGTACCGTCGATAACGAAAGCAAACTGATTAACCTTACCTTCACTTACCATTTCGAGTACACGTCCTACCTTGTCGCTCTTTCTGCTCTCTTTCCAGTCGGCTACCCCCTTATCGTCGATAGTATTTGCAGGGACATACACTCCACGGTTTCCTTCGGAAGCGATACGGAAGTACGGTTCATCCACCATGTTACGGTCTACATACATATAGTTGTTGCGTCCCAGTGTCATATATCCGGCTACACTCATTTTCAGGCGGTCGCTGAAGAAATGTGTATACGAGAGGTTAGCCTTATAGATAACCGGCACCTTACAGTCAGCACCATTCATGTTAATGGTAGAAAGTTTTTCCACATTCGGGTTATTGAAAAGTTCGGCTCCCGGTGCTGTAGACGGATCCTTGCGGTACGAAGGGAAATCCGGACGGATGAGGTTCAGCATTTCCTGATAGTTGGAAGCTGTTTTGTCAAGTGTAATATCCAGCGAAGCAGTACGTGTACCGTCGAACACCATGTTGTTGATCATGGCATAGTTGTTGATATCGGAAGCAAAGATACCAGCACCGGCACGGATGATATCTTTATGTTTGTCATTGATATCCCAGGTAAACTGCAAACGCGGCTGAACCTGGAAAGTAGACAAGCCATTGTCTGTTCTCAATCCCAATTCATCGTATACAGTCTGATTGAACGTACCCTTGTTGAAATAAGTAGCATTATCCAGACGCAAGCCGGCAATCAGTTCAAATCCCGGGAAAAGCTTAGTCTGCAACTGTGCATAAGCACCGGCATTCAGAATGTTTTGTTTCACACGGTCGTCGGGAGTAAGATACAGTTCACGAACGTAACGGTACGGTTCCAGATTGTCGAAAGCGTCCAGTCCGTTGAAGTAGAAACGTCCGTTCGTTTCACTACCATAGCGTGAGTTCATGTGTGTATACATCATGTCTACTCCAAACGTATAATTGATTTTGTTTGTATTGTAGTAGAAATTATCGACAAGCTGAAGCACATGATTGTAGAAGTTTTCAGGGCAATAACGCTGTCCTCCCAACTGAATGCTGGTAGTAGCCGTCTTACCGTCAATCTGAGATTCTACATTGCTGACAATAGCTCGGGGAATATTGGAAGAAGGCAACTCATCGCCCGGCATAGATTCTTCCAGCGTATAAAGGTGCTGCAACTTCAGTTCATTGGTTCCTTTCGGACCTACTACCGAACGCAAGGTAGCCATGGCACTGTTGTTCAGCGAATGTACATTACCATAAGTTTCGTACAGACAGATAGAGGTATTGTCCCCCAATCCCAGATTATTCATATCGTTTACAAAGTTATCTGTAAACGTCAAAAGATTGGTAGCATTGATCTGCCAGTCTAAACGGGCAAATACGGCATCAGTGCTTTGCTTCTTATCGAAAGCACCAAACTGAGGATTGGATGATACTCCATATTTATCGCGTGCAATTTGCAAGAAACGGTCGCGTACGTCTGTGGTCAGACTATAACGTTTTTCATCGGCAGCACTCTGGATATCGGCAATATACAGCGGACGAGAGTCTGCCTGATGATCCCATGCAATGAAGAAGTGAGCACGGTCTTTTACCAGCGCACCTCCCAGTGAAGCACCAAACTGATAAGTAGAGAAGTCATTGTCGCGCTTGTTTCCGCGGATATCATACGGGCTGGACAACCAGTTGGCACGGGCAAAAGTAAACGCGCTACCGGTCAGCGTATTGGTACCCGACTTGGTAACTGTACTCACCGTACCACCTCCGGCACGTCCGTTGGTCACATCGTACTGATTGGTTACCACCTTAAACTCACGGATAGCCTCCATAGAAATAGCATACGGCACACCGTTTCGGCTTGTCGTACTACCTCCCGAAGTCGGATTCTTTGCCGTCATACCGTCGATGGTATAGTTGGTAGACGATGCAAGCTGTCCTGACAGGCTGGAGCCGGTACTAAGTGGAGAAAGATCTACCAGCGAAGTAAAGTTACGTCCGTTTACAGGAAGCTTTGCCAGGTCGCGTTCCGTAACGGAAGTAGCAGCTCCGGTAGTGGCAATAGTATTCTTCAATGAATTTGCAACTACTTCTACCGCCTCCATCACTACACTCTCTTCTTTCAACTGAAAATCCAGTCGGAGCAAATCTCCCTGATTCAGTGTATATCCTGTTTTCTTCTGATCGCCATAGCCTACGTAAGTTACCGTTATACTGTATGGTCCACCCAGCGGTAACTGCTTGATGGTATATTCACCATTTTCATTTGTAATAGAACCGGTATTAAATCCGGTTGATTCATTCTTTACCTGAATAGCAGCTCCGATAACCCCCATTCCGGTTTCATCGGTTACAATACCCGAAATGACAGCCCGGTTGTCCTGAGCCATCACTTGTCCTGCCGAAAGCAGCAAGACCATAAAAAACAATAAGAACTGTTTAAATTTTGTTGTCATCATATTCTTTAGTTAAGTGTTTCTAAATTGACGCAACAAAAGTAAAAGCCGGGTATTACACCCACATAAACGCGATGTAAAGAAACCGTGTGATTCGTGTGAAGAAACTATTACAGATCTTTTCTCACGACCTGTATACCTATGAGTACATAAAAAAGAACGTTCCGCCAAGCCTTATAAGCCTGACGGAACGTTTTCCTTATCTTCTCTTATGAACTTTGTCCAGAAACATTCCGGACAAAGCCATGCAAGTAATATCCCAAAAGATTATTTTTTCATTGATTTAATCATTGACTGAGATTCGATAGAAGTCTTAAATGTATACTTCTTATCCAAGTACTTCTTGACAGCAGCTGCGGCAGCTTTAACATCAAGGTTACCAGCTTTCTTAAACAGAACTTTCGAAGTATTCAAATCCAAATACTTGTCAATTTCTTCAACTGGTGAGTAAGTATTTTCATTTACTTCAATATCAACTGATCCAACTTTATAATTCTTTTGAGCCTCATCAATTGTCATACTAAGCACTACCCAACTACCTTCTGAAGCAAGCCACAATGACTGTCTATCTGGAGAACTATAAGCAGCAAAAGCATTCAAAATTACAGTATAGAGAGTTTCATCAGTAATCTCTTTATCCGGATTTTGTTCTTCAACTTGCTTTCTCAAATCGGCCAATTCTTCAACTGTTACCGGATAAGTAAGTGTATAAGTACCGTTAGTTTCGATGTTATTGAACAAAATCGGTCTGCCTTTCAAATCATCTACGCCCAAATGTGCAGCGAGTTCATCACCATCAAATGCCAATGCTGTCATGTCCAAAGTCAAGTTTTCAACCACCTGACCTTCTTCTGCTGTAAATCTAGTAACAACCAACTTAGTTGTTGCTGTATTACCAGCGCGTCCGATAGCAGCAATTGCATATTCCTTACCAACTTCCAAAGCAGTATTGAGTGATAATTGCTGATTACCAGCATAAATACTTACATCTTCTCCCATCAGAGCAGATTCAATTTCAGCATCGCTTGCACTGCCATCGAATATAGCCAAAGCATAAGCATCGAATGTAGTAACTTTTACAGTGAATGCTACAGAAGATGCTATTTTATTAGTTACATCAATAGTAATCTGGTTATCTACCGGTGCAGCAGCAGTTGTAGCAGCGTTAACCTTTGATACAGGAGCAACCAGTTTTCCGTTTTCTACTCCGTAGCAATAGATACAATATTCAGTAGACGGTGACAATTTAGTAAACAGATAATCTTCCATCGGACCGCTTACAAGGGCTCCTGTTGCTACCAATACATCATTCAAAGACATTCCGTACTGATCTGCCAGTTCCTGATAGAAGCTCATATCTGAATTGAACAAAGCCTCATCACTTACAAATCCTTCCATTTCTTCAGCCGGACGAATGTTAAGGAAGTATTGAGCTGACTGGTCTTTTGGCTGGATTTCGAACGGAATCCATGTAGAACCACATTCTCCAGGAATTGTAATAGTGAACTTTTCTTCTGCCTTAGCTCCCTGTGTAACGGTCAATTCGGCAGATGCAGCATTTTTCTCATCATCAGAATAAGTCAATGTTACTTTAGCTGTACGGTCTGCAGTTTCAGTATTTGCAGCAACAGACATGGTAACCTTACCGTCGGCAGCCTGAATGTCTGTAATCCAGTCCTGATCAGAAGTTCCGCTTATTTTCGGGTTTGTACCTGCATTTTTCAGCGTATAAGTAACTTCAGCAGAACCTCCGGCAGCTTCTACCTCAATACTTTCATAACCCAACTGAATGCTGACCTTTGCTCCGGGAGTTTCTGTTCCAGGTTCTTCCGGTGTTGTAGGTTCGTTATCGTCACTACATGCAGCAAACATAAACATACTACCCAATATCATCATAGATATCGGCATCCATTTCATAAACTTTTTCATAAGCAATTTTTAATTAATAACATTTTCTCATTTCATTATGGTCATAGGTAAATCAAGCTTTCCGATACTTCTCGACTTGGTTTCATTCGTTCTGTTTTTAGGACCGGGAACGAATACACCTTTTTCAAGAATATAACGTATGCGTTCAGCCTGATCGGACGTAAACTTATTGGAGTACGAAATAGAGTAATCCATAATATTGTCCGATACGAATACGCTACCGTCGGTGCAACTCTCTCTCTGTATCAGTTCATCCAAATAATCTTTAAAGTTGGAAGTGCCCAAATAGGTAGCTACCAGCTTTTCGTAAGCAGATCTGTCGTAGGTAGGAGTATCATCGCAGTAATCAGTATCACGGCATCCCCAAAGAGATTCAGAAAAGACATGACGCAATCCCAGATAATGTCCCAGTTCGTGCGCTATGGTCATAGCTACACATCCATCGTCACCATCAGGTGTTTCAGGTGTCAGCGATACCATGTTGTATACATAGTCACTATTCACTGATATGCACTGCGGACGATTCAGGTTTTCCTGAGAGAGCGCTCCTCCTGTCCAGATTTCACAACCTTCCAAATAATCTGGAGCCAGCAGGAAGGGGAACTGTGCAATACCGGCAATGGCACTATTACTGAATTTATACAACATAATATTCATATACTCATCCGGATTCCATATCAGGTCGAGATATTTATCATCTGAACTAGACATGAACTTTTCACAATCAATAGGAATAGAAGCCCAAGGTATACGGTCCACTCCCGGTTCTTCCATCAGATTACCATCCGGATCGACTGTTGCCATGACAAATTCCAGTTTCAGATCCTGACTGCACTCGCTATACAGTTTATTCACCTCATCGAGCACTGTCTGCAAGTGTCCTTCACGAACATACTGTGTAGGCATGTTCCGGTTGGAATACAATACATGAAACACCACGGGAATCTTGTAAGTTCCTCCTGCAACAAACTCCTGTCCTTTCTGAAGCACAGTTACCTCACTGGTATGAGATCCGTCCGTAGCAGAATAAGTAAAACTGAGTGTAGCCTGACGAGAATTTTGCGACAAGTTCTCCTCGACTTCCAAATTGAGTGTCTGATTGCCTGTCAATACATCTCCGGCAGTCACCTTGCACCAATACTGGTTGCTCGTCACTTCCCAGTCAACATTACTTTTTACCGTAAGTGTCAGCTTACCTCCCTCGGAGGAGATTTCCTCTCCCCCCGATGGAGTTATTTCCAGAAACGGTTCCTGTACAGTCGGTTCATCATTGCTGTCACTACAGGAAGCCATTACACAGAGAACAAACAACAAGAGCTGTATTTTAAAAAACAGATATCGCATACAGCTTATTATTTGTACTCAAATCCAACCTTATCATTAAGCGGACACATCACTACATTGTCTACAGCAAACACGCCACCTTCCGGAGCTGTAACCATGATAACCACACGGCAGTTATCCATCTTTTCGGATGACAGTGTAAAACTACATGAATAGTCTTCAGTGGAACCTGCCGGAAGTGAATCACCCAGCTTATCACCGAAAGCAAGCGATGCGCTTGACTGACGCAATACATTGTTGTGTGTAGAGAAATCATCCGTCAGACCAGTTTTATTTTGCTGACTATCATCAAAAATTTCATCTTCAAGCAACCACGCAGCTACACGGTAACTGCCACCTTCGGCTATCTTTATCTTCGCTTCAACCTCTACTTTATTAGAAGCCTTATCAGCACGTACCACAGCTGCAATAGTACTTTTGGCATCCTTTACTGTATACGTTTCCACCACTTTTCTAATAGCATCAACATTTGCTGTTACAACATCGCTTCCACTTGTATAACAAGCAACCGTTTCCCCCGGAACCAAATTAATATTCAATGTCGGAAATCCAGATATACTCAACCAGTTGATAACCTTATTACTAAAATCACTAGCCATGATATCACCGTTATGAGCAGCAGCAAAGACAGCCAGTCCATCTGAATATGAATTATTATACTCTTTTATACTAGCCATAACAGCTGGACAGTATCCACACCAGGTACCTGTAGCCTGCAATAACAGTACACGTTTCACAAATCCTTCATAACGGTCCGGTTCCGGATCGGCAGGCATAACGAGATTTTCCGATTTGGTAGCACGTACTACAATTTCAGCAGAAGTTTCACCGTTATAGCGAGCTGAGAATTTATATTCACCTTCAGTATCTGTATAGAAACGAGTTCCAGAAAAAACCTTTCCATCCTGCAAGATTTCTGCAGCAGCAGTTACATCCTGATTACCTTTTGTTACAGTAAATTCTGTTACATCTGCTCCATCCGCTTCAATCAGGAGTGAAGTAGCGTTCAAGACCAGCATTTCTGACTCGGGTTCATCAGAAGAATTACCAGAACATCCATACATTACCAAAACCAGCAAAAATGCCACAACAGAGGACAATGCCTTTCTGCAATTGTCTTTCCAATTAATCCATATACGTTCCATAATCGCAAACCATTTTTATTGTTTCCACAAATATAAATAGATATTTTTATTTTAAACTAATTTTATATAAAAAATATTCATCTAAATAAACATTTTTACACCATGCAAGCACAATACTTAGAAATAAATATACAAATAACAGCATTTATAAATCATAATGTAAGCAACAACCACCTCTTCGCATAACTTTAGAACTAGCAAGAAGAAAGTAAACAACAGTTATATTTTACATATTTTAAACACATATTGCATAAAAAGTACAAAATAAGGTATTCATGCTGACACATTGTATTTTCACCTTCCGATTCATAAAAAAAGGCGGAATAATATCTCGCCCAAGATGAAAAAAAATTCCCCTCACCATCCGGTCGGCATGGTAAGGGGAATATCGAAAAACTCAGGAATTACAATTCAGTCGAGCACATGTTCGGGCATACTGTGTGTTTGGACCATAAAATAGCAGTCGGCACCGGTTTCAGTATCTGTAGCGTGCATGACAATAGGCGACACTTCCCGAGTGACTGCCCCACCGTTCATGTACTCTCTCCAGTCCCATCCCAACAACGACTTTATTACAGCAAACATCTGCTGGTTTGTCAAAGATATATCGTACAGACGGATCTTTTTCCCGTCCGTACCCTTTGCAAACGTCAGTTCCAGAAAAGGAGTTTCACCGTCGACATAAAACTTATAACTGCCACTATCACGCAGCTGCCAGTTTTCGTCGTACAAATAGAAATCTCTATCCTCATTATTTATCAGGAAAAGTTCATCACCCTGAGCGTAAGGTTCATGTACCGGATTGGCTACCAAAAGATTCAGATAAGCGTCTACTATCTTTACTTCCAGACTAACGGTTTCATGGGTAACATTATCTTTCACCGTAACCATTGTTTTCCCTTTTTGTCTGGGAACTATACGCAGGCTGCCCATCCCGACCGGACTCGACAAATCGACTGTTACCTCCATAATTTCAGGATTCGCCACTTCCACGTCATAATCTCTGTTTCCCCCTCGTACCATGATACTCTTGGTCCCTATCAAAGGACATTCGTAATAATCTTTCTCGAACGAAAGATGGTAAACTTCAGTTGCCGATTCGTCTGTGTCACTGCTGCACCCGCTCAAACCGAGCAGGCATAACAAGAAAATACATACACTCCATAAAAACGTTGTCTTCATATCCCAATAAATAAAATCAATATATAATAATTTGCCGTTTATTAATATAAGGTAAACTCATCACCAAATATACAATTATGATTATAAAATAATCTTTTTTCCTATAATATTTTGTTTTAAGCATCATTGTTTCAATCTCACACTCAAACAGAGGCAAAAGATACCTCATACAATAATCCCGTTTTTAAACACATTAGCATCAAAAGAATCATTTTCAATTTGTTTTATACAAATAGATTGTATATTTGTTTCCTCACATAAAAACATATATATCAATATGCAAAAAGTCTCATGACTATACGAGTTTCTTTACAGAAATTCAAATTCAGACACAGAACTATAAATCAAAGTAATATGAAGACAAAAAAATTATGGGGAATACTGATGTTATTCCTGTGCACACTCAATCTCACCAGCTGCAACAATGAAGATGAAGAAGGCAGACAAATTACAGACTACAAGGAATATCTCCTGACGGTAGCTTCTCAACAGATACCGGGTGTCGGCTGGTCTGACGGATTCAATTACCTGACGGATGTATATGCTGTAAAGAAAGAACAGTCTGCCGAATGGGAAAGTCTGAGTTCTATCAAAGGGTTCGAGTTTGAAGAAGGGTACGAATATGAAATCAGAATCAGCGAAACGAGTTATCTGGATCACCATATGAGTCAGCCTGCATGGACGGAATACCAACTGTTGGAAATTCTATCTAAAGAGAAAAAGGATTCGGAAGACCTTCCCGGAAATTTCATCCCTGCATGGTACTACAAGGACAAGTTTATTCCCGAATACAGCTATGCGATAGATGCCGACGATAAAGAGACGATTGAAAAAAATCTGAAATCGAATCCCGTTATGCCGCTGGACAACCATTACCTGATTTATTTTTATGGGGAAGGTCTTTCGAAATGGGTTATCATAGACAATACGGAACAGATGCAGGGAAAAGGTATCCTGAAGCAGGTCAACAAAAATCCCGAAGAGTTTCCCGAATCTTACAAACTTCTGCCGTTATCTGGCAAGGGAAGCATATCAGGGTATATGGAATGGACGTTCCTGGATGAATCGGGAAATGAAACATCCTATCCTCCATTCGACGTCTTTCTCGTCAGAGGAGCACAGACAAAATCCGAAAACACAACGCTTATCACTCCGTATCTGTATCTCGACCTTACGGAATATTATCAAAAACAATACCCACAGGCTGGTGTAAGAACAGTAGTAGTTTCTTACGCTATACCGATGACGTACTGAAATACTGTATTCAAACCCATAGTCATCCATATGATACATCATTCAAAAAAATTGCTGCAAGCGTATAGTTTTTAAGCCGGTTTACGGTCTAACAAATAGAAACAAGAAATAAAATGGATACGAAAGAACAGCAATTTACGGAAATCATCCGAATGTATGAACGGACTATTTACACCGTCTGCCACATGTTTTCAGACAATACAGACGAGGTGAACGATCTGTACCAGGAAATTCTGGTCAGACTGTGGAAGGGCTTTGATGCCTTTAAAGGAAAAAGTGACATAAAAACCTGGATCTATCGTGTCAGCCTGAACTACTGTATCAACTTCCACAACAAACAGAAGAAAGAACAGGAACGGCTGACTTTAGGTATCGACCTCCACACTAGCAGCAATCTTGAAAAAAATCTGCAAATAAAGCAACTTTATGCACGAATCAACGCATTGGGACTGGTTGACAGAAGCGTTGTCCTGTTGTGGCTCGAAGGCCTGAGTTACGACGAGATTGGCGCTATCCTAGGTATTTCTGTCAAAAACGTCTCATTCAAGTTGGTCCGCATCAAGGAGCTGTTGAAAAAAATGTCTAACATCTAAAAAAAGAATCGTATGGAAATTGATATTGAACAAGAACTTCAGATTCTGAAATCGGAATACAACACACTCAAGAAGGAGCTGAAAAAACAGGATACCCTGAACGAAAAGTTTTTCAAATCTATCAGAAAGCAGCCTGCACTGGCTGTCAGCAAGGAAATCAAAAGTAGAATGTGGCTCGATATACTGACTATACCTGCGGTTATGATTATCTGTCTGAATACGAATTTTCCGATACTGTTCGGAATACTGGTATCGCTATGGGCACTGGCCGACCTGGGAATCAGCCTGTGGGTCAGCCGGAAACTGGGAATGGACGATCTGCTGAACGACGATGTACGGACGGTGACGGAAAAAATTGCCGGCTATCGCAAGTTCTATGACTGGGCGCTCATCGGAAGCATTATTCCTCTGATCGTGATGCTTACCTATATCTTTATGCATCTGTATGCCCGTGCAGACAACCCCGCTGCCGTTCAGCTCATCACCGTATCGGGTATTGTTTTCATCATTCTCGCCATTGTAAACACGCTGTTTCAGTATAAAAAGCATGTACAAAGGTGCAAGGAACTGTTGAAACAATTCGAAGAGTAATACTGAAGCAAGTACGTCACAGTAGTAATATAGAAGAATGCACAAGACTAGCGAGCTGCTGAACAACCAGAAGTAACGTGAGTTCAGAAAGCGATAAATATATTTTACTGATAATTAGAAACATAGCGATAAAATCACTAAATTTATAGTACTCAATTATAACATTTAAGCAATTACCACTATGTTTCAAAGTCTAAAATTACAGAGATTTATTGTATGGTCAATGATTCTTGCAATGAATTTGCATTGCAAGAGGATAAATACATGATTGAAGGATAGAACACTCACGAAATCGTTTTTCCAGCAATTTCATTGCCAACTCATTGTCAGTAATCGTAGTCTATTGTTTCTTTGAAAAGCAACCCGCCATTGAAGTAAACTTTATCAATGACGGGCAGCTTACTATCTTTTGATTATATGTCGCACTCACGTTGCTTATGGTATGGGTTTTAAAACCAGCATCATAGAACTACTTGTCTATACAACTCTTTCTTAGCCACCAAAAGCATCTAACAAAACCGTATATATTCCATAAATACGAGGGACAAGTATGAAAGCGATTACTATTTCATAGATCCATTTTCAAATTCAGAAACAAAAACTTTCCCGTCAACCAATTTTGCTTGAAAACGGCAACTCCCTTTGAGACCCATATCGCTGAAAAATACAGTATACCAATCATCCCCTTCTATCAATATAGATGTTACCTTAGATTTATCTTCTGGACCATCCTGCGCGCCAGTACGAAAAAGCCAAACTGCGTAGCCGCTACCATCATATTCATATTCATATGCCTTACGCAATTCAGTAAGAATCTTTTGGGAAAAATGTTCTACAACATCTTCAAAATTACCAACCTCATCGTTCCAGAAAACGTATTTGTCATATAGCTCTTGTAAAAAAGCATTCACTTGATTCTGTTCATTAACACTCACAGATTCCATGGTCGCCTCCATAGACTTTTTGAATGGTGTCTTTTGTAACAAACCGCCACACGATGCAAAGCCTACATAAGCATAAAGAATAAAAACACTAAAAATAATTCTTTTCATAACATTATAATTTAACGCGATTTCGATATAAGCGAATAAATATTTCATTGAAAATTAGCGACATAGCAATAAAAGTCTTAAATTTATAGTGACCAATTATAACATTTAAACAATTACCGCTATGTTCTCAGAGTCTGAAATTACAGAAATTTATTGTATGCCAATGATTTTTGCAAGGAATTTGCGTTGCGACAGGAAAAATATATGATTGAAGATAAGAAAGCCAGACATCGTAACAAGCCCAACCGTATGAGCGATGCAGAGATTATGATTATTCTCATTTTGTTCCACTCCGGCGGTTTCCGCTGCCTCAAGCATTATTACAAGGAATATGTATGCAAACACCTGAAACACCTGTTTACGCGCCTGGTGTCCTATAACCGTTTTGTAGAACTGGAGAAGGAAGTACTGCTTCCTCTGAGCATTTTCATTAAGAAAATCCTGTTGGGGATATGTACCAGCATCAGTTTTGTCGATTCTACAGTCCTGCGTGTCTGCCGCAACCAACGTATATTGAATCACAAGTCATTTGAGGGGCTTACCGAGCGTGGGAGAAGTTCAACGGGATGGTTCTTCGGATTCAAATTGCACCTGATAATCAACGAAAAGGGCGAAATCCTGAATTTCATATTCACTCCCGGAAATATGGATAACAGCGAGCCGTTGAAACAAGGCAAGCTCCTGAAAAACATAAAGGGAAAATTATGTGCCGACAAGGGATATATCGGGCAGGAACTGTTCGAGAATCTTTTCCTTAACGGCATACAGCTTGTCATCAAGATCAAAAACAATATGAAGAATTCCCTGATGAGTATAGCCGACAAGATTCTGCTCAGAAAAAGAGCTTTGATTGAAACGCTCAACGATGAACTAAAGAACATTACGCAGATTGAACATTCCAGACATCGTTCTTTTAATAACTTTATTGCAAATTCATTGTCGGCTATCGCAACATACTGCTTTTTTGAAAAGAAACCCACCATTGACGTAAATTTTGTCAATAACGGACAACTTGCTATTTTTTGATTTTATATCGAACTCACATAAAAGCATCATTTTTCACAGGAACTCTGCAAACCGTTCGACCGCTCCTTCCTCCTAACAAATAAAAAGTAGCCGGACTCTCTGTGGAAAACAAAGAATCCGGCTACTTTGGGTTTTGCCAGGCGGGATAATATCCGTTCTCCGGCAAATTCTCACTTTCAGATAAGGATTTCGTCTTCACGCAATCCTTTTTTATACTCTATATTCCTGCCCACCTTTCCCCTAAAAAACTTCAGCACATTTTAGGAAAAACATGGGCAGGAATTATTCTTTTTTGTACAGATTTCAGCGAAAGATCATCATCTTTTGCTGACGGTTTCAGAGTGTGACTCCACGTTTCAGCTCATCTTCCACCACCGCCATCATACCTTCTACCTGAGCCAGGGCAAACATACGTCCGTGGAACGAGTAACCGGCGTTGTAGCCCTTGTCCTCGTCGCCCAGCATCATGCGGCCGTGGTCCACACGCATGGGGAGTCCCGGATTCTCCTGCTCGAAGATACGGATCAGGTCGATAAGGTGACCACGTCCCGACAGGTGCGAACTCTCGATGAAGTTGCCTCCCGGCATGGCAGCCGTGCTGCGCAGGTGTACGAAGTGGGTACGCTTGGCAAACTTTCTTGCCAGTTCGCGCGTATCGTTATGCTCGCCAGCGCTGAGCGAACCTGCACAGAAGGTCAGACCGTTATGCGGATTGTCTACCGCACGGAGGAACCAATCGATATCTTCTTCGTTGGTTACGATACGCGGCAGTCCCAGAATCTGGAAAGGAGGATCGTCTGGATGCACGCACATGTTTACGCCATACTCCTCGCACACCGGCATGATGGCCGAAAGGAAATAGCGCATGTTTTCACGCAGTGCATCACGGTCGATACCGTCGTAGAGCGAGAGCAGACGCTTGAAGATAGCCACCGGATTCTTGTCGCCCTCACGGATATTACCGTTCACGAAGCCCTGTGTCTTCACGATGATGGCATCTACCAGTTCGTCCTTTTCTGCTTCGGTAATTACCTTGTCCAGCTCTGCCACCTTGCGCAACTCTTCTTCCGTATAGTCCTTCTCGGCTCCCTCACGTTGCAGGATGCGTGTATCGAAGTAAGCAAAGCGCACACGGTCGTAGTACAGCGAGCTGCTGCCGTCGGGCCAAGGATGCTGCAAATCGGTGCGTACCCAGTCTATCACCGGCATGAAGTTGTAGCACACGGTCTTTACACCGCACTTGCCCAGATTGGCAAGGCTCACCTTATAGTTTTCTATCAACTGGTCGCGCTCCGGTCCTGCGTATTTGATAGCCTCGCATACCGGAAGACTTTCTACTACCGACCAGCGCATGCCGTACGATTCGATGTACTGCTTCAGGTCGTTTATCGCTTCCACCGTCCAGATTTCTCCGTTCGGCACATCGTGAAGGGCGGTTACGATACCCTCCACTCCTATCTGTCGGAGCATGGAAAGCGTGATTTTATCTTTCTTTCCAAACCATCTCCATGTTTTTTCCATCATAATGCTCTGTATGTTTATCGTTGCTGCCGGAGTAGCCTGCACTGCCCGCCTTCGCAAGGGGCGGACACGAACTGTTCTGGCATGAACACTCTTATTATCTTTTTATTTTATACTCGCCCGAAGCATCAATGCTGCAACGAGTGTTTTAGCTTTTACTTTCGGTTACAATAGTTTAAACCGACCCGAAGCATCAATGCTGCAACGAGTTTTTAGCTTTTACTTTCGGTTACAATAGTTTAAACCGACCCGAAGCATCAGTGCTGCAACGAGTGTTTTAGCTTTTACTTTCGGTTACAATAATTTAAACCAGCCCGAAGCATTAATACCGCAACAAGTGTTTCTGACCTCTTATTTTCTATCTCCTTATCTTATACACCACTAAAAGCACTGAATCCACCGTCAACTGCCAGTACGGCTCCGGTAATGAAGCTTGCCGCGTCGCTGCAAAGGAACTGCACTGCTCCGTTCAGTTCGGAGATATCGCCGAAGCGCTTCATCGGAGTCTTGGCAATCACCTTCTGGCTACGTTCAGTCAGCGAGCCGTCGGGATTGATCAGGATAGCACGGTTCTGGTTGCCGATGAAGAACCCCGGTGCAATGGCGTTTACACGAATCTTTTCGCTGAACTTGATAGCCATTTCCTGCGCCATCCAGCGGGTGAAGTTCTCTACCGCACTCTTCGCCATCGAATAGCCCGGCACACGGGTAATCGACTCGTAGGCTGCCATCGATGATACGTTGACGATGGCTCCGTACTGCTGGCGTGCCATGATTTCACCAAATACCAGACAAGGGTATACCGTACCGTTGAGATTCAGGTCGACCACCTTGTCGAGATCTTCCACCTTCATATCGAAAATGTTCTGGTCGACAGTGAGTGTACCTCCGGGAATGTTTCCTCCGGCTGCGTTGACCAGGATGTCGATGCGTCCCCACTGCGAAAGCACCTGCTCTTTCACTGCTTGCAGACTTTTGATATCAAGCACATTACATACCGTACCCGCTACCTCACTGCTCACCGTACGAAGGCGTTCGAGTGCCGCATCCACACGGTCCTGATGTGCTCCTATAATAATGACTTTGGCTCCTGCACGCAGAAAACCTTCGGCTATGTTGCTGCCCAATACGCCGGAGCCGCCTGTTACTACGGCTACCTTTCCGGCTATGCTAAACTGTTCGTTCATGATCTGATTTGTTTTTTCGATTGTCTGTTGCAAAAATAGCGTGAATTTACAGACTTAGTTATGCGTATTTTTGCAAGAGTTTTGCGTATTTTTGCAGAGAATCCTTTACAGACTGCCATGAGAAAGATACTGAACGAACGCATTGCCATCTCCAGCTCGAACCCGATACGGGCACGTTTCTACGACTATCGCGGATTTACCTATCCGTGGCATTTCCACAGCGAATACGAACTGATGTACGTGGAGCAGGGCTACGGCAGGTGTCTGGTGGGCGACAGTATCATCGACTACCGGGCGGGCGACCTGATTTTCTTCGGATCGGGACTTCCTCACTGCATGCAGAACTGTCCTGAAGCTCAGGAAAACGAAACGTATCACGTCTGCGGAGTAAATGTTCAGCTGGAAAAAGATTTCATGCAGTATTCGTTCTCGCACTACACACAGTTTGCCTCCATTCGTTCGCTACTGGAGAAAGCACACCGCGGTATCCGTTTCCCGCTTGCCGGAAAAAGCGAAATAACCGACTGCCTGAAGCGTATTCCCGTATCGCACGGAGTGGAGCAGATTATCCAGATTCTTACGCTGCTGCAAGCTCTCTCGGCTTTCCCCCGCAAGCAGTTTGCAGCCTCTCCCAACTATATCCCCGACCCGTCGGTGTTCGGCGACAAGAAGATAGAGAAAATCATCGCTTACCTGAACAAGCGTTATACACAGCCTGTCAGCCTGAGCGAAATTGCCTCGTACACGGCTATGAATGAGGCGGCTTTCTGCCGGTATTTCAAGCAGGAAACCGGCAAGACATTCAAGCAGTACATCCTCGACATGCGTATCGGCTATGCCTGCAAACTCATTGCTGCCGAACGGATGAATATCTCGCAAATCAGCCTGGAATGCGGATTCGAATCGACGGCACACTTCAACCGCATCTTCAAGCGTACCACCGGCATGTCGCCTACCGAATACAAGGAGAGTATCTTGTAAACAAACCTTACATAAGAGTTAAAGGCTCTTAAAAATCGAGGTATATAAGGTTACAAGTTATCGGTGGTTTTTCTACCTTTGCCGGCGAAATTCAACAACAAGGGAACAACAAATATGAAAGCTATCATTCTTGTCAATACAGTTCGCTACATCAATAAAATCCACGATTTCCATGCGTGGGGAGCAGCTGCATTGATTTGATTCTACCCCTCCCGCGCTTTATCCCGTTGTTTGTATCAATTCAGTAAAAATCCAATAAACATTTTATTTGTATGAGCAAAAAAAGCAGGCTCATAGTGCTGTGTAGTGCAGTGCTATGCAGCCAGTATCTGTGTGCCCAGTCGCGTACGATGGGCATCGAAGAAATGTTTCGTCTTGCCGACGAGAACAGTAAGAGTATCCAGGCTTTCCGCACCGGAAAGGAAGTTGCCGACGAGAACCTGAAAGCTGCCAAGGCACAGCGGTTGCCCGACATCAGCGCGTCGCTTTCGGGCAGCTACTGGGGAAACGGAAAGCTGTGGGACCGTGATTTCAGCAACGTTACCAAGATAGAGATGCCGCACTGGGGAAACAATTTCGCCCTCGAGGCACAGCTGGCGGTCTATGCCGGAGGAGCCATCAGCAGCGGTATCGAACTGGCGGAACTGGAGAAGCAACTGGCGGAGATGGACTGGCAGAAGAATCGTCAGGATATCCGCTTCCTGCTCGTGGGACATTACCTCAATCTGTATAAGCTGAACAACCAGATCGAGGTGCTGCACAAGAATCTGGAACTGACCGACCAGATAATCGCCAACATGCAGGCACGGCTGGAACAGGGTACAGCACTGCAAAATGATATCACACGCTATGAGCTGCAACGGGAAACGCTCCGCCTGCAACTCGCCAAGGTGGAGGATGCCTGCAAGATAGCCAACCATCAGCTGGTCACTACCCTGCACTTGCCCGAAGGAACGGTGGTACAGCCGGACACTACGCTGAACGACAGTCAGATTCAAACGCTGAGCGAGGCTAGCTGGCAGGAACTGGCGGCACAGAACAACCTCAACTTGCAGCAGGCTGAAACGGGCATCAAAATCAACCGTCAGCGGGAGAAGCTGGAGCGTTCGGAACGGTTGCCGAAAATCTCGCTCATGGCTGCCGAACACCTGGACGGACCGATTACCATCGAGGTTCCGGTGCTCGACAATAATTTCAACTACTGGTTTGTGGGTGTGGGCGTGAAGTACAATATCTCGTCACTCTTCAAGAACAACCGCAAGCTGAAGGCGGCCCGCCTCAACGTGCGGAAGGCGCAGGAAACCTACGAGCTGGCTCAGGAGCAGACCAATCATGCAGTACAGGAGAGTTACGTCAATTTCCTCACATCGTTTACCGACCTGCGCACACAGCAGAAGAGCGTGGAGCTTGCCGACGAGAATTACAGCGTGACGAGCAACCGCTACCAGAACGATCTGGCTCTGCTGACCGACATGCTGGATGCCAGCAACATGAAGCTCAGTGCCGACATGGGACTGGTAAATGCACGTATCAACGTGATTTTCAATTATTATAAGATGAAATACATTACCCACACGCTGTAATTCTCACACCTGCTGTAAAGCTCTTACACGATGAAAAGCTTGCACCAGCTGTAAGTTTTACACACGCTGAAAAGTTCCTGCATGATATAAGGCTTACAAACGCTGCAAAGCTTATACCCGTTATCAGGCATTGCAGGCTGATAGAGAAAAATTACAGAAACAGAGGTTGAAAGTCATCCTATTTATACATTACACATACTACACTTTATAACAAACATACCATTATGGCTACAAGAAAAGTTCAAAAACTCATTTACAATACCGTTATCATCTGCCTGCTGGCAGTGGCACTTATCTACGTATGCTCACGCTTCGTTCATCCGGGCATGGAATATACCGACAATGCTCAGGTGAAACAGCATATCACTCCGGTGAATACCCGTGTACAGGGTTTCATCAAGCAGATTTGTTTCGAAGAGTATCAGCCGGTACACAAGGGCGATACGCTGGTCATCATCGAGGATGCCGAATTCAAGCTGCGTCTGGCTCAGGCAGAAGCCGACCTTGCCAACGCACTGTCGGGACAGCAGGCTACCAGCATGGGTATCGCTACCACACAGAATAACCTGCGGGTGAGTGATGCCGGTATCGAGGAGGCACGCGTACAGATGGAAAATGCCAAACGCGACTACGAGCGTTACCAGAAACTGTTGCAGCAGAAAGCGGTCACCCGTCAGCAGTACGACAATGTAAAGACAGCCTACGAAGCCAGTCAGGCACGCTACGAACAGGTGCTCCGTGCCAAACATTCTACCTCGCTGGTGAAAAGTGAACAGACTCACCGTCTGGAACAGAACGAAGCGGCTGTCCGTCTGGCACAGGCTGCCGTCGAACTGGCACAGCTCAACCTCAGCTATACGGTCATCGTGGCTACCTGCGACGGCGTGACGGGCAAGAAGGATATTCACGAGGGACAACTGGTGCAGCCGGGACAGACGATGGTAGATATCGTCGACGGAAGCGACCTCTGGGTAATCGCCAACTACCGTGAAACTCAGCTTCCTAACATCAAGGAGGGCTACCAAGTGACACTTACAGCCGATGCCGTGCCGGGTGTGACCTACACGGGAGTAGTAGAATCGATTTCCGATGCTACCGGAGCGGCTTTCTCCCTCATCCCGCAAGACAATGCTACGGGCAACTTCGTAAAGGTGGAACAGCGTGTACCCGTACGTATCAGCCTGAAAGAAAACAGTGCCGACAAGCTGAAGCTGCTGCGTGCCGGATTCAATGTAGAATGTAAAGTGAAATACTGATATGGGAGCACCTGTACTGAACGGACCGTTTACGATGCCGATGTTCCGCAACTTCGTGCCTCGTAAGCTACAGCCGTGGCTGTATATCTTCATCGCCGTTACCTTCCAGCTCTCGGGCGGACTCTACATGGCCAACCTGAGTCACATGGTGGGCGAAACTTCCCTGATGCGCGAAGACCTCCAGATGTGCCTTTACTGCAACCTGGCGGGAATGGCTGTGTACTTTCCTCTGCTCTTCCGCATGAAGTTCCGCTTCACCAACAAGACGCTGCTCACGGCGGCTTCGCTGGGAGTGATTGTGTGCAACCTCATCGCACCGTATACGACCTTCCTGCCGCTGCTCTGGACGCTTTGCTTCATCGAGGGGATCTGCAAGATTCAGGGAACCTTCGAGGCGATGTCTACCATCCAGCTGTGGATGACACCCAAGCGCGACTTTACCGTGTTCTTCCCCCTGCTGCACATCATCATTCTGGGCAGCATGCAGGTATCGAGCATCATCGCCACCCATCTGGGATATTACATGCACTGGAGCTATATGCACTGGTTCATGGCAGGACTGATGCTGACAAATCTGCTTATCGTACAAGGCTGTACACGCCATTTCCGCATCGTCAAGAAGTTCCCGCTGTTCGGTATCGACTGGCTGGGAGCGGTTCTCTGGGCAATCTTGCTGCTTGAAGTCGCCTATTTCTTCGACTACGGTGAGTTTTACGACTGGTGGAACAGTCCGGTGATGCAGGGACTCGCCGTCGCTATCGTCATCACCCTGGGATTCTGCATCGGACGTATGCTGCACATCCGCCATCCGTACATCGAACCGGAGATGTGGAGCTACCGCCACCTGCTACCCATTCTGATTCTCATTACGCTGGTGGAAGCCTTCCTTGCCACCGAACACGTACTCGAAGGCGTATTCCATGGCAGCGTAATGCACTACGAAGAGATGGTAGCCATGCAGCTCGACTGGCCCATGCTGGCAGGTGTAGTGGCAGGCAGCCTGTTCGCCTACTGGTGGATGCACGTACGCGGATTCAGCTACCTGCGCCTCATCACCGTAGGTATCGCTTCGCTGGCATGCTACCTGCTCACGTTCTATTTCGTCCTTTCGGCAGACATTCACATCTCGCAGCTATTCCTGCCTACGCTGTGCCGAGGTTTCGCCTATGCCATCCTGAGCGCCACGTTCATGGTATGTCTGGAAGAGATTATGACCTTCCGCCACTTCTTTCAGGCACTGAGCGTATTCAACATGCTGCACATGGTAGTGGGCGGTGTCATGGGAGGTGCCCTGTACGGCCGCTGGCTGTCGTACGCCGTATCCGACAACATGGCACGCTACGGAGCCGCTGTCGACCGCGTGTCGTTCAGCAGCCAACCTTTCGCCTTCGACCGCTTCATCGAGAGTTTCGTTCCCCAGATGATGGAAGTCAGCATCCGCCAGATTTACGGCTGGACCATCTACGCCTGCCTCTTCCTGCTGTTGCTCTTCCTGCTCTACGATGCTCCCGTACGCCGTGAGCTGAAGCTCATGCCCAGCTGGAGAAGCCTGCGCAAGGAAGCTGCCATGATGTTCGGGAAAAACAATAAGCCTTCGATTTAAAATCATTGCTGTCCGATAAAACTTTTTAAGTCATCAATAATTTATTGATATACATAAAATTAAGCAACAAGTTTAACAAGAAAACTTACTTATAAGAATAACACTGATAACCAGGCCATTCAATATATTTATTGGACACCAATATTTTAAAATAAACTGAGACTGCCTCAAAAATGAAGTACAGTTACGAACAAAGGCTTATAATAGTTACAACATAAAAAAACTCCTGCTTTTAGTCCAGTCATTGAAATAAACAAAGACTAAAGCAGGAGATTTTTATTTCTGAATCATTGCTGCCCGACAAAACTTTTCAAGCCATCAATAACTTATTGATATACATAAAATTAAACACCAACTTTAGCAAGAAAACTTATCTATAAAAACAACACTGATAATCAGGCTATTTAATATGTTTATCGGACACTAATAGTTCTAAATTTCAATCTATAAGATTTTTACTTTCGCAGTTCTATTTTGAGACAACTCAAAGTGCCTAGTACAAAATGTATACAGCGACTGTTTCAAAAATTATACATCCACTTATTCAACAGCCACTTGCCTTCACACCCGTCCAGCAATAAAAAAGTGAGGGCTACCCCTATCACTAGGAATAGCCCTCCAATGATTCTTTAAGAGAGAAATTAATAGAGAAAATTATTATTATTCATGATAACCAAACGGAGTTTCCTGATTGGTTACAACGATTACATTCTTCGTATTACCTACCTGAGTCAGTGTCATCTTAGTCGGATTAACTGGATCATCAGGTTCTACAGTAAATGTGACTGGAGAGAAGTTTGCAAACAGATAAATAGCATCAAGGATTCCAGCATTTGCAAATTCTACACCAACAGTATCTCCATATCCTGTCAAAGTCAGACTTACTTTATCATCACCACTTGTTGAAGTCACAAGCTGCAAAAGACCTTCTCTGCCACCGAATACCATATCCACAACTTCATAAGTAGGAGCGATAGCCAGATAATCCAGCGTCTGACCCGGATAAGAAGCAGCCATACCTTGCAATGTTGAAGCTACAGTCTGCTGTCCGTATGAACTCATACCGTCGTAAGTAACAAACCACGGACCACCGTTGGCAAATAACAATGCCGGAGGAGTAGTTTCACCGCTCAATACAGCTTTTCCATCTTCAGACTTCCAAGTACCAGAAGCACTATCATAAATCAGTTTTGATACCTCAACTCCACCTAATGTAATCGGGCTGTAGAATTCCATACCTTCCTTGGTCTGAATGTATGAAAAGACCTCTGTTACATTCTCACCGTCAACTTCATGCGAAATAGCCAATGTACGATATGACTTCTGTACAGAGTACTTTTCACCATTCAGTGTATATGTATAGAGAATATAATTCGCCTTTTTTTCAGCTTCACTGATATCTGTGAGATATGCTTCCCAAGTTTCATTTTCCGGCATCGGAGTCATGGTAATGATATTACCTGTCTTTTTACCTTTCAATACAACCTGTTCCGGAGTGGCCGACTGAATAGTAAATTCATAGTCACCTTCCATACCGAGTCCTGTAGCACCTACACCCGAGGCCGGATCAGAGAAGAAGTGGAAAATTTCATTATAAGTATCTACAGTCAGTGTCGGACCAGCCTGTTCTTTCAGACGGTAAAGACTTGTCGACTTAGCACTGGGATCAGCAATATCAGCACTTACCGTTACTTCACCTTCTGCAGTAAACGACATCAACACGTTATATCCGCCAAAGCTCTGCTGAGAAGAAGGATAATATTTCATCAACCATCCGTTCGGTGCCTCAATCAAAATTTTCTGGGCGTTTTCCATTGCTTCCTCCACACGGTTCGAAGCCGATTCACCGAACAAGTTTTCCGTTTCTGAAGTACAGCCCGCCAGCAAGAACGAACTGATCAGAGTAAAAATATATAATAACTTTTTCATACTCATTCCGTTTTTATCATTTTAATGTTGTCCAATCCATTTCCAGTATATGCGACTGGCGTTCCTGCACTTCTTCATGCAAAGCCTGAATATCAATTCCCCATGAGTCACTCAGATATTCGGTAACCATATCCAGTTTTTCCTGAATCAATGCGCCACCTACTGTTCCGGCCTGGCTCATGATGTCCTGCCATTCTGCGTCCGATTTTACTATATAGTTCGCAATAGTTTCTACGAAATCTTCATCCGGCTGACTGGAACCATAGGCTGTAACAAAACCTTCTTTCCGAACATCCGCATCCTTCAGATTCACCCAGCCTTCACCCGAGTATTTGCCCGGAGTAATATCGTTGAAGTCGGTAGAGTAATTCTTAGTCTGATGCAGGATATGAGCAAACTCATGGTGCATGGTCTTGAAGTACCATTCATTCAGCACCTCCATATCCGGATTTTCTACATCCAGTCCGTTTACGTTGAACAGTGTAATCTTCATACCACCTTCCGCAGTACCCAATACAATGGAACCGCTGGCTGCGTTGTATTCCGGTGAACCTACAAAGTGCATAATCTTCGGACAGTAAGTAGGAAGAAACTCTGGAGCAGCCAGTTTGGCATACACTTCCAGCCACAGGTATTTCACCATCTGCGCCAAAGCAATCGACTTGTTGTAATCGGCCGGAATCACGTTATAGTCCATATCCGATTCGATATCCTCAAAACGATATTTCAGGTCAATGTTGTACGGAGTTATATAGTTAGTAAGAATCCAGCTGTCAAATTCATTACGCTGAGGAGTCGTCGTATCAAAAATGCTATCAGGCGACAAATCATCTTCGCTGCATGAGGTAGCAGTACACATGGCTACCAATATTAAAAATAAGTATTTTATCTTTTTCATAACAACTATCATTTTAAAGTTCATTTATCGAGGATTAGCCTCCAGACCAGCTTCTATAACATCCTGCGGCAACTGGAATGCGCGACGCGGATCATCTTTCGACAAAACAACAGGATCCATACCGTCACGGTTATGAGTAATTTCAATACCGTAGCGTTTTACATCCATCCAGCGTGATCCGTCGTGAATAGTTTCTATTCGGCGCATCTGCAATATACAGTGAATCATGTTTTCCTGTTTCTTGTTTACAAACGAGAAGCAAGGATTCAGGTGTTTCTTCACTGTACGTTTGGTTTCATCAGTCACAGGTATCGGCGTATATCCTACACCTTCATAGAAGCTCACGATATTATCTTCTGTCAGTGTTTCCGGATATCCGTATCTTCCGTCTCCCTTCTGCGAATCCAGCCAGTAGTTCATGTATTCTACGGCAGTAGCATAGTCAGGCTGAGCCTTCAGAATATTAGCCTCGATGCAGCAGAGCAATGTTTCGTTGGTACTAAAAGGTACAAGCACAACGTGACTATAACCAATTCCATTTACCTTGTCTGTATATTCCACATACATGCGGTATTTAAAGAAGCACAACTTTTGCTCCATACCGTTCAGGCTGGCATAAAACAGCGGATTGTTCCATGGAGCATCTGCCCACAATGTTTCTGTTTCAGTCACCGTACGGTTCATACCATAACGTTTTGCAGCATCATATGGACCATAAACAACAGGCCAGTTTGATACAACTGGAGTAATCAGCAAGTTTGCATCTACCGAAGCTGAAACATATGCATCACCTCTTTCATCCAAATCTGTAATAGAACCCAGATCAGCCTGCAACTGGCGAAGTGATCTTGCCGGATTTGTACCCAGCACTACTTTACCATACTCCAGTACCTTTTCATAGTTCGATTTGTCAGGCTGTACATAGAACAGATAGAAACGTGCCGCAAACGCATAGGCAGCTTTCTTGTTGAAGTGATATTTAGGAACCGAATACAAGTTATCACTAATGAGCGGAAGTCCCTCTTCCAGGTCGGCAGCAATATGCTGGTAAGTTTCCTCCAGTGTACCTCTGGTATATGCAGGAGCTACTTCTGTTTCAGGCTTGGTAGCATAAGGCACACCCAGTTTGGTAGAAGCGGTAGCCGGATCGTATGCTTCACAGAAAATATTAGCCAGCATAAAATGCGCATATGCACGGCATAACAGAGCCTCACCCTTCTGAGCGTTCAGCGAAGCCGGACTTCCCATCTGCTCGATAGCCTGCAGTGCATGGTTTGCCGAAGCAATCGCCATATAAAATCCATTCCACATTCCCTGCGGAGAATCCTGATTCGTATCACTCTTAATATCACTCCACAGATAGGCATCCTGCTCCTGCTGGTACTCAAAACCATACATTTCACCGTTATCGGCTGTATTGTCCGAAGCCTTTTCAAACATCATCATCGGATAATAGCTAGGATAAGCCGAAACCAGCAGACTGGTCACTTTAGCCTCCGTATCAATTTCTGCGCGGTTGTCTGGCACAGTATCAAGGAAATCGCTACACGAAGCGAAACTCCACGCCATCAATAAAGCAGCACTGTATGTTTTTATATTTTTCATCATAATTTTCTCTTTTAAATCAAATTAAATACCCAATCTCAAAGTCAAAGTAAACTGCTTAGGAACAGGAGCAGCCACACCACCGGTGTTGAAGAATTCCGGATCCTGACCGTTCAGCTTCTTGTCGGCATAAATCAGGAACAGGTTGGTTGCCTGAAGTTTCAGCGACAGGTTGCTCAGCTTCATACGGCTGGCCAGTGATTTCGGGAAATCATAGTTCAGTGAAATTTCCTTCATACGGATAAAATCACCTTTGGCTGTACGAGCACTTGAATAGTTGTATGCATTGTATGCACGGTTCAACTGAGAATCCTGACGGTTCATACGTGTATCGGCGATAACCGGTATGTTGGTAATATTTTCGTCGCCCGGTTTGGTCCAGCGGTTTACAAATTCTTTCGGTGTTGCATCCAAGTCAGTATATTCATTGCTGAATACCGGATCCAGACGGATTACATTTCCGAATGAGTAAGTGATAAATACATTCAACTTAAAGTTCTTGTAGGTAAATACGTTACCGAAACTACCGGTAATAGTCGGATCGGTCGGACCTTCGTAAACCAGATGATCTTTAACGTTACGTTCCTGGAAGTTGATGTCACTTACAGTCACTTCACCCTTTTCATTGATGAATGTCGGGAGACCTTGTTCGTTCAGTCCCTGGAAGTCCATAGAGAACAGTGAACGTACCGGATAACCTTCCAAAGCAAAACCTGTACCTGCAATCAGGTCGATAACACGTGAGTTAGCATCCAGTTCGGTAACTTCGTTCTTCGCGTTAGAGAAGATAAAGTCAGTATTCCATTTGAAGTCGCGTGTTACAATGTTTCTTGTAGACAATGTAAATTCCACACCGTGCGATTTCATGCTGGCTACGTTAGCATATTTTGAAATCTGTCCACCTACACCCATTGTATTGATGATACCGATCAAGTCGTAGTTGTTACGCTTGTACCAGTCCATAGCCAGATTGATGCGGTTATCCAGGAAACCAATTTCAGCACCGATATTCAACTCATGTTTCTTTTCGTAAGTCAGCTCACTGTTTTCCAGTTCTGTAATCTGAAGTCCGGATTCACTTACACTTGCAAACGGACGATAAGCATTATAACTGTTGATGATTACACGTGAGTTTGAAACGTCAGCCGGACCGCGGTCGGCAGTCAGTGAGTAAGAAGCTTTCAGAGTCAGGTTCGACAAGGCCGGTCTCAGGTTTTCGAACCAGCTTTCTTCGTGTGCGTTCCATGCACCCGAAACGTTCCATGTAGGAAGCCAGCGTGCAGCACGGCTCTTACCCAGCTTGTTAGAACCTTCATAACGGATTGTACCGTTTACTGTATATTTACCCTGCCATGAATAAGTAGCTGTACCGAAGAAAGCCACGTCGCGCGAACGGGTTGTAGCCACACCATAATAAGGAGTATTTTCCTCATTACCCTGTTTGAAGTACAGATAGTCGTAAGAAGGAAGCATACCCATGTCATACTGCAAACCTACACCCTGGAACCAGGTCTGTGTACGGTCGGTAGCGTTCAATTCCATACCACCGAAGAAGTTGAAGATATGGTTTTCATTAAATACGTCATTGTAGCTGGCAGTAGCACGGAAGTCGTAGCTGTTCATGCCATATTTGGTTTCACGGTAGAAACCTCCCACCGGTAGAACCGATACCGGCAACGCGTTCGATACATCCGGATCAGTATACAGCCACGGGTTGGCGTCACGCATTGTCGCATCATCCATCGCACGGTAAGCCCATGCCTGGTTAGAGTAGTCAGTAATCTTGTGAGCCTGAGTAGTAGTAGAATACTTGTAAGCACCCAGCACACTCAGTTCTACCTTATTGATAGGTTTGTATTTCAGTTCACCCTGGAATTTCATATCCACTACATCCAGGTCCATATAGTTGTTTTCCAGTTCATGCAAGATGTTGAACGGCGCATAGTTACGTACGTAGTATTCATTCGGGTCGAGCGCACGCGAAGTATTCAGCGCGTAAGAGTACGGGTTGATATCGAAGTCACGTTTTACCTCACCGCTTACAGGGTCCAAAGTTGAACTCAGTGAACCCGGCGCACGCTGTTTACGGTAAGAAGCGTTACCGATCAGGTTCAGTGAAACTTTCTTCGAAATATTATACAGTGCATTCAGGTTGGCAGTGTAACGCTGTACCTTGCTCTGTTTGGTCCATCCCGGATCGTTCATCACACTCAGTGAAGTATAGTACGAAGCCTTTTCAGTACCACTTGTCATACTGATTGCATGGTTCTGAGAAATACTGTTGTTGAACAAAACATCAAACCAGTCTGTATTTCTGTATTCAGCCTCGCGCAGATAAGCATTTCTTGCTTCCGGAGTGTTTGGCATGCCAAATCCTGTGTTTGCGTCGTAACTGTTGATCAAATGATACATCTTACCATATACACCACTGTTAGAAGCACGGTATACATCGGCAAATGTCAGGTAACCGTTGCTTTCCAGTGTCTTGTATACGTCCATCTGTTCCTGAGAGTTCATGATGTTGAAGTTACGGTAGCTCGGTTTCAGACGCATGGTGAATTCACCTGTATAGCTGATCTTGTTAGAACCGGCCTTACCTTTCTTGGTAGTAACGACAATCACACCTGCCATGGCACGAGCACCATAGATAGAAGTAGCCGAACCATCCTTCAGGATCTGGAAGCTTTCGATATCGTCAGCATTCAAACCAGAGATAGCCGAACTGATCAGTGTAACGGCATCACCCGAAGACAAATCGTCAGCACCTACTTCCGTTACATCCTCCATGATGACACCATCTACTACCCACAACGGTTTAGAGCTACCGTAGATAGATGTGGCACCACGTACACGGATTTTCGGAGCTGTACCGAAAGTACCTGATACGTTCTGAACCGATACACCGGCTGCACGTCCTTCCAGGGCACGGCTGATTTCCGGCACACCGTCAAGTTTAGAGTCTTCGGCAGATATTTTTGTTGACGCACCTGTAAATAATCGCTTGTCCATACGCTGCATACCGGTAACTACGACTTCATCCAGTACCTCTGTATCCGATTCCAGTACCACCTTCATATTATTTTTGGCAGCTACTGTCTGCGATTTCATACCGATATAGCTGATTTCAAGTTTAGCCCCCTTGTTAACTTTCAGCGTAAACTTTCCGTCGATATCCGTAATTGTACCATTAGAAGTTCCCTTAACCAAAATAGAAGCTCCCACGACAGGCATGTCATCCTCCGCAGACACCACGACACCTGTCACTTGTACAGCCTGAGCTATCGCCAGACTTATGCCTATTAACAAAAAGGCACAAAAAAGTGTAATTCGCTTTTCCATATTCTAATAAAATTTTAATAACGGACGCAAATATACATATCATTTCATTAAAAAACAAAAAATTAAAGCAAAATACATAAATATTCTTGCATATTCTATAAATTACCAAATAGACAGTTTCAGCTTTATTTTTTACTATAAATACCAATATTTTACTAACACATTGAACATTTTCACACCCTCTTCGAGAATCTATGGATAAAACCATATAAAAACAAACAATAACAAATATTTAAAAAATAAGGGACTCCTCAAAAGAGCCCCTTACCGCAAATTACTATAAACCAAAGATTTATATAAGTGTTAAAATTTAATAATACATATATTTATTTTACATATTACATTTTGATAGCTTTTTAACACAAAAACATATCATCACAACACTGTACATAAATTTTCTTATAATTCCGTCCCAACATCAAAGCAGGGACACACCTTCGTCCACTCTTCCGGTTCTATCACCCCGTCACCGTCCAGGTCCGGACTCAGGTCGCGATGTCCTACTATCCGGCGTGTCTGGAAGTCCATGGCAAGTACTCTCACCAGCACCCTGAGCGAACGCTTCTGAAGTTCCGTACGTGTGTCGGCAGGACGTCCCTGCTCGTCCAGTCCTCCTTCGTAGCACACACCGATACTGTGCTGGTTGTATCCTTTGGCATGCGCTCCGGGGCGGTCTACCGGACGCATCGTACATATTTCTCCGTCGCGCCTTACATAATAATGATACCCGCATCCGTCGAACCCGCGCTGCCGGTGCATTTCATCCAGCTGGCGGGGCGAGAGCGGAACATCCGCTCTCGTTGCCGAACAATGAATGACAATCATGTCAATCTTTCTCATCACATCCTCCTTTCTTTCCGGTCAGTATGCAATACAGACACTTGATTATCCTGATCAGAATCCATTTTACCTTTCCAGTCATACATTCCTCCTTGTTTTTTATATTTCACATCTGTCCGCATCTCCCTTCCGGAGTCTTACTCCTCTTTTTTAGGCTTTACCGGCACACGTTCGTAGCTCAGCGAAGTCAGAATGTCCGACAGATCGGCTCCCGGACGGAAGTTGATATGCGCCTTCTTTATCAGTCCGGTGTGATATTCTTCCTCCGTGGCACTACCCTCACCGTTCAGACCGATCTGAAACGAACCCAGGTCGCCCAGACGCACGATTTCTCCGGCACACAGACCGTCACGCATCACCGTACCCAGCGAAATCAGCACCGCCATCGTATCGGCACGTGTCACCGTACACATCTGCTGAATACGGTCCGCCATTTCACGGATTCCCATCTCGCCGCGTGCCTGTGCCAGGGCATAATATTTGGCACTACCTTCCAGATCATTAGGTTTCTTTCTTGCTACTACCGAATAAGTCACTGCTCTTTCCATAATCTTTTTACTTTTTAAATGATTAAAACGAATACCTGTTGAAAGCTTTCAATCTCTTTTCTGTATCACAAAGATACATAGCCAGTTCCGGGCAGTGTCCGTCACCGTCCGCCTACAGGATTGCATTGTTACGATAAAAATAAAAAAGCCACAGGCCGTACAGCTTGACGCCCGCCGGTGGAAACCGTCTGCGTAAATGCTGTACAGCCTGTGGAACCTCTCTGCTACCGCACCTGTCAGTTGGCGCGGCTCAGTTTGATATTGTCGATAAACCAGCGGCGATAGACACTGCTGCCCGAAGTAGCGGCAGTTTCACCCCATGCATCCGACTTGATGGTGATGCGTGTATCTTTTGTGATGGAAACACCCTCCAGTACCACATCGGCATGCAGCCATTCCAGTTTGTCTACCTCATTCACAAAGTTATGTCCTATCGGATCCAGTTCGACTGTCTCGCTGCCGTTGGTCACGGTGATGATCAGCTGTACCGGGTCGAACTTTCTCGTACCGCCCACCATCGGCGCCCAGTCAAACGAAAGCATTACCTTCTCGCCTGACGGTATGCCGTCTACAGCCGGCAGTGTCAGTCCTGCCTGATAGTCTGTCTTACCGAACTTCAGGTAACATTTCTGCAGGTAGATAGAAGCACCGCGACTTTCTTCCAGTCCGTATCCGTGAGCCAGCAACGCTTCGGCAGCCGTCTGTTCCTCGTCGTTCTTCGCACTGTAAATCTGCGGAGCAGTACCCGATCCGTCGTTTTCCACTGTCTGTCCGGCGCCGCTGTTCTCTGCCCAGGGCAACAGCCACTCAAAGTCTTCCGAGAAATAGATCACCTCTACCACACCCTTGTCTTCGATGCGTGCAGCCTGTATGCGCAGTGCAGGAGCAGCCAGTCCGTCGAAGTAACCGTACACCGTCACCTTGTGACCGTTCAGGGCAGCCAGATTCAAGCTTTCGGGCGCGTCGATGATAGACACCGAGTTCACCGCACCGTCTATCGTCACATTGTTACCGCTCAGCACACCGCTTGCCGAAATCCATTCACGGCTATCCGATGTGTAGCTGTCCACTTCGGCAGTCACGTCGTGAGCTTCCGGATAATCGATATTATTGCCTTCCGATACCACACGTACTTCGTCGCATACCACATAAGGCAAGGCGTGTGCATCTGTGCCTTTCGAACCCTTCACCGCTACCTTGTCGCCTACGTTCACGGCAGTTGCTGTTTGCAGGAACATGTTTACAGCGTACTGTGCGTCGGTTACGATGCAGCCCGAAGTCGTCACCGCCGTAACCAGTGCTTCCGGAACCGAAACCACCGTTTCATCTTCCAGTGCCGGCAGCTCGTCGACTGTATACTCCTGACAGTCGCGGTACTTGTCGCCATCCTGCGAAACCACTACCTCCGCACGGCTTGCCAGCGTACAACCCTTGAATACGATTGTCGCCTTGCGCGGATTATCCTCCGCCCCGTCGCGCATGTTGTCAGTTACCGATACCGTCACATCCGTCGTACCGTTTCCTGTGGCAGGAGTCACCGTAATCCATTCGGGCAAGTCCTCCATCACCCAGTCGGCATCCGCATACACGGTAATCGTTTTCGGCTGTGCCCCTTCAGCCTCAAAGTCCAGGGCACTGGCACTTGCCAGTACAGCTTTCGAAAGCGTATTCTCCTCTTCGCTGCAACTGCCCAGAAGCGTTGCCGAGAGAAACAGCACCGAAGCCATGATATAATTGATCAGTTTCATATTTTTACAGAGTTAATTTGTTTGTTTTGAAGTTGAAGGATCTTTCCAGAAAATCCCTGTTTCACCCCCGAAAAACCAGCAGATGTTTCAAGAGATAGATTATTTATTTCTTTTCCCCGAAAAACCAACTGATATTTCAAGAGATAGATTATTTATTCCATTCCCGAAAAACCAGCAGATGTTTCAAGAGAGAGAGATTATTTATTCCATTCCCGAAAAACCAGCAGATGTTTCAAGAGAGAGAGATTATTTATTCCATTCCCGAAAAACCAGCTGATATTTCAAGAGAGAGATTATTTATTTTATTTCTCCGAAAAATCAGCTGATATTTCGAGAGATACATTATATTATTTCACCTCCAGAAAACCTGCTGATATTTCAAGAGAGATTAGCTGTTTTGTTTCAGAACAGAAGCTGATGTTTAGAAACCCAGTCCGTCGCTCCATCCCGGATTCTGTGTCAGATTCGGGTTCAGCGAACGTTCGTTGATAGGAATCGGGTACAGATAGTCACGCTCCTCATTGAAACCGTTGCGCACGATATTCTTGTGAGAGTACACATACCCGCTGTTGCTTCCTGTCAGCAGAATATCCTTGCCGATTTCGTACACCAGTACCCCGCTGCCGGCTTCCGGTTTCGCAGTACCTTTATTATATAAGATCACATCCGGATTACCGTCGCCGCTCAGGTCGTATTCACCCGCACCGGCAAAATACATACCATAGATATCCTGATCGATGCAGGCTCCGGCTTTCCAGCGCACCAGGTCGTCGAAGCGGAAACCTTCCTGATTCAATTCAACGGCACGCTCGCGGCGGATTTCCAGAATCACCCCCTTGTTGCTTCCCGATACGTTGGGATAACCCGTTTCCTTAGCCGACAGATAACGGTCCGGATTGGCATTGGCAGCAGCCATGTTCAGGTGCGCGTCGTTCATACCTACACGGTCACGCAACAGGTTCACAGAGATATCCAGATCCTCCTGAGTCAGCGTACCCAGTTCCGCCTTTGCCTCAGCATAGTTCAGCAGCACTTCAGCATAGCGGTACACAGGCAAGTCGTTCGTATTGCGGTCGTTGCGGTCTACCTGTCCGCCGGAAGCAGTCGGTTCCTGCACGAACTTGATCGGCTGGTAGCCAGTCACAGTAACCGAGAGATCGGGAGGAAGCACCGTTGTTTCCCCGATACGGGTATATCCCGGTGTACGGATGCTCTGAGCCAGACGCGGGTCGCGGTCCTTCGTTTCCTCCAGGAAGCTCATTTCCTGCCATCCCGGCTGGTCGGTAAAGCGGCTTCCGTCCTTCATCAGATACATATTCACCATCTTGCGTGTCAGTCCCGGACGTCCCTGAGTAGGAACCAGCGTATGTCCGTTGGCATTGTGATGGATAGCCAGACTGTAGTCGAACTTGATAGCCAGGATATATTCATCCGGATTCGCATCCTCGGCAGCGAAGAGATTCAGGTAGTCCGATTCCGGATGTCCGGTAGAGTACAACTTGTACGGACCATCATTGATAATCTCACCGGCAGCTTTGGCAGCCAGATCCAGGTAATACGTATAATCGTTGCCTTCCAGCTTCAGGTCGTGATACTTGCGGTACGTACCTTCGTACAGACAGAACTGTGCCTTCAGCGCCAGTGCCGCCCAGCGGTTCACACGGAACGGACTGCTCGACTCTTCCTCACGTGTAGGAAGATTATCGATGGCATAGTCGATATCCTCTATCATCTTGGTCATCACCAGCTCACGCGAGTCACGCGGCTTGTACAGTGCCTCGTCGGCAGAACCCAGTTCCACGTCGTACCAGGGCACATCGCCGAAGCGTTTGACTTTCTCGAAATAGAAGAACGCACGGAAGAAGCGGGTCAGTGCCGTATATTTCACTACCGCATTTTCGTCGCTGCACTGATTCACATACGCCAGCAGGGTATTCATCTTGCGCAGGTCGGTCCATGTCCATCCCCCGCCCGAAGCAGGCACGGTACGGTTGTTTCCGCCCAGCATCTCGTCGGAAAGATTCTGCTGCACGTACAGGTCACTCTGGTCGTCGAAAGGGCTCTTGTCCAGCAGGTTGTTGTAAAACGAGTTACTGAAAAGCTGCAAGTCGCTCTCTGTCTTGAAATAGTCATTCTGCGATATCTCGCTTTTAGGAGTCAGGTCGAGCAAACCGTCACACGAAGTCAACCCCATTGTCAGTACCAGTGCTGTAAATATATATTTTTTCATACGAATCTGTTCTTGGTTGTTTTATTCAATGAATTTTCGTTTAGAAAGTGATGTCTACACCAAACAGCAGCGTCTTCTGCCACGGATAGAAACTTTCGTTGTACGTATTGTTGCTGCGGCTGATGGCTCCTTCCGGATCCACGTATTTGGTAATCTTCTTCAGCGGCGACCAGTAGCAGAGGTTCTCGCCCGAGAAGTAGAAACGTGCCTGATCGATACCGATTTTCTTTGTCAGGTTCACCGGAATGGTATATCCTACGGTCAGGTTCTTCAAACGCATGTAGCGGATGTTCTGCAAATAGCGGTCGTTCACCTTGCTCAGCGGACCGGAAGTCGACGAGTATGCCATCGGACGCGGGAAGTAAGCATCCGTATTGTCTTCGGCCCACACCTTGTCCATGAAATCCTTCTGCAGGAAGGTCTGGTAAGGATAAGAGAACGGACCCCAGAACGACATCATGTGTCCGTGAGGATACCAGTAGTGGTTACCTGTTCCCTGGAAGAACACCGATACATCGAATCCGCACCAGCGTACACTGGCATTGATACCATACGACAGGCTGGGCAGTGAGTTACCCAATACCTTACGGTCGCCCGGATCGGCTACATTGTTGCTGCCTATATCCACCATACCGTCACCGTCGAGGTCGACAAACTTCACGTCGCCGGCCTTCCAGCCTCCGGTCAGTCCGTCTACCATGTAACTCAGGTCTACCTCCTTGGCATACGCCTGTGCCTCCTCGTCGGTAGCAAACAGACCGTCGGTCACAAATCCCCAGATTTCTCCGATGCGCATGCCTTCGTAGTAATCCTTGGCAAATGTCTTGTCTTTATTGTCATACTTGGTAATGTAGCTTTTGTAGTTGCTCACGTTGAATCCCAGACTGTATTCCAGCGGACGTCCGGCCAGTTCGAACTGGTCTCTCCACGACATTGTCACTTCGTATCCCTTAGTCTGCAAGTCGGCTGTATTCATATCCGGCACACTGGCTCCATACACAGCCGGCAGTTCCACACCGTCGGTCAGCATGTTCAGTGTGTTGCGCACATATCCGTCTACGGTAATGTTCAGGCGGTTCTTCAGCATAGTCAGGTCGAAACCGAAGTCCCACTGTTCCGAAGTTTCCCAGGTCAGGTCCGATGCCACCGGCGCACCCAGTGTAGCATATTTCGCCATCGAGCTGCCCTCGCCGAACGTGAAGCCGGCAAAGTCGCTTACCGAAATCAGACGCATGTATGTATAGTAAGAAGAAACATTCTGGTTACCCAGGCTACCGAACGAAGCACGCAGCTTCAGGTTGTCTACATATCCGCTCAGCGGCTTGAAGAACGGTTCTTCCGAGATACGCCATCCCACAGAACCCGAAGGGAAGAATCCCCAGCGGCTTCCGGCAGCAAAACGCGAGGTACCGTCGTAACGTCCGCTCGCCTCAAACAGATAGCGTCCCTTGTAGTCGTAGTTCACACGGCCGAAGAAACCAGCCAGCGCATATTCGCTCTGTCCGCCGCCCACTTCGGTCAGCACCTCCCCTTTGGAGTTCTGTCCCACCAGGTCGAGGTCGTCCAGCGAAGTAGAAGTCAGGTTCTGTCCCGCAGCCGAAACATTCTTCAGATACATGCGTTCGTAGTTGAAACCAACCACTCCAGTCACGTGGTGTGCTTCGCCGAATGTATCTTCGTAGTTGGCAAAAACGTTTGCCGAATAATAGTTGCGTGTGTTCACCGATTCACTCAGCTTGTTCAGACCGGCTCCGGTAGCATACGACAGCAGCGGTCCGTCCGGATATTCGCGGTAGAACAGGTTGTTCGAACGGTGTGTATTGCGTGTCTGGTACAGACGGTAGGTAAAGTCACCCGTCAGACTCAGCTGTTTGATCGGTGTGATGACCAGTCGTGTAGTATTCGAGAAATCGTTCGTGCGGTTCACGTTGCGGTGCGATCCCTCGCCCAGCATGATATGACGTCCGTTGCCCACCTTATAGTTCAGGTAAGGAGTACCGTACAGCCATGAGCCGTCAGGGTTCTTCATCGGGAAGCATGCCAACGCGTGACGTCCGCTGTAACCGATGGTATCGTCGATGCTTCCGTTACCCTGGAAAGTATACTGCGAGCCATAGAACGAAGTATTGTTGCTCAGCGTAGCATAGCGGTTGATGGTAAAGTCAATCTTCGAACGCAGGTTATACTTGCGGTAGATATCCGGATTCATGTTCAGGATACCTTTCTGGTAATCGTATGCCCCGCTCACCAGGTATTTCACATCCTTCGTACCCCCGCTCAGCGAGATGCTGTGCTGCTGGGTAGGACGACGGTCGTTGTACATCATGTGCCACCAGTCGTAGTTGCCGTAGTACACCCACTGACGGCGACCGTTTCTTGTATCTTCCACTACCCACGGGCGGTCGGGGTTCTCCGTCTTGTCGTTCACACGGGCCAGCAGCTGCTGCATGTCGTAGTCGGTATAGTCCACGTAGTTCGTACCGTTCTTCGCACGCCAGAAGGTGTTCACCGTATACACCGACCAGTAACCGGTTGTTTCGTAATCGGTAGTCGTGGTAGGAGCCTGCCATCCCAGACGGCCGCTGTAACGCACGGTAGCCTTTCCGTCCTGTGCCGAACCCGACTTGGTTGTGACCAGAATCACACCGAATGCCGCACGCGCACCGTATACTGCCGCAGCCGACGCATCCTTGATGACCGAGATAGACTCCACGTCGTTCGGGTTCACACGGTCCAGTTCACCCACCGCACCGTCTATCAGCACCAGCGGATCGGCACTGTTGATAGAAGTCGTACCACGCACGTTGATGCTGGGCGAGCTGCCCGGCACACCCGACGAGGTAGTGACATTCAGACCGGCTACCGAACCTTGCAGCATGTTTGCCAGCGACTGAGTCGCACGGTTTTCCAGCTTCTCGCTGCCCACCGTAGCCACGGCTCCCGTCAGATTCACCTTCTTCTGCGTACCGTAACCGATAACCACCGCCTCATCCAGCATGATGGCATCTTCCTGCATATATACCACAATATTTTTCTGTCCCGGTTTCACCTTTACCTTTTCGGTAAGATAACCCACATAAGAGAAATTCAGAGTAGCCCCACCGGCAGGTATCTGAAGCTCGAAGGCTCCGTCTACATCAGTAATGCTTCCCTGAGTAGTTCCATCGATGACGATAGACACCCCGATAAGCGGTTCCTGCAAGGCATCCAGTACCTTACCCGATACTGTTCTGTTCTGCGCCGACAGCGTAGAAACACTGCCCGTCAGCAACAGCAACAGCAAAAAAACATACGAATTGAAAACTTTCATAAATAAATATTTTGTTTTGGAATAGTAAACGTGTCAATTAAAAACTGAACTGATAGTCAAGACTTTTTCCCGGTTTCACCACCATGTTGGTCACTTCAAAATTTACCTTGCCCGATGTAACCCCACCGTTCAGTTTCACCGTGATGGTGTGTTTCGATTTTGGTTCGATGGTATATTCTCTGAAATATATCAGATTTGCGTCATGCTCTCCCTTTTTCAGCGAGAATGTCAGGTCCGAGTTGTTATAAACCACAAACTGCACGCGCTTCTCGTTCTTGTCTATCTTTTCGATGGTTACCGCCTTGCCGAACAGCTCTCTCAGCCACTGTTCCTCACCGATAATCTGATTCTTGAAGAAGACAGCCGTTCTACGGTTTTCGAGCGCCTCACGGATACCTTCCGCCGTGCGTTCTTTGGCAAATACCAGCGTCATGGTGCGGTGTTCACCCTTGTCGAAGTCGATATCAGTCTGTATCGGCTGATGAATGTCCGATGTACCCAGCATGGTCAGCTTCTTGTCCAGACACCACTGCAATGCCTCAGGATAATAAAAGTCACCGTTGGCTACCTCTATTCCCTGCATACATCCGTTTTCATACAAGTATGTATGTTCGTCCCACCATTTGGTTTCTTCCGGCTGCTGTGAGTCCCATCCCGGATGATTCCAGAAGATGAACGCCCCCTGCGACTTGGCAGCACGGAAAGCATCCTTATATTCTTTGGTGTCCAGCGGATTGCTGTCCGAAATAAAGATGGCGTTATGATGTCCCGGCGCCATGGAGCGGGTTATCTCACTACCCTTGATTACAATCACGCCCTTATCTTTGGCATACTTCTTCATGATCTCGTACGAACGGTTGTGGTCCGCCTGAATGTCCGCCTTGTGCGGTCTGTATTCGAGATGTTCCGTAATGGCAATGGCATCCAGCCCCTCGGCATATGCCTCGTCCACTCTCACCGTCGGCCATACCAGTCCGTCGGAGAACACGGTATGCATATGAAAATCACATTTCAGAGTCTGATAATTGTCCAGATCAGGTATATCCACACTCTTGTCGACCGCCTGTCCGAATCCCATCTGCATGATTCCGCTCAAGGCAAGAACCAGATAAAATTTCTTCATAGTTTTCAGTTTGATAAATAATATATAGTTTCAATAAGAAAATGTTATGGAATCTTGTAAGCATCCGTCGAGAACGCCTTCGGACGTTGCATCTGCTCGGTCCATTCGTGTCCGAACTCATCGCGCACGGTGATAGTCAGATCCACGTCGGCATCCGCCGCCTTCACCTTGAAGAAATGCGTAAACTTTTCGGTAATGAAGCTCGGTGTAGAGCTCAATGTCGACGAGTTGAAACGCTTCACGCTCAGCGCTGCCACATGCAGCGGATCGTAAGCCCATACCTCCTCCGGAGTAAGCTTGTTACCCTTCTCGTCGGTCACCGTCAGCGTCCAGCGCGGATTCCAGTTCCAGATGTTTATCAGCACCTCGTTGTCCTTGTTCACCGGATAAGCATCCACATAGCGCTGGAATTTCGCCTTGACCGAAGCCGGTACACTGGCCGGCATCTGCGGCACATCCGCCATCGAGAAATGCACATTGTTCAGGTCGTAGCTGCGGAACTGGTAATCCTCCGTCCATCCCGTAGCCTTGTATATCCATTCGATGTCCGTTCCGTTCACATCCCATACCGAGTATCCGCCCGGTGTTCCGTCGGGACTGATGTGCACACCCGGAGTAAGGTAGCCCGACCACCACCACGAAGCGCATATCGCACCCGCGTTATGTTCGTACACCTCGCGTCCGCCCGTTACGTCATCCTCCGGAGTCACGTTGAAACTCAGGTGCGTATGTCCGGTCACGAAATGCACCTTGTAGCCGTCCAGCACGTCCAGCAGCTGCGTAGTGTTCAGCACGTCATGGTCTATCTTGAAACCTTCCGTCTGCGACGGGTAGAACAGCTGTGCGTGCATCACCACTACCAGCGGTGTCGACTTGTCGACATATGCCAGATCCTTCGACAGCCAGCTCAGCTGTTCGGCCGACACACGCTTCTCGTAGTCGCGTGAGGTAGTGCCGTCGTAGTTGCTGCAATCGATATCATCCAGCACCACGTAGTGCACCTTTCCGATGTTGAACGAATAATATGTCGGAGCGATATAATCCATGAAACGGCTTCCCGCCTCCTCATCGCTCGTAGCCTTGTAGTCATAGTCATGATTTCCGATAGTATGGAAAATCTGAAGTCCCTTCACCTGATTGTTGATGGTATTCAGGTACTCAGGCAGCGCATAACTGTTCGAATACCAGTACAGGTCCCAGGTCATGTCGCCCAGCGTAATGGCATACATCTTTTCGTGCTGATGCAAGGCACGGTAGCTGTTCAGATCCTCGGTAAAGTCCATAAACTGTCCCAAGTCGCCCGTGCGGTTGGCCAGATGCATATCGCCCAGCATAAACACCTTATAATTATCCTGTCCTTCCACCTCAGTCAGCGAGAAATCCACCCGCTCCGTTGTAGCAGCATCCCCCTTCATCATCTGGTAGAACTGAGGCAAGACTCCCTCGGCAGGAACTTCATATCCCGAAGGAACGGAGATAAACACATACCCCCATTTCTTTTCCGACTGAAGCTGGTAGATACCCCGTTCGTCGGTCACGCTCACCTCTACACCGTCCGATACCACAACACCCTGCACCGGACCGTCGGCTGTCGATACCACCCCGTACACCGTCGTTCCGGCATCCGGCGTGAAATCAATTCCCTCTACAATATTAATATAGGTAGTACCAATCTGTTTCTTGCGGTCACCACGCTTGATGAACACCCGGTACGTACCGCTTTCGCATCCGTCGGTAAGCTTTATGGTAAAACTGTTTTCCGAAACACTCACCAGCACACACGTATACGAGATTCCCCCTGTCGATTCCAGAATAATCACATCCGATTCCGCCGGCTTGTTACTTCCGGTAACCTGGAACGTATATTCCCCTCCCTTGGCCACTTCTATCAGCGAAGGGCATTCAAACTGTACATCGAAGCTGTCCGCTACAGCTTCCGTCATTCCATCGTTGCTGCACGCCATCAGCGGCAAGACAGCAATCAGCAAAAACCAAAGTAAATACGCTGCAAATTTTTTCATTTTATTTTTAAATTGTAAATTTTCCCAACCTGTTCCTTACCTTTTCATTACCAGCTATCTACATGACAACCAGCGTTTTTCAAGCAATTAAAATTCCTTAATTTTCATTGCGCAAAATTAAAGACAGCGTATTTCAAAACAGAAACGCGCATGTGGCAATCCTGTTTCAAAACGGTTAAGTTTCCGATGCAGCATACACACAAAAAACGGGGTGTGAACCACGCCGCGATACCGCAAACGTGAAGTTCACACCCCGTGTCAGTTAAAATAAAATCCTTATCCGACCTTTCCTGTTAACAGTTCTTCTTCCAAAAAAGCAAAAACATACTTAGGACTCTGGTAATAAAATGCAGCCTCCTCATTCATTACTTTCTGATACGTATCCGAGTTAAAAACAAATGAAAGCGCCTGTTCCATTGTTAATTCCCTGTTCTTCTCCATCAGTAACAGTGCAAGGTTCTTTACCATATCTGCCATCATTTCCTTTTTCTCATTCATATTCGCTTCAAGTATTTTATAGCACGTTCCGTACCGAAAAAATATTGTATTGTTACTCCTTTCATGTATTGCAAATTACGGACAAGTGTAGGCAAATCAATTGAATGATTTTCATACTTCCATAACTGTACTCCCACTCTATCGTCAGCAATAGGTCCTATTACCACATCATAATCATGAACAGGCTGATCAGACGGATTATTACGGTTTAAAAGTATAAATTTAGCCCATTCTTCAGAGTAATTTTCAAACCTTAATACGCGCAAACTGTCCCATGCCTCTTCGCTTATTTCATATTCCAACACAACAGGGCTTCCGGATTCCAGCTGTTCCATTTTCACATGCGCCATATTTAAAGCCTGATTGTAATCTGCTGAAAGATAAAAACCTCTCCCAAAATCCTTATTAGGTTTAGACTTCAGCAAATCAATTTCCAGAAACTCCTTATTCGTCCCATGATACAGCCTCATACCAGCGCCCCTCCGTGACGGTGACAATACTCAGCTATATCGTCCACCATCGAAGCAAACGACTGAGTATGCACATAATCATAATGGCGATCGATAAAATCAATCCCTTTGAAACGACTCAGGTAATTGAATGCCTGCTTCATCGAAAGTCCGTATTTACGTCCGAACTCCCTGATGAAAATAATCGTCCACTCCATTTTATCCTTTATATCATAATCCATATCTACAGCTGTTGATGATACATATGCAAATATAATGATTTTACTCATTCTTTCCTCATCCGATTCTGAAAAAGCGTCCAGGCTTCCGCCGTTAAGTTTCCGATGCAGCATACACACAAAAAACGGGGTGTGAACCACGCCGCGATACCGCAAACGTGAGGTTCACACCCCGTGTCAGTCAGATACAATGATTTCTTTATATTACGATAGAGTCAGAACAGAATATGATACAGCCTCATACCAGCGCCCCTCCGTGACGGTGAGAAACATTCGAAATAAATCAGCGGGGACCAAGGAATCTATCACCGTTAAGATGAATCATATGATCCGGCATATCAGCTATCCAGACTTCCGTTTCCCAAGCAAGTCGTCCGGAGAATTTTTTAAAAGTACCAAAGTCAAGAAAGGCTGTAACATATATACGGCCAGCAGTCACGTTACTTGTCATAGACTCAATCTCCAATATTCTTTTAGGATCCATCGGACCTACAGATGTAACAGCTTCAATAAAGTATATCCAATTCTTATCTTCCCTATACAAAACCACATCAGGCATCTTATCATGTAATGTTATCTCAAAGCCGAGAGAAGAAAGCCTTTCAACATCCTTTATCATATCCTTTTTAATGGTATCCCCCACATACAAACATTCAGAATGAGGAGCAAAGCGTGGCGCAAACTCTTCCAATATGGCTTTCTGCAACTGATTGTGCTTGCCCGGACTAAATGTAAAATCCTTGTTATTGATTCTGACAGGCATCTTTTGCATTTTCTTCTTGGAGGCATATATATCAGACAATGTATCGTGCATACGCAAGAACTGTACAAGAGCGTCACTCTCCTTGTCCGAATCACAATTATCTTTCACAGAACAGATAACAGTTAAGAACTCAGAGGTTATGCGATACCGAAAATTAGGACTATTGGTCGACAGGCCGTTATCTTCGATCAATGCGGCAGTCTTGAAAGGATGAATGACCTGCTTACGAAAAGTCTCTCTTGAATTTTCGGCATACTTTACGCCATAATATTCCGCAATAAACGAGATTATGTCATGTATTCTGATCCATTCATTTGTAGCCTCGGCCCAAGGCGTATCTTCTTTAAGATGAGCCATAGCAAGAAGGGTAAGACAACAGAGCGTACTCTGCTGTCGCAAAGGCATATTGATTCTGCCCAGCAAACTCTTAGCAGTTTCTAATTTATCCATTTATTAAAAATTTCATTACAATTTGTAACAGACAGTTCTTTATGCATCAACTCCCGTCCCATACTTTCTATAATCAATCTATCGGGAACCGGCATTTGATTGATTTCAGTAGAATTTACCTGCGTAGACCCATTCAGTATTCGATAGTATTTATCATAAAAACTGGAATTAAGTAACACGTACAGACCATAAGTAATACAAGGAGAATCGCATTTTATAAAGTTTATTTTATTCTGTGTACTAATATACGGAAATTGCGAAAATCTTTGTTTAAGATATATACCACACTGCAGTCTCCTGTCCTCTTCTTTTGAGGTGAAACGCTTAACCATAAGAAAATCACTGTTCTCCTGCAGAAAAGCCTTCCGGTCTGTTTTTATAACTTCCCCTTCTTTACCCAACGGCCATACTACCCGTCCGTTTCTGATATGCTGTGAATACAAAAGGGGATACGAACCATCTTCCAGATGATCACGAAGCACTTCCCTTGTTCTGAAATCAACAATTACACCTGTTTGCATACGCAGATTCATGTCGGGAAGAGTCTTGTCGAAGCGGTTAATGAGAGAAAGTACGGCAGCGTCAGCTTCGTTTGTAACCAGATATACAAACTGGTTTCGCGCCACCACGGTAGCATAAGGAGCACGGAAAGTCTTCAAATCAGTAAATTGAGAAGTAGAAGAAGAGGTTATATTGATATACTCCGGTGTAGCCGTAGTCTTCTTAACTTTTACGATTACTGTCTCCTGCAATACCGATTCACCCTCAAAAACCTTGTCACGGCTTTCGAACAAGTGCATATCGGTAATAACACAGTTTTTGAAAAAATATTCCCTGAATTTCTTGAAATAAGCTCCGGAGGTCCAGGAACGGGGCACAATATATACCAGTTCGTGTCCTTCCTTAAGGTTATGTATACCCATAGCCCAGAAAAGAAAATAAAGATTAGGAGCGCCATAACATATACTTGGCATCACTCTGGCTTCGTCCGCATCTTTCGGTATTTTAAGATAAGGAGGATTTCCTACGATATAATCATATACATTATCCTGAACAGAGAATAATGTATCCCCTTCAAAATTCTGCGAAGTAATATAATTATCCCTGACTATAGAATATTCAACTCCATACTCAGAATGAAGAGACTCAAGATTAGCCTCCAAAAGAGGTAAGACATTCTCATCCGTTTCATAACAAGTAAGATGAATCCTACCCTCATAGTCAGACTCCACCAACTTGTCAACAACCGCCGCCGACAAGATGCCTGTTCCAGCACCTGCGTCCAACAGGCGAATTTCAGGCTTTGAAAGATCGAAACAGAAAAGCGAAGCCATATAAGAAGCTGTAGTCCCGTTTGTAAAGAACTGACCATATTTCTTACGCTTGGTTTTAGGAACCGAAGCTATAAATTTCTCCGTATTTTCAATAACCGTTTCTAACATCTTTATATTCTTAAATTTTATCAACAATCAGATATTTCATCTCAACAGAAAGAATTTGAGTTTTTTCCATTCTACCTGCTGCAACATTACAACAACAAGCATTTGTCGCACTAAAACTTCTTACTATCCTAAGTTGACAAGTACCTTTGAAACAAATCATTTCCAACCAGTACGGGTTTCTTCCGATTCGGTTTCATAGAATAACTATTTAGCAACAAAAATACGAAATAATCCACTAATTACAGCATTAAACGTGACATAACATGACGAGAATACTGAATCCGACCGTGATGTAACATATACGTATCTTATATTGCCATATAAAAAAACATACACAAACACCGACCTAGCTTACAACACTCCCGACACAGAGGTACAGACCAAGTACGACAGGCATATGCAAGTCATTAAGGCCGATCCATACAACAGTTATGGTTACAAGGCTCCGGCCTTAAACAACCTCGGAGTACTCTACAAAAGTCTGGGTGACCTGAATAATGCCAAAGCATGCTATGAGTATGCACTGCAAGCCTGTCCTACCTACGACATGGCAAAGCAGAACCTTAAGAGTGTAAAAGCCCAGCGCAGAAGTAAGCGATGGAGCACCATCGGAAACATACTCGGTACCGTAGGCGAGACATTAGGAACGATGAGTAATAGCCAGGCAGCAGGAACATACGGCACATATCAGGAAAATGGATCTTCCTACAGCGGATCTTCTTCCGGAAGTTCTACAGGAAGCTCGATGTGGAAACGTTGCCACGGTTCAGGAAAATGTTCGTCAATGAGTGGAACCGCAGACAAATACTATTGCCATGGTTCTGGTAAATGCGGTTATTGTAACGGTAGCGGCATTGTACGTAATCTTGGTCAGAACATTGTCTGTACAGCTTGTAACGGACGTGGAAAATGCAGTTACTGCCATGGTTCAGGTAAATGCTCCGATTGCGACGGCTCAGGAAAGAGATAATGACAATCGGCTATATCATACATTATATATATCCACTTGCCCGCCATTGACGTGAATTTGTCAATGGCGGGTTTCTTTTTAAAGAAACAGCGCGCAGCAATAGCCGCGGGACAGGAACCGGCCATGAAATTACAGAAAAAATAGTGCCTGGAATATAAAATCAAAAAACGGGGTGTGAACCACGCCGCGATACCGCAAACGTGAGGTTCACACCCCGTGCAAGTATATATCATAGTTTCTTTATCTTACGGCTCCCCCAGTCCCCGCACGATCACCTCCACCTCCGGCTTGAGGAAAAACTTGCGGTGCTTGTCGTGGCCCAGTGCCGCCAGCCCCTCGCGGATGGACGGACAGCGGTACATCCACCGGTACAGATTGCGCCGTGCCGTTTCCGGCGAACGGTCGGGAAAATACAGACAAGCCAGCTCCGACTTGCCGTAGATACGCAGACGGAATTCTCCGTCGCCATGTTCATTCTCTTTCATACCGCATCCCCTTTCCGGCACGTCCGGCTTCCTTGCGCGGCGATACCCGTTCGAAAGCCGCCCCGTCCAGCATCCCTTTCAGCACCATGCCCGGACGGAAACGCACCCATATCTTGTTTATCATCGATTCGTGGAAGTCAGCCTCCAGCCGCACTCCCTCGCTTTTCACTCCCACCTGAAGCGAACCCAGCTCACCCAGACGGACAATCTCGCCGTTGCACAGCCCGCGGCAGACCTCCTCTTCCAGCGCCACAAGCACCGCCAGCGTATCGGCACGTGTCACCGTACACCGCCGCTGAATACGGCGCGCCATGTCGCCCAGCGTCACCTCTCCCCGCGCCTGTGCACGGGCATAATACGTCATCTCTGCCGAGATATCACGCGGATCAACCCGCGGAACCACCGAATAAGTCACTGCTCTTTCCTTCATCATTCTTCCGTTTTAAATTGTTTGCCGGCGCAGCTACAGGCGTACCCGCGAACTCGCCGATTTTCGTCATGCTGGGATTATACCCGTAATATACCTTTCCCGTCGCCCCGTTGCGGTGCTTGGCTACCGTGGCGATGCCCATGCCCCGCGTAGACCACCCCGTATCGGGATCCACCCGGATATGATAACGTTCCGGACGGTGCAGCAGAATCACCAGATCGGCATCCTGCTCGATGGCCCCGCTCTCGCGCAGGTGACGCAGCTCCGGACTCCCCGCCCGGTCTTCCGCCTGACGGTTGAGCTGGCTCGACACGATGACCGGACAACCCAGCGAGCGCGCCAGCCCCTTCAGCTTGCGGCTGCACTCCGCCACCTCCTGTTCACGCGTACGCCCCGGATTCACCGTGGCAAGCAGTTGCAGATAGTCGACGATGAGCAAGCCCAGCAGCCCCTTTGCCCGCAGCGACTTGGCGATGACACACAACTGGTCGACGTTGATGTACGGCGTATCGTCGACATGCACCGGCAGCGCGCTCATCCGTTCCGCCGTACGGTGCACATCCTCCACCTCCTCCGGCGAGAGCCTGCCCTGACGGATACGCAGCGGATCGGCCGAACTTTCCGCCAGTACCATGCGCTCGCCCAGTTCCGAAGCTGTCATCTCCAGCGTGAAGAACACCACCGGTACACCCGCCATCGCCGCCTGACGCGCAAAGAACAGGTCGAGTGCCGTCTTTCCGTCGGCCGGACGCGCCGCCGTAAAAATCAGGTTGCCCGGCTGCCATCCCCCTGTCATCTCGTTCAGCCGCTGCAAGCCCGTAGGCACACCCGTCAGCCCGTTCACAGCCAGTTCCTGCCGGCGGTCCACCAGCGCCACCGTATCATCCATCACCTCCGGCATGGGGTGCAAGTGATTCTCCAGCGGCGAATCCTCGAGCAGCGCCCCCAGTTCCCGCTGCGTATCAATCAGCACATCATACACATCACACGTCATATCGTTTGCCGCCGCCAGCTCCCGTGTCAGCACCTCCACCAGCTTCCGCCGCAGGTAATACTGAAACAGGATGCCGCAATGATACTCCAGGTGAGCCGACGTAGCCACCCCCGCCGCCAGTTTCGCCACGGCAAACGGACCGCCCGCATCGTCCAGCCGTCCCAGAGCACGCAGCTCCTCGGTCACCGTCAGCATATCCACCGCCGCTCCCCGTGCATACAGCGCGTTTATCGCCTCGAACACCACCCGGTGCGCCGTCAGGTAAAACATCTCGGCACGCAGACTTTTCAGCACCACCGCCTGAGCCGAACGCTCCAGCAGGCACGCCCCCAGTACCGCCCCTTCTATTTCTTCCGCATAAACCATCCCCATAATCCTAAAAATATGACTGCTGTCAGATACTGCTTTTCACATTACTGAAAATCCGATTGCCTTTACGGATAATCCCTCCTGTTAAAATCGCCTCTTATTTCTATGTATACCAATAAGTTATTGATGACATTCTGCCGGACAACACAGATAAACATATTATCAGTGCCCGATAAACATATTAAACAGGCCGATTATCAGCATTATCTTTATGGATAAGCCTCCTTGTTAAAGCTGGTGTTTAATTTTATGTATACCAATAAGTTATTGATAACTTAAAACATTTCATCAGATAACACAGATAAACATATTATCAGTGCCCGATAAACATATCCTACAGGTTGATTGTCTGTATTGTTTCCATGGATAAGCCCTCCTGTTAAAATTATTGCTTAATTCTTATATATCAATAAGTTATTGAGGGTTTGAAAAATTTTATCGGACAGCAATGATTGACAATTTAAAAAGTTTCATCAGACAACACAGATAAAAATATAGTCAATTGAGTACAAAACTCTTCATCTGTAAATACTTCAGTGCCGTACGAGCCCGGTCGATAGACGGCAGCATGCAGAGATACATCTCGATGTTTCCCACCGCCTCCTCGCGCTCGGCCAGCGTCAGTTTCCCCCACGCCTTGCGTGCTGCCTCGATGTCGAGGGCAGGCTGCTGCGTCATGTCGTGATACTGTTCCCAGAACACCTCGAACATCTCGTCGCCCGCGCTCCTGCGCCTTCCGTCCGCACCGTTTTTCACCCGCATGCGGCACAGCGTATCGTAGTGCAGCAGACGCAGCTTCGAACAGTTCTGCACCTTCATCACCTCCACCACACCGTTCTGCTCCAGCTCTCCGATAAAGTGGTTCACATGCCTCCGGCTCCAGGCGAAGCGCAGACTCAGCTCCCTTCCTGAGAAAAACAGCTCGCCCCGTTTCAGGCATCCAGGGGTATCACCCTGATCGGTAAAGCACGCCGCCATGAGCAGATACACATACGCCTGCGAGTCGGAATGCCACTTTCCGTACATTTCGGCAAACATCTGGGTAAGCAGTCGCCTCGAAAGTACCAGAAAGCCCAGATTGCCAGGATTTTTCATAGTTGTTATCACCTCCATAATTCTTCATTTTTTTTACGCAACCCGAAAGGGCGGGCCACCACCGTCACCAAAGTGTAGCATAGCAAACCCTCAGAGTTACAAGTTATTACAATGTCCGGCGGGCCACAAGAGCACCACCAGTGTTGCCACCCTTTCCTATTATATATTAAAAGAAAGAGTAAAAGCAAGGGAAGTTTTTCTCGCAAAGAAAAACGTTCAGCCACGATTTTTCCGTTATCTTTGTGTCATCAACAGAACCTGACAGGTAAACTTCCGTTCTTGTCTTTCATCGGTAAAAATACCGATTGGCAGAGTATTAATTACTGCCCTATACGGCAGAGATAAACCCCGAGAGACAAGACTAATGAAATATTTCGGAAAATTATACGCTTCGTGCGAGCCTACGAAGCAACAGACAGACGAGTGGCTCAAAGAGTTAAGAAAGTTCATCGATACACTGTACGCCCTGTCGCACGTATCGAAGTCGGAAATCCAGCGCATCACGGGCATCGGCACGCACACGTGTTTCGACACCGTCCGCAATTTCCGTTTCAAGACGCTGGCCACCTTCTTCAAGGCAGCCGAACAGGTGTGCGAGATAGATTTCGACGTAACCACCCTGAGGCTGATTATAGAGAGCTGCATCATGCACAAGACGAACCTGATAGTACGCGAGGCCGATCCCGACGAGGAGCCGGGAGAAAACGAGTTCAGGATTCTGAAGCAGCTTTCCGTAGGCACGGACTCCCGAAAAGGCAAGCCGACGGGAAAAAAAGCTGAAAAGTTGAAGTAAACATCAGGAAGTTTACCCGGATATTCGTACAAAAGCTCCGGCTTTTCGTACGAATATTCAAAAAATCTCCGGACATCGTCTGCCCATCGCATCCGTTTCCGAAATATCTTTACGCATCAGAATCAGACCGAAAGACCAACGGCAACACTCGTCCGGTCACCCAATCCGTACCAATCGACAAAATCCGGACAAATCGACAAATCGGGCAACCGTTTGCGCAAACATGCTGAAACGTCAATAACATATCACAAAAAAGCTCAACAAACGCAAGTTAAAGCCCTTCCGAGTGAACCTTTCTGCCCATTATTTGTTATCTTTGCAGCGAAGAACGACTTCCTATGCGGCTGTGGGAGCGGATCCTAGACAGAAGCACGATGTGCGTCATCTTCCGTATTTGGAGATAACAAACTGATTCATAGTGTTTTTCAGACGCTAGGAAGGAGAGAGAGGTGCATCCGTACCTCAACAAACATTCAATCAAGAAAAAAGGGAACAAAAAATCAGAAGGACAAACATCCACAGACATGGAAAAAGAACAGGTATGGCTGCCCCTGCAAACGGTGTACAACAAAGAGCTGCTTGTAGCCGACTATCTCAAAGAGCAGGGCATTGAGCATTACATCCCCATGACATACGAACTTCGCGACACCGGACACGAGGGTGAATGCACCCACATACTCGTACCCGCCATCCACAACCTGATTTTCATCCACCGTCCCTACGACGCCAACTGGTGCCGGCAGTTCGCCTCCGAAGCCCCGCTGCCCGTCTATTTCCTGAAGAAGGAACGCAACGGCAACGACTACTGCACGGTGAGCGAACGCGACATGCAGAACTTCATGCATGCCACCAACCCCGACATCCAGGGCACGCGGTTCATCGATTCCGAAAAGCTTCGCGGCAAGCGCAGCGTCCCCGTCCGGGTAGTACGCCGCGGTCCGCTCTACGGTGTGACCGGCAAGTTCCTCCGCTACGGAGGCCGCCACTACATCGCCATCGAAATGCCCCAAAGCACCGCCCTGCTCAAAGTGAGCTACACCTGGTGCGAAACCATCGAAGAGTAAATTCAGAAAAACAATATAAAATCACTAACAGACAAGCATGAAACTAAAAGCTTTATCACTTGTTATTTTTATGGCATGTTCGCCCCTGCTCATGGCGCAGTCGGGCATGACCGACCAGCAAGTGCTGGAATATGCTAAAGATGGAGTAAAACAAGGCAAAGACCAGCGTACCATAGCTACCGAGCTGGCACGCCGAGGCGTAACCCGCGAACAGGCGGAACGCGTGAAGAAAATGTACGAACAGCAGACAAACACCGGCTCGGAAGACCTGAGCGGAACTGCCAAGGCAGAAGCACGCCTGCGCCAGCAAGTGCAGGAAGACAACTCTACCCTGCTCGACGAACAGCCACAGGCACAGGAAGTGGCACAGCAGGATGCCGTATTCGGCCGCAACATCTTCAATACCCGCAACCTTACGTTCGAACCGAACGTCAACATAGCCACCCCGCCCAACTACCGTCTCGGTCCGGGCGATGAAGTGGTAATCGACATCTGGGGAGCCAGCCAGAACACCATCCGCCAGCAGATCTCGCCCGACGGAACCATCAACCTCGAACAGCTCGGCCCTGTATTCCTGAGCGGCATGAGCATCGAGCGCGCACAGCAGTACCTCACCGGCGAACTCCGCAAGATCTATTCCGACCAGAGCAACCAGATACGCGTCACGCTGGGCAACACCCGCACCATCCAGATCAACGTGATGGGCGAAGTGATACAGCCGGGCACCTACGCCCTCTCGGCCTTCTCTACCGTATTCCACGCCCTCTACCGTGCAGGCGGTGTGAGCGACATCGGTAGCCTCCGTAACGTGAAAGTATCGCGCGGCGGACAGACCGTAGCTACGGTAGACGTTTACCAGTTCATCATGCAGGGCAAGACCCGCGACGACATCCGCCTGGAAGAAGGCGACGTGATCATCGTTCCTGCCTACGAAGAACTGGTACAGATTACAGGCAACGTGAAACGCCCCATGCGCTACGAAATGAAGAAAGGCGAAACCCTTTCTACCCTGCTGAAATATGCCGGCGGATTTACCAGCGACGCCTATACCAAGAGCCTGCGCATCGTACGCCAGAACGGTAAGGAATATCAGGTAAACACCGTGGATGACACCGACTACAGCGTATGCCAGCTGCACGACGGCGACGTAATCACCGCCGAAGCCATTCTGGACCGCTTCACCAACAAGCTGGAAGTGCGCGGCGCCGTATACCGTCCGGGCATCTACGAGCTGGGCGGCAAGCTGAACACCGTACGCGAACTGGTAGAGAAAGCCGACGGACTGATGGCAGACGCCTTTACCGGCCGTGCCGTACTGTACCGCGAACGTGAAAACAAGACCCGCGAAGTGAAGCAGATAGACATCCGCGCCATCATGGACGGCAGCCAGCCCGACATCCCGCTGCAGAAAAACGACGTACTCTACATCCCCAGCATCCACGACCTGGAAGACCTGGGCAACGTACAGATATTCGGCGAAGTAGCTCATCCGGGCGACTATCCGTATGCCGACAACATGACCCTCGAAGACCTCGTAATCACCGCAGGCGGTCTGCGTGAATCGGCTTCCGTAGTACGTGTCGACGTGGCACGCCGCGTAAAAGATCCGAAGAGCACCGAAAGCCCCGCTACCATCGGACAGAACTTCTCTTTCGGCCTGAAAGACGGCTTTGTGGTAGACGGCGAACCGGGATTCACCCTCCAGCCTTACGACCAGGTATTCGTACGCCGCAGCCCGGGCTACAGCGCACAGCAGAACGTGGTAGTAGACGGTGAAGTGCTTTACGGCGGAACCTACGCCCTGAGCAGCAAGAACGAACGCATCAGCAGCATCATCGCCAAGGCAGGAGGCGCCACTCAGTTTGCCTACGTAAAGGGAGCCAAGCTTACCCGTGTAGCAAACGACGACGAGAAACGCCGCATGCAGGATGTAGTGAACATGATGCGCAAGGAAATGGGTAACGGAGCCATCGACTCACTCGGTCTGAATGTACTCGACACCTTTACCGTAGGAATCAACCTGGAAGAAGCCCTTGCCAATCCGGGCAGCGATGCCGACATCGTATTGCGTGCAGGCGACGTGATCAGCGTGCCCGAATACGTGAACACCGTAAAAATCAGCGGTGCAGTAATGATGAGCAACACCGTATCCTACAAGCAGGGCGAAAGCGTGAAATACTACCTGAGTCAGGCAGGAGGCTACAGCCAGAATGCCAAGAAGAGCAAGAAGTTCATTGTCTACATGAACGGCCAGATAGCCGAAGTGAAAGGCAGCGGCAAGAAGCAGATCGAACCGGGCTGCGAGATCATCGTGCCCAGCAAGCGTCACAAGCCGAACCAACTGGGCAGCATACTGGGCTACGCCACTTCGTTCGCTTCACTGGGAACCATGGCAGCATCCATTGCTAACTTGATAAAATAATATAGATTTCTCATAAGCCACAGGGAAAATCCTGTGGCATATTTCATTAGACATATATGACCGAAAACAAAAACTATCAGAATCCGGAAGTACAGGAGCCGGAAAACGATGAAATCACGATAGACTGGATGGATATTCTACGCCGTATTATCGCTATCCGTAAGACACTCTACAAGGCGGCTGGAGTAGGCGTAGTGCTGGGCATCATCATTGCCCTGAGCATTCCCAAACAATATACCGTAACAGTCACTCTTTCTCCTGAAATGAACGGAGATAAAGCGAGTGGTGGACTTGCCAGCCTGGCTTCTTCGTTCTTGGGCGGAGCAGCAACCAGCAGCAGCAACGATGCGCTGAATGTAACTCTTGCACCAGATATCGTAGCCTCTACTCCATTTATCATAGAATTATTCAATACTCGTGTACAAACACTGAATGGAGAATTAGATACCACCTTAGTGACTTATCTGGATGAACAAAAACAACCCTGGTGGGGATATATCAAAGCAGCTCCTAGTATGGCTATTGGAGCCTTTAAATCACTTTTTACAGAAAAAACAGATTCTGCGACAACGCTAAATCCATTTCAACTTACAGAAAAGGAAGCAGCAAAGGTAAAAGAATTAAGACAATCAATTCTTGCTGAAGCAGATAAGAAAACAGCTATGACTACCATTACAGTAACCATGCAAGATCCGAAAGTAACTGCTATTGTAGCCGATAGTGTAGTAGCTAAACTCCAACAGTATATCATCGACTATCGCATCAAGAAAGCGAAGGAAGACTGTGCTTATCTGGAAGAACTCTACAAAGAACGCCAACAGGAGTACTACGAGGCACAAAGCAAATATGCACACTATTTCGACAGCAATCGCAACATTGCTTTGCAAAGCGTACGCGCCGAACAGGAGCGCCTGCAAAACGATATGAACCTTGCCTATCAGGTATATAGCCAAGTAGCACAACAGTTACAGGTGGCTCGTGCCAAGATACAAGAAGAGAAACCTGTTTTTGCTGTAGTGGAACCGGCTAGTATTCCTTTGCAACCTTCGGGAGCAAGTAGAAAAACGATTTTAGTAGGAATTGTAGTATTAGTCGTTTGTTGTATAGGATTATGGAAATTATTAGGCCAATCGTATTGGAATAATATTCGATTAAGCTTAAAATTAAAATAGTAAAATACCTACCGTATTCTCCAATATCAATCCAATAAAGATTTATCAGTCTTAAAATATAAAAAATCTTTCGTTAGTTATAAACGGTTAAAGAGATTAAAAAACTTTTATAAATAGCAATCGGAGTTAGAACACTCATTTTTGAAAAGTTGAAGGAAAAATCTTTTCGAGAAGATTATCAAATCGAAATATATACTATTTTCATAAAGAACAATTATTTAATTTTGAACTTAACAATTCACTTTTTTGTTAATGTATATAAAAATGTTTTTACTAAAAAGACTTGTCAAATTTATTTTATTTAAAGTTAGATGGAAGGGAATTCTCCTTTTCAAATGGAGTACAGAAATCTCATCATCTTCCCACTTCGAGGGCATGAATCAATTACATAAAAATGTTACTTTTAGTGGATTTCTAGGATATGGTTCATACATCGGTCCTAATTCATATATTAACGGAAATATTGGTCGTTTTACATCGATAGGACCAAATGTAAAATGTAACAATGGAATGCACCCTTATCTACCACCATTTGCGTCTACTTCCCCTTCCTTTTACTCACTAAATAAAAACAAAGCACAAAATGGGGCAACTTTTGCTAAAGAACAGACATTTATTGAATTTAAATATGCTGACAAGCAAAACAAATATGCTGTAATTATTGGTAATGACTGTTGGATTGGTGAAAATGTATTTATAACAGGTGGTATACATATAAATAATGGAGCTGTAATTCTTGCAAATGCAGTTGTCACTAAAAATATTCCACCATATGCTATTGTAGGAGGAGTTCCAGCCCAAATAATAGGATACCGATATAATAACGACACAATCACCTTTTTAGAAAAAATTCAATGGTGGAACAATGACAAAACATGGTTCGAGAAAAATTGGAGATTATTAAATGATATAGACAAATTAAAGGCATATTATGATGAATTATCTATTCAAAATAATCAATAAGTATTTTTTATATTACAATCGAATAAAGTTCAGAATAAACAACATAAACGTTGGAGAAAATTTACATGTAATGAATTCAATTTACATAAGGAAATCTCCGTCTGCAACCATTTCAATCGGTAATAATTTTAGATTTTATAGTGGCTCAGGGTTTAATCCCTTAGCAAGAAATATAAAAGGTGAATTATGCGCTGAAGATGGCGCTTATATAAAGATTGGAAACAACGTGGGAATTAGTTCATCTTGTATCTGGGCCCATGAAGCAATTACAATTGGAAATAATGTAAATATTGGTGGAGACTGCATCCTATTGGATAGTGATGGACACAGTTTAAACTATATAGACAGGAGATTTCCATCCAAAGATATGGAAAATAAAAAAAATTCTCCTATACAAATTGATGATGACGTCCTAATTGGAACTAGGAGCATTATTTTAAAAGGCGTACATATTGGAGCAAGAACTATCATTGGAAGTGGTAGTATAGTAACAAAAGATATACCTGCAGACTGTATTGCAGCTGGAAATCCATGTAAAATACTTAAATTTAAATAATATGACTTTACATTTTTTTTTGAAAAAAGCTAATTCCTTTTGGGGGAGAATTGAGAATATAACGACTACTCCTCGATTAAATATAGTTAAAACAATCTATGTAAACCTACGTCTATTACCTCTAAAACAAGCACTACATTTACCTATATATATTTATGGTAAAGTCAAGTTAGCTTGCTTAAATGGATCTGTAGAAATTAAAGCTCCAATAAAAAAAGGAATGATTACACTAGGAAGATGGGATGATAAATTCTTTGCAACAAGGAAGTGTGCTGAACTTTTTTTACCCAAAGGAAGTAAAATAATATTTCATGGAACTACTTACATTGGAATAGATTATTCTATTCGCATGGGAGAGGAAGGTATATTAGAATTTGGTAATATGGCAACTCTGACATCAGGAGTTATTATTGGAGTAAATAAATATGTATCCATTGGAGAATATTCACGAATCGTATGGAATACCAGAATAATGGATTCTGATTTCCACTTCACATATAATTCTGAAACTTTAGAGGTTTATCCTAATACAAAGGCAATAAAAATAGGAGCTTTCAACTGGATAGGAAATAACACAGCTATAAACAAAGGAACAGTCACAAGTGACTATACAATTGCCACATCTGGAAGTATTCTAAACAAGAATTATATCAAACTTAATAACAATATTAATGAACCTATGCTACTAGCAGGTAGTCCGGCTATAATAAAGTCAAAAGGGCATAAACGCCTATATTCACAACGTTTTGAGAAGAAAATAACAGAATATTACAAAGGTGAACCAAATCAGAGATATATTCTACCCAAAGATTTTATTGATGATATAAATTCTGTAAAGTTATAATTTTTATGCATGAAAACAACAATACTAAAATAGCCAAAAATACACTCTATTTGTATCTACGGTTGATTGTAACAACCATAATTGGATTATATACATCGAGAGTAGTATTAAAAGCACTAGGCATAGATGACTTCGGCCTCTACAATGTAGTTGGTGGAATTATATCCATGCTTGCAGCTTTAGGTTCAACAATGTCAATAGCTTCTTTTAGATTTATGAGCATTGAGTTAGGAAGAAATGATATAGAAGAATTAAAATCAGTTTTTAACTCTTCTATTATTATTCATTTTTTTTTAGCTATTCTATTATTAATTCTTGCGGAAACGTTAGGCCTTTGGTTTATAATCAATAAAATAATAGTGCCAGAAGGAAGATTAACATCTGTTTTATGGGCATATCAATTTTCAATATTAACCTGCATAGTGATGATTATAAGTGCTCCTTATAATAATTGTTTACTAGTCCATGAAAAGATGAATGCCTATGCACTATTTTCAATGCTCGAGGCTATATTAAAATTAACAATCGTTTTTTTATTAGGAATAGGGGGCATTGACAAATTAATAGAATATAGCTTTTTAATCTTTTGTATTCAACTTCTCATGAGGGGATTATATGGAATTTATTGTTCTAAAAACTTTGTTGAAACAAAATTCTCATGGAAATATAATAAATCACAACTAACCAAAATGCTATCTTTCACGGGATGGAACTTTATCAGCATATTAGCAAATATAGGCTACACAGAAGGGTTAAATATCTTATTAAACATATTTTTCGGTCCTGCGGTCAATGCTGCACGAGCTATAACAGTACAAGTCGAATCAAAAGTAGCCCTTTTTGGTCGTAATATACAAGAAGCTATTAATCCTCAAATAATGAAGAGTTATGGTTCAAATAATTTAGAATATATGAATCAATTAATTATTAATAGTTCAAGATTTTCTTTTTTTCTATTATATGTGATAGCATTTCCGCTATTTGTATTAACAGACAAGATCCTTATCTATTGGTTAGACATTGTACCTGACTATACTAATATCTTCGTCAAATTAATAATATTTGCTGTTATAATAAATGCTCTACAAAATCCACTTATTACAGCAACAAATGCTGTAGGAAAAATAAAAAAATACAATATTATACTTGGGTTAACTCTTATAGGCATAATACCAATAGCATATATATGTTTAAAATCTGGTGCTGAAGCATATATAGTATTTATTATCCAAATAATATTTATGGTTATAACACTTATAATCAGATTATATTTCGTATCATCTCTATTAAGATTCCCTATTATTTTATATTTAAGACAGGTCGTATTCTATATAATTCTAATATTATCAATCTCAGTTCCAGTATATTTTCTTTTAGAATTATTACCGCATGAAGACTTTGTAAGTTTCCTAATAAAAGGAATTATTTCATTTCTTTTATCTATAACAATAGTTTATTTTATTGGATTAAATAACAAAGAAAGAGTATTTGTCAAATCAAAAATTAAAAGATAAAATGAATAGATTTCTTGGAATACTGTTATGCAAACTACAGTCAGGTTATAAACGAGTCAACAATATCCCCTCATCTCAACATTTAAATAGGGAGGAAAATCCAGATAAAGTATCTGAAATAATATATGAAGAATTATCAAATCCTCGCCCTAGTATGATTACTAGATTTGGTAATACAGAATTTCAATGTTTAATAAACTATTTAGGAATACAAAACGGTTATGTAAACTATTACAAGTTTATAAAAAATGAAATTCCAGCTTGGTGGTGGAGAAAAGATAGGATGGAAAATATGAGAGATTTATCTGGTTTTTTTCCACCCACAGAGAAAGAATTAAACAAATTCTGCCAATTAATGCTAGAAGACATAAAATACATTGATATTTTAGGAAGTTGGATTAATAACGAATCTGACATTAAAGAACTTTTACCGAATACTAAAAATGTTTTTCTCCCATACATGGAGCCATATTGGTCTACAAATCCATGGAGTAGAATTCTTAAAGAAAAAAAAATTCTAGTTATCCACCCATTTAAAGAATTAATACAAGAACAATATTATAATCATCATAAACAGTTATTTACAAATCCTAACATTTTACCAGAATTTAACCTCAAGACAATAAAGGCTGTACAAACACTAGGTGGATCCTCCTCCGAGAAATATAAAAGTTGGTTTGATGCATTATATTATATGGAAGATCAGATAAGTAAAGAAGATTTTGATATAACCATTATTGGATGTGGGGCATATGGGTTACCTTTAGCTGCCTTTGTTAAAAGGATGGGGAAAAAAGCAATTCATTTAGGAGGAGCTACTCAATTACTTTTTGGAATAAAAGGAAAAAGATGGGAAGATCCATATTATGGAGTGACAGAATGGAATTTACCATACAATTATTATCCACAATTATTCAACCAATACTGGACCAAGCCAAAAGAATCAGATAAACCATCAAACGCCAATCAAGTAGAAGGTGCATGTTATTGGTAAATAATAAATTTTATTACATATGAATGATATAAAACTACCTGTTATTAGCGTTATTACGGTTGTTTATAATGATGCTAAACACATTGAAGAAACTATTTTATCCGTAATTAATCAGACTTATCCCAATATAGAATATATAATAATTGATGGAAAAAGTACAGATGGCACATTAGATATAATAAAAAAATACGAACACAAATTGAGTTATTGGATTAGTGAACCAGATAAAGGAATCTTTGATGCTATGAACAAGGGATTAATTCATGCAACAGGCACATGGATCAATTTCATGAACTCTGGTGATATTTTTGCAAATGCTAATGTTATTAATAACGTTTTTAATAAAAAGAATTTTGAAGATAAATTTGTCATATACGGAGATGCTATTTATGTTCGCCCTAATGGGAAGGTATTCAGCAAAGCTAAAAATGTAAAATCAATAAGATATAATATGCCTACAACTCATCAAGCTTTTTTTGTAAAATCGGATATTGCAAAAAATATAAAATTTAATACAATATATAAATATGCTGCCGACTATAATATGATATATAATATATTCCATAAGTATGGGAATCATAAGATTCAATATGTACCAGAAATAATAACTGAATATGAGGCTTGTACAGGCTTAACAATGCAAAATCAAAATAAAGTATTTAGAGAAGTAATAAAAATTAGAAAAATAGATCTTAAATGGTTTTGGGATTATTTCAAGTTTTGCATAAAAGAATTATTATCATTAAAGTAAAAAGAAATATTTAAAAGATTCATTTTTATCATAAACTTGCCAACGAATATACAATATAACATGAATATCGTTTTAACTTTAGATAATCATTACTGTCAACATGCAGCAACAGTTATAGCTTCAATATGTATAAATAATCCTGATTCTCACAATTTCTATTTAATATCAGATTTTATATCTGAAGATAATAAAAAAAAATTTGAAAAGCAGTTACATACAACAGAATCTAAAATATATTTTATCCCTATCGATAAGAATCTTTACAACTTTTTCCCTGTAGGAAAAGGTACAGCTAATACCTATATATCGTTAGCTGCATATTTTCGATTATTTATTTGTGACCTCCTACCCATAGAATTAGAAAAAGTATTATATCTAGATTGCGATCTTGTAGTAAACGGCTCCATAAAAGATTTATGGAATTGGAAGTTCTCACCTAATGCATGCATGGCAGCATTAGAAGAACAAGAACAAATTAAGAATGATAGAATTAAAGATTTACATTATCCCAAAGAATACTCTTATTTTAATTCCGGAGTAATTCTAATTGATTTACAAAAAATGAGAAAAAATTACTCCTCATCCCAAGCTATCGATTTTATAAAGAAACACTTTAATATTATTAAATTTCACGATCAAGATGTATTAAATTACTTTTTTTATAACAAAAAAGATTTCTTTCCTTTAAAATTTAACGTAATGGATATCTTTTTGTACGAAAGTACTAAATTACCTAGAAGATATATAAGTGAAGCAGGTGCTTTACTCACTCCTACTATCATACATTTTTCGGGTCCTATAAAACCATGGTTTAAAGAGTGTAAACATCCATATAAAGAGCTTTATTATTTTTATTTATCCTATACAGAATGGAAAAATTATGTCACAAAATCTAAGTTCTCCAATAATATAGAGAAACTAGACTATCTATTAAAAATATTAATAAAAAATCTTCTTGGCATTTTAAGAATTAAAAATTATGATTTTAAAAAAGAACTTCCATCAGGAATAGAATTAATACAAGAGAACAAGTCTTTACACATCTTACGAAAAGATAATAAAAGAAATAATAAGGAATAAATTTTCTATAAAAATTATGGTCATAGCCAGAACTAAATATTGTAGAATACTATTTGGCATTATAATTTTTTTTCTAGTATTTGACGGAGTAAGAAGCAACATACTATTCAATGAATTTTTCTCTCCACTAAAAGAATTAGTAATTGTACTTTTGTTTATCGAGGTAATACATAAACAAAAACAAAATATAAAACTTACTAAAATTTTAGGAGTTCCAATGAAGTTCTTTTTCATTTATCATTGTATAGTTTCATTCATAAGCCTTATATTCAGCGAATTACATTTAATACCTAATGCTATATTAACATTCTATAAATTTTCATTAATATTTTTCCTTTCCATTTCTTTCTATTTTTATGAAAAGATAACTTATCAGCCTATAGAAAAATTGTATAAATTGATTATTTCATTTACTATAATATATTCTATTTTAAATATTATATCTGTTTTTATTCCCTTACCTATTTGGAAAGATAATAATATGTGGTTTGGTCGCTTCAGCATAGGATACCCAACTGCAGACACTATAACATTATGCTTTTCATTAATTTTACTATTATACAACAAACTTCAAATTACTAAAAAACGAAGAATCTTATATATATCATTGATAACATTCAATATCATAATGCAGGTTACTGGTACAGCATTATTATTACTACCTTCAATTATTTGTATATACATAGCGATTATTTTAAAAGAAAAATTTCTAAAAAGCATAATAACGATCTTTGCCTGTATTATATTATTGGCTTTTATAATACCATTAATTGGAAGTAAATTTGAATCAACATTAGGAACACAATATGAAAATGCTAAAATTGTTTTTAATGCCAAAATGCAGAATTTTATAGAAGGAGAAGAAACTAATAACTTAGATTCAAAATCAGCGAGAATAAACCAGTATAAAAATGCACAAAGATTTATAAAAAATAGTATTTTTCATAATATTATGGGAGCTGGCATTACTCATTTTACAATGGATGCCAATAAATTATCTAAAGGACATGAATTTTTTCATATCGAAAATATGTTCTATGTAATTAGAATATGTTATGGTATTATTGGCTTTATTCTATACATAATTTTCTTTTTAAACATATTTTTAAAAATAATAAAAAACAAAACTTCTTCTAAAGAAAAAGCTTTTTTATTATCTGCATTAGCTATTATATTAGTTCCTAATCTCTCATTAGTTGCATTATATCTAATCCAAATCTATGGAGTTATGGCGTTTATAATAGCCTATATAGCAAAAAATCAAATAATCACAATTCCTCCCACGACAAATAAAATAGAAGTATAGATACCCCCTTCATAATCTCTTTAGTTACAGATTTAAACTTTTACAGAAATTGAAAATTTACCAAGTTGTTGGCAACTGAAGAGAGAATAAAATCAATAAAGTCCAGTCCTAAACTACATATTCATTGAAAAATATAATATCTTAATCAAGATATACAAAGAAATAAATATTTCTCTTTTAAATTACTTCTAGTAATTAAACAAAAATTTAGGAAACACTTAGTAGTGAAAGTTTTTATGAAAGCATTCTAAATAAAATTAAATACGCAGTATTATTTTTCAATTACCAAATTCTTATAAAAGAACATAAACTGAACTTGGATCTTTATTAATATTTTAAACAAAAATATATAATACAATGCACATCACCATCGACTGCCGTATGTGGGGAGAAAAATATGGAGGAATAGGTAGGTATACTAAAGAAATTGTACAATACCTAATCACCTATAAAAAATGGGAATTCACCCTTCTTTATTCCCCTCAGTCATTTAAAGATTTACAATCCTACCAAAATAAAGATATCCAACTTATTCCATGCAATGCCAAAATTTTTTCATTGAAAGAGCAATGGGAAGTTTGGAAAAAAATTCCACGATGCGATTTGTTTTGGAGTCCTTACATGAATATTCCTTTTATACGGACAAAAGCAAAAAAGCAAATCGTTACTTTACATGATGTCTTTCATATAGCAAATCCACAATACTACAGTAAGCTAAAACGAATTGCTATTGCACCCTATTACTTCTTTTCAACAAGAAACAGCAGCCTTATATTAACAGTTTCTCAATTCTCAAAATCGGAAATATTCAAATACTTCGGTAAAAGAATTGCAGATAAAGTATCTGTTATATATAATGGTTGTGAAATACAAGAAGATAATATCGCTACCAAAAACATTGGAAAAAAATATTTCTTGTTTGTCGGTAGCATAAAGCCACATAAAAATTTAAAGAATGCATTATTGGGCTTTAAACAATTAGATAATAACGATTATCGCTTTATCATCGTTGGTAAAAAAGAAGGTTTCATCACAGGAGATAGTGAAGTTTTCAATTTAGTGAATCAAATAAATAAAGAGAGGGAAAAGGTTTTATTTACTGGAAATATTGATGACCAAGAATTGTATGCCTGGTACAAAGGTGCAAGTGCACTCGTTATGCCATCCCTTTATGAAGGATTTGGTTTACCCATTGTAGAAGCGATGCATTTTAATATCCCAATCATAGCCTCAAATATTCCTGTATTAAAAGAAATAGGAAAAAATTATATCTCATATTTCAATCCATATGACCCGAACAGTATAAAAGAAAAAATGAATTTTATTATTCAGCAAAACCAACCCGTAATGTTCCCCAAATGGAGAACATGGGCTGAAACAGCTGAAGATATTGCCAAATTATTCGAACAAACTACAAAAATATAACAACTTATCTTATGAAAGTAGCAATCATTCAAGAATGGCTGGTAACAGTTGGAGGCTCTGACAAAGTAGTAAAAGCAATCGCTGATGTTTTTCCAGATGCAGACATCTATACATTAGTAGCCAAAAAAGAAGTCTGCGATGAACTTGGTATTAATTGGAATAAAGTACATACATCTTTTATACAAAAAATGCCACTAGGTACCAAGAAACATAGAGCTTATCTACCATTATTTCCATTTGCCATAGAACAATTTGATTTGAGAGGATACGATGTTATAATATCTTCTTCACACTGTGTTGCAAAAGGAGTATTAACAAAAGCAGACCAATTGCATATTTGCTATTGCCACTCTCCTATCAGATATGTATGGGATATGTACAATGAATATCTGGAAGAATCCAACCTGACAAAAGGCCCAAAGAGTTGGTTAGTAAGATACTTACTTCATAGAATCAGAAAATGGGATATGCTTTCAAGCTTCCGGGTAGATCATTATATCAGTAATTCCGATTATGTAGGACAAAGAATAAAAGAAACTTACAGGAGAGAATCTACGACCATCCATCCCAATATTGATATTTCTAACTTTGAATACTATGGACAGAAAGAAGACTTCTATCTGGCAAGTAGCCGTTTAGTTGCTTACAAAAAAATCGATATCATAATTGAAGCGTTTAACCGTATGCCTGAGAAAAAACTAGTAGTTATTGGCGGTGGTCCAAACCTAAAGAAATATCAGGAAATGGCTAAAGAAAACGTGACCGTTATGGGCTATCAGCCATTTAATGTTCTGAAAGAAAAAATGCAAAAAGCTAAAGCTTTCGTTTTTGCAGCAGACGAAGATTTTGGAATGATTCCTATAGAAGCTGAAGCTTGTGGAACTCCTGTTATTGCTTATGGTCACGGTGGATCATTGGAAACAGTATCTGATGGAGAAACCGGATTATTTTTTCATGAACAAACTCCAGAGAGTATCATAGAAGCTGTTAAGCATTTTGAATCTTTAGGAGAAGTTCCTTTCAGCTATGAAAAGTGCAGAAAGTGGGCTGAATCTTTCTCTGAAGAACGATTCAAAAAAGAAATCAAAGAATTTGTTGAAACCAAATACAAAGAATTTAAAAATCCCAACAGATGAATTACTTCATTACTGGAGGTACCGGATTCATCGGTACCCATCTTACCAAATTACTGAATGAGCTTCATCCTGAAGCTAAGGTATATAATCTGGATATTGTAAAACCAGGAACTCCACTTCCTACTGTAAAAGATTACAAATCTCCTTTGAAAGAAGGAGAAACCGTAAAAGCTGAATTTATTTATTGTGATGTACGTAAACCATTAGAACTGAACGTACCCGTATCAAGTGAGGATATCATCTTCAATTTTGCAGCCGTACACCGTACTCCCGGACATCCTGATTATGAATATTTTGAGACTAATATTCGTGGAGCTGAAAATGTTTGTGCATTCGCAGAGAAACATGGTATAAAGAAAATAGTCTTCACCAGTTCCATAGCTCCATACGGTGCAGCAGAAGAACTGAAAGAAGAAACAACACTTCCTACACCTAATACTCCATATGGCATATCAAAACTAGTCGCAGAAAAGATACATACTATTTGGCAAGCCAAAAACGAAAAGGAAAGACAGCTTACCATCGTACGCCCAGGAGTTGTTTTCGGTAAGGGAGAAAATGGAAATTTTACACGCTTGTATTGGGCTATAAGAGGACATAAATTTGCTTACCCAGGGCGTAAAGATACCATTAAAGCATGTATTTATGTAAAAGAATTAGTACGCTTCATGGTATATAGACTTGAAAACCATGCAGAAGGTATAGAACTTTACAACTGTTGTTTTGAACCAGCCTACACCATTCAACATATAGTAGAGGCTATGAAAAAAGTAACAGGATTAACCTCAACTGTATTTGATATTCCTAATTGGGTAATTATGCCGGCAGCAACAATCATCGGTGCATTAGGAGCACCTATGGGTATCTGCCCTGCCCGAGTAAAAAAGCTACAAATTTCGACTAATATTTGTGGCAAGAAACTAAAAAACTCAGGCTATCAATTTAAATGGACTTTTGAAGAAGCACTCAATGACTGGTATGAGGATAATGACAAGCTCTTTTTAAAATAAGAATATTCATGCAAAATCATATAGTTATTATGGCAGGCGGCATAGGAAGCCGTTTCTGGCCCATGAGTACATCCGAATATCCCAAACAGTTTATCGACGTAATGGGGGTAGGAAAATCGTTGATTCAGCTCACGGTGGAGCGTTTCAAGGATATCTGCCCGAAAGAGAATTTCTGGGTGGTGACATCGGAAAAGTATGTCGACATAGTAAAGGAACAGTTGCCGCAGATTCCGGCTCAGCATATTCTGGCGGAACCGGAAGCAAGGAATACGGCGCCATGTATCGCGTATGCATGCTGGAAGATCCGAAAGGAGTTTCCGCAGGCGAACATCGTGGTGACGCCTTCGGATGCGCTGGTGATTGATACGACAGAGTTTGCACGCTGCATTGCCGTGGCGCTGGAGAAGACGGCGGACTCGCAGGCTATCGTGACCTTGGGGATGAAGCCTACCCGACCGGAAACGGGCTACGGGTACATTGCTGCTCAGGGGGAAGCGGACGCAAAGGGTATCTGCAAGGTGGAAGCGTTTAAGGAGAAACCGGACGTGGAAACGGCAAAGGGGTATCTGGCTGCGGGGAATTATTTCTGGAACGCGGGGATTTTTGTGTGGAACGCGGACACGATTACGAATGCCATACGCAGGTATGCGCCGCAGATTGCGGGAGTGATGGACGAGCTGGAGCCTGCCTTGTTTACGGACAAAGAGGCGGAGGAGCTGAAGCGACTCTTCCCCACTTGCGAAAAGATTTCCATCGACTATGCGGTGATGGAGAAGGCGGAGGATATCTTTGTGCTGCCGGCGGAGTTCGGATGGAGTGATCTGGGTAGCTGGGGTTCGCTGCGCACCTTGCTGCCGCAGGATGAAGCGGGCAATGCCAAGGTGGGCGGCCGGGTGGATATGTACAACTGCCGGAACTGTGTGGTGCATGCGGCGGAGCACAGACAGGTGGTGCTGGAAGGTCTGGAAGGCTACATCGTAGCGGAGAAGGACGGACGTCTGCTGGTGTGCCGACTGAGTGAGGAGCAGCGCATCAAGGACTTTGCGGCGGGGAAGTAAGCTTCTGGTATTAATAAAATATCTCCTGCCTCTTATATATTTATTCAGAATATATAGTAATTTAGCAAATAACTTAAAAGGACATTACTAATTTAACAGCTAGCTTATATGTACTATATATGGTTTGATGAAAGTGATAAGGAAGGAGAATTCTATTCAAATTTTTACGGAGGTATATTGATAAAGTCCGAACACTTGGAAAAAGTGCTTCAGATGATGAAATGCATCGTAGAAGCAGTAGGACTCTCTGGAGAAGAAGTGAAATGGCAAAAGGTAAACCAATACACATTCGACAAATATATCAGACTAGTGGATTTCGTTTTTGACTTGTTGGAAAACGGATTTGCCAAAATCAGAATTTTTTTCCGGAACAATCAGTTTATTCCTACAGGATTAACAAAGGAGCAGAAACGAAATGAATTTTCACTTCTCTATTATCAATTCATCAAACATTCTTTCGGACTTCAATACTCTAATCCTACCAAGAGGCCTGTTAAACTGAAGCTATTCATCGATGACATTCCGCTCAAAGGGGAGGATAAAAGGATATTTGAAAGTTTCCTTTACAAACTGAACACTGATGATGTATTTAACAAAGGTAATATCATATTAGCAAAGGGAGATATCAGAGAAGTGGATTCTAAAAAACATTTGCCGCTTCAATTGATGGATTTAATACTAGGAGCTATCTGTTTCAGACTGAATGATAAACATAAAATAAAAGATCCGGAAACGAACCGAAGAGGAAAAAGAACCAAACTAAAGGAACAATTGTATAAACATATTAATTCCCGCATAAGAAAAATCAAACCAGGATTTAATATTGGGGAAAGTACGGCAACTATTCTTCCGTCCGATAAATGGGAATATCCGTATATGCACTGGAGTTTTAAACCCAGTAATAACATCCGGGATTTCACTAAATCAAAAGGATATAAAAATAGCCCCCATACATCTACCGAGTGAGCTACGGTCAAACGTAGCCTTTCAATGTATCAAGGGCTATAAATTTCTAATGCAAAGGAACATATTTTTCCTCAAATATGCAAGAAAAGTCAATTTATATTTTGTTTTTTCAGTATTTTAATTATAAGAATAATTTTGTCACTAAATCAGAATGCATAAATGATTTTTAAGGCTTAAATATCGACATAACTTCAGATTCTGTAACTCCTGAAAAGCAAGATATACAACAGGAAATAACACTTTCCTATTAATTTATAGTTTTATTTATCCATAAAACGACTATCTTTACACGAAAATTAAAAATTTATATGGATTATAAATTATCAATACTAACAGGGAACAAAAAAAACCAACTTATCGCAGCCGGAAACCCTGTCGAGCTGAAACCTGTGGACATACGTTCGTATGAAAGTGATAATATATCTATATCAGAAGAAATCCAATCATCTTATAAAGAGAAGAATTTGTCTGGTTATGACATATTCAATGTAATAGGAAATGCGTTAGCGATAGAAGATATCCATCAAGGGGATTTGGTACTTGGTAAGATACTGAATGCAGAAGAAAAAACTCAAATCAAAAGCGAAGATGTATTGATTTTCCGTATAAACCATGAAAGTGAGCGGTACAAAAATTTCCCCAATATTCCAGACTTTAAGTTACGGAAATTCCGTACATTCATATCATTCAGCAATGAAGAAAATGATAATGAAACAATCATAGCTCAAGTAGCTCCTATTATGAGCGAAATACAACAGCCGCATATCAAGGAAAAATTCATAAAAAAACTGGATGAAGCCAAAAAGGTTCTTAAGGGGGAAAGCCTGCTCCTACTCTCTGTAAATTACCTGAATGAAGATATTGATTTTTCATTTCATACTCTGGCTGACTTATATGCGAGAGTTGACTATATAGCCAAAATAGAAAAGAATGGAGAACATAATGAAATAAAGGAGCTTATCTCCGTGAATGAAAATAAAGATGAACATCTGAAAAAAGCATTGCAATATCTGGCCAGCCACAAAATCAACCAATACTTCTGTAGCACAAAAGAATCTTTCAGAAAGGAAGCCTTGATAAATATTTTCACTCATGCACAGAGCCAAATACGAGGGGCTTTCAATCGTCTTTCCGACATAACAAATGATAATGAACTGATGTTTAAGTTATCCGAATTCCTGAGAAAAGGAGGTAAAGTAGACCTGATTGTCTATAACAATGACCAATGGACGTTTGAACAATTCATTTTGCATTACAACCTGACGAATCTGGAAACTCTGATAAGTATTAAACAAACTCCGCAAGGAGCACAATTTGCAAGAAATGATAATGGAATAAAAAACGGTATCACGTTCTGCCTAGGAGATGAAGACATGTATGTGTTAAGACCCAACATAAATGCTCCTTTTGTGGAATGCAATTTCAACAACAGTGACTTTTATAACATAATAAGTCCCATTTTTGAGCAACAGATGCAAACCTTACCTAATATCGGACTCTAACAGATTTATCGATCAATGGAAAACCCGGTTAATTATGCTTCGCTCATTCAGTTGGCTGTTACATTCAACTTTGTTTTTGTCGTATTCAGATATCAATCGGAAGATAAAGCAAAAATGTTGATTGATACGCTTATCGAAAAATGGAAGGAACAGTTTCAAGAGGAAACGAATGCCTTATTTATTGCCATACAAGAAATGGTCAATAACAAGTTTTCTGTTTTTATTGAAAATCCTGTTATCAAAAAATATCATGATGAATTAAAAAGCAACTACAAATCTTTCAACAAATTAATATCATGGTATCCGAGATACTTACCGAGATATTGTCTGATGAGTGGATTATACAGTCTCATATTACTCGTATTACTAGCCGAATTAAATTTTAAAGACCCTCTCTATAAAGCTTGGCAGCTTTTTCTGGGAATATTGGTTATTTGTCAAATTCTTTATATTGCATATTATATCCTGCTTGAAACAATAACCGCATTTCAAGAAAAAAAACAACTGTACGAACAAAAATATATGCAACAATTGATAATTTTTGCCGGAATTATATTCATGGGGTACACCGCCGCATCTTGTGGATTAGAAATCGTTGATTCCAAAAATCTTTTTTATTTCTCACTCATATTGGCATTTTCTCCTTTTCTAATTACTTTTATATATATAATCATATTTGGAATAATTTGTATATGGAAACTGCATAATTTCATATCTCAAATAGAAGCTTTCCGATCTGACTTTAATAAGGTGGTGACACAATCCCAAACAGGTACATATGAATATATCACTCAAAACAAAGCTGAATCTTTTGAATTCTATATACCAGAAACTAAAAACACTCTCAATAGTGACAGAGAAGAAAAACAATAACAATATAATAGCTTGCAGCGGGAAAATAACCGGACTGCCTTAACATAGCATTTTATACGGGAATCGCCACGGTACTCTATACAGAGGGTATCGTGGCGATTTTTTTGTATTGGCTTGGCACTTTAAGGGTAAGCATCGTAAGCATCCGATAAAGTACACATTGTAAAGCCATCCACTCTTCCGTTACTTTGCCAATAAAAAGACCATGAAACGAATAATGGTAAGCATCCGATAAAGTACACATTGTAAAGCCATCCACTCTTCCGTTACTTTGCCAATAAAAAGACCATGAAACGAATAATGGTAAGCATCCGATAAAGTACACATTGTAAAGCCATCCACTCTTCCGTTACTTTG